>Ga0255334_1000781_pt1 | contig 19503 bp, 18 predicted proteins | sample EtOH5_35cm_T3_12_FD_202080 | JGI IMG/M metagenome (GOLD analysis project Ga0255334, IMG submission 202080) | Sandy soil microbial communities from University of British Columbia, Vancouver, Canada - EtOH5_35cm_T3_129 | ecosystem: Engineered > Artificial ecosystem > Sand microcosm > Unclassified ...
AGCCGCGGGCTGGCGCCGGGCGAGCGGCTGCCCTCGATCCGCGGCCTCGCCGCCGGCATGGGCGTGTCGCCCTCCACCGTGGTGGAGGCCTATGACCGGCTGGCGGCCGAGGGCGTGATCCGCTCCCGGCCAGGCTCGGGCTTCTACGTGTCCGGGGCGGTGCCGCCGCTGGCGCTGGCCGATGTCGCCCCGCGGCTGGAGCGCGAGATCGATCCGCTCTGGGTGTCGCGGCAGTCGCTGGACGCTGGCAGCGAGATGATGAAGCCCGGCTGCGGCTGGCTGCCCGCCGAATGGATGCCCCATGCCGCGCTGCGCCGGGCGATGCGCGGCCTGGCGCGCGCCGACGACGCGATGCTGTCGGAGTATGGCGGCGCGCGGGGGGCGCTGCCCTTGCGCCGGCTGCTCGCGCGCCAGCTGGCGGAGGAGGGGATCGCGGCCCATGCCGAACAGATCCTGCTGACCGGCTCCGGCACCCAGGCGATCGACCTGGTCTGCCGCTTCCTGCTGCGCCCGGGCGACACGGTGCTGGTCGACGATCCCTGCTACTTCAACTTCCAGGCCTTGCTGCGCGCGCATCAGGCCCGGATCGTCGGCGTGCGCCATACCCCGGGCGGGCCCGACACCGCGGCCTTCGCCGAGGCGGTCGCGACCCACCGCCCGCGGCTCTACATCACCAATTCCGCGCTGCAGAACCCGACCGGGGCCACGATCTCGCCGCAGACGGCGCATCGGCTGCTCAATATCGCGGCGGCGCAGGAGCTTGCCATCGTCGAGGACGATATCTTCGCCGGCTTCGAGCCGGAGCCGTCGCCGCGGCTTGCCGCGCTCGACGGGCTGGCCCGCGTCATCCGTATCGGCAGCTTCTCCAAGACGCTCTCCGCCTCGATCCGCTGCGGCTATATCGCCGCGCGGTCGGATTGGATCGAGGCGCTGGTCGACCTCCAGGTCGCGACCAGCTTCGGCGGCCCCAGCCCCGTGGCGGCCGGGCTGGTCCTGGCGACGCTGAGCGACGGGAGCTACCGCAAGCATCTGGACGGGCTGCGCCGGCGCCTTGCCGGCGCGCGGCGCGAAACCGCGACGCGGCTGGAGAGGCTCGGCATCCGGCCCTGGCTGATGCCGCGCGGCGGCTTTCATCTGTGGTGCCGCTTGCCGGAGGGTCGCGACGCGGCGGCGGTCGCCCGGGCCGGGTTGCGCGAAAACCTCCTCCTCGCGCCGGGCAATGTCTTCAGCGTCTCGCAATCCGCGCCCGACTTCCTCCGCTTCAACGTGGCGCAGATGCTCGATGCGCGCGTCTATGACGCGCTGGTGCGCGCGATCGCGGCGGGGTGAGGAACCCCGTCAGCCGCCGCCGACCGCGTGAAGGCGGGTCCGGATCAGTGGACCAGGTTACGGGGAAGGAAGCTCTGCGTATTCCACCAGCGTCCCCGGTATGACTCCCTCGACATAGACGTAGCGGCCAAGCCCTTCGAGCCGGGCATCCTGCACCACATGCAGCGCCGGATTGTGCTGCCGGTCCCGCTCCAGGCGCGCGTCAATCGACGGCACCATGAACGCGACATGGTGCATGGCGTCACCCCTCGCGCGAAGGGCGTCCAGATAGGGCGAGGGATCGCTGCCGACCGGCTCGATGAACTCAAGCCGCCTATCGCCGATATCGACCATGCAGAACTTCCCTGAATAACTGACATCATTCCCTTCGTAGCTTCCGGTGACGCGCCCCGTGATGCAGTCGGCTTTGGCGGGATCCAGGCCGAACCGGGCGAGCACGTCCCGCATCGCCGTGTCGGCGTCTTTCACGACAAAGCCGACGTGATCCAGGTTCGGATAGGCCGCCACCGCACCAGTCGGCTGCGCGGTGGCGCTGTCGATCCTGGCGGATCCATAAAAAACCGCGCCCAAAGCCAGCAGGCAACCAGCCGTCAGCATGGTGAACGACTTTGGCGTCGCCCCTTTTCGACCTCGCCCGATGACGCGCTCGGTTCGAGCGCCAGGCGCCGGGCCTGCGTTCCCTTCTGTCATCTCGCGCTCCATCTCTGCAGGCATATATGACATCATGACATAAAACGACGTGTCGTCCGTTCCTCCTGACAGATCGCGTGAAAATGTCAGTGGCAAGGAGTCAACCGGCGGGCGTGAGCGCTATCGCGGGGGCCGTGCTCTGGCTGGTGTCGGAGGCGGGGTCCTTCGTCACCGGGACGATCGTTTCGGTGAATGGGGGTGGCGGATGGGCTGAGCCTCCATGCCGCAGTCCCGCGCCGGCCGAATATTATAAATTATAGTATCCGGAATCAGGGGCTTTTGCGCATGGTTCTCCTGCATTCGGTCGCGGCGACGATGGCGCCTCTCGCCGATGTCCGCGCGGCGCGGCCCAGCCGCTCTCGGCATCCGAAATCGCGGCCCTTGCGCTGCGCAAGGCGATCCTGAACGGCCGGCTGGAGCCGGGCGACCGCATCGAGCAGCACGCGATCGCATCAGAGCTTGGTGTCAGCCATGTTCCGTTGCGTGAGGCCATCCAGAGGCTGGAGGCGGAAGGTTTCGTCGCGATCCATTGCTCGCGGGCCTGCCGGGGGCAGCCAGTGTATCACAGGCCTTCCTGCGCCCCAGCGGCCCATGCCCGCGACCGCGGCATCCAACATCACACATGCTCCGTCTTGAGCGGCGCCGGAGGCTCCAGCGCCGCAGCGATACCATCATGCCGACGCAGCCCCCAGACCAGCAGGCCGCAGGCCGCGAGGCAGGCCGCCAGGGTCGGAAGCCGCAGCCCGAAAGCCTCGCCCGCCGTGCCCAGCGACACCGCGCCGAGCGCCGGCCCCGCCCGGGAGATCAGCCCCCAGAGCGACAGGACCCGCCCGCGCATCTCCGGGATCGCGGCCGATTGCGCCAGCATCTGCACCGTGATGCCCTGGGTGCTGGCGCTGCCCCCGATCAGCGCCGCGCAGAACAGGCCGAAGGGGAAGGAGTTGGTGGCGACGAAGCCCGCCGTGGCCAGCGCCTGCACCGCGACCGCGCCAATCGCCAGACGGGTGGCCCCGGTCAGCCGCCCGCGCCCGGCCACCACCAGCCCCGCGATCAGCGCGCCAATGCCGAAACAGGCGGTGAGCATGGCAAGGCTCTGCGCGCCGCGCCCGAAGATCCGCTCGACATAGGGCGGCAGGATCTCCTGCACCCCGCGCAGCAGCACCGCGGTCAGCGCCGCGTAGAGCAGCAGCGGCCCGAGCCCCGGATGCCGGGCGGCATAGCCCAGCCCCTCGCGCACCTCGGCGAAGAGGCTGGCGGTCGCAGGGTGCCCGCGCCGCGCGGAAGCGGCGATGTGCAGCAGCGGCATGCTGGCCGCGGCGATGCCGAAGGCAATGGCGTTGCAGGCGATCGCCGGCACCACCCCCGCGACCGCGATCAAGGGTCCGGCCAGCGCCGGGCCGATGAAGCGCGCGAGGTTGAAGCAGAGCGAATTGACCGCCACCGCCGCCGGCAGGTCGGCCGGCGCCACGACCCCCGGCATCAGCGCCTGCCGCGTCGGCTGGGTGAAGGAGGCGATGGTGCCCGAGCAGAATTCCAGCGCGATCAGCAACTCGATGCGCATCATCCCGGACCAGGCCAGGATGGCGACGATGCTGGCCAGGATGGCGGTCAGGCTCTGGGTCAGGGTGGCCAGCCGCAGCCGGTCGGCGCGATCGGCGACCGCCCCTGCGATGGGCGAGAAGATCACCGCCGGCGCCAGATCGGCGAAGGCGACCATGCCGACCCAGAAGGCCGAGCCGGTCAGCTCCCAGGCCAGCCAGGCGACCGCGATGCGCTGCATCCACAACCCGGTCCAGGCGGTGAAGCTGCCCCCGAAGAAGATGCGGCTGTTGCGATGCGCAAGCGCGCGGGCCAGGGCGCCCGGCCCGGCCGAGCGCCGCCAGAGCGGCAGCTCAGCGGCCCCTGGCGGGCTCGGCGGCGGGCGCCCCGGCCGGTGCCCCGGCTGCTGCGGGCGGCGGGTTCAGCTCGCCGCGCTGGCATTCGGCGGCCAGGCGGTCGCGGTCCCAGCTGCGGCGCAGTTCCTCGGAGTTGGATGGCGCGGGCTGGCCGCCGCCGGCGCCGAGACGCGCGGAGCGTTCGTCCTCGCGCAGCAGATCGCCGCGGTCGCGGCGTTCGATCACCCGGTCGGCCGCCGCGCGGCACTCGTCGGCCACCTGGCGGCTGACCGAGGGCGGCTGCTGCGGGACCCGCTGCGCGCAGGCGCCGAGCACCAGGGCGCCAAGGAACAGGGCGCCAAGGACCAGGGCGCCGCGCAGGAGAACGCCGGGCAGGCGAACGCCGGGCAGCATGGCCCGTGGTGGCATGGACGCCGGCAAGGTGGCGGCGCGCGGGAACGGGGCCGAACGGGGGCGGGGCATGGTCAGGCGACTCCGGGGTGGGGATGCGAGCGTCGAGGCGCGACGCTGCGCGATTCCAGGCGATCGGAGAATAGCCGCTTCCAGGCCGCCGCGTCGAACCGGCCCATGCCATCGAGCGGCTGGCGCGCCGCGGCATCGAGCAGGGCGGGGTGGAACTCCGTCCCGGTTGCCGAAACGGCGAACATGGGATCGAGGAAGCGCACCCGCGCCAGCAGATCGACGAGCGCCAGCAGCCGCATCAGCAGCGCCACCCCGGCCGTGGTGTCGAGCCCCGAAAGGCGGTCGACCGCCATGGCCCAGCAGCGCGCATCGGGATCGGCGAGGTACAGGTCGCGGCGGGATCCGTCGGGGCCGCGGAACAGCAGCGCGCGGGGCGGGCCCGCGGCCTCGGCCGCCGCGGCGTTGCGGGCGGCGTCCCAGGCGGCGCGCAGGCTGGCGGGGCTGACCGGGGGCAGAGCTTCGGTGGGGAGGGGCAGGGCATGCAGCAAGGTGCCGTCCGGCGCCGATGCCAGGGCGACGGGGGTCGGGCTCATGCTGTGAAGGACCGTGTCATGCCCGCGAAGATGGCAGCCGCAGCCGCATAAGACAAAGCGCCGCGCGGGTCGCGAAACGAAAAAGGGGCGCCCGTCGCCGGGCGCCCCTCATTCCTCGTCAGGCGCGGATCAGCGCAGGACGATCTCGACGCGCCGGTTCTGCGGCTCGCGCACGCCATCGGCGGTCGCGACCAGCGGCCGGGTCTCGCCGAAGGCCTGGATGGTGATCTGCTCGCGCGACACGCCCTGGCGGGTCAGCTCGGCCGCGACCGCATCCGCGCGGCGCTGCGACAGGCGCTGGTTGTACTGCGGGGTGCCCGAACGGTCGGCGTGGCCCGAGACTTCGATCCGCGTCACCTGCACGCGACGGCTGTTCTCGGCCGCATCGGTGATGATCTGGCGGGCGCGGTCGGTCAGATCGGCCCGATCCCAGTCAAAGAACACGAGATAGGTGCGGGCCGGGGCCGGGGCCGCGGCGACCGGAGCCGGGGCGACATAGGGCGCCGCCGGGGCCGGCTGGTTGAAGGCGTAGCGCAGGCCGAGCATGATGGAGTGGTTGGTGTTGTCGGTCTCGACCTTGCCGCGGGTGGTGGTGCCGGTCGCGTAGTTCTGCCGGGTGATCTCGAATTCCGGCGAAAGCGTGCCGAAGAAGCGATATTCCGCGGTCAGCGCCAGGCCCGGAACGGACTCGATCGGGAAGGCGACACCGGCGATGCCCTGATAGGCGAACTGCCCATCGGTGTCGTCGATGACCAGGCGGGAGTCCGGGGTGACGGCGCGAACGCCGTTCCACTTGGTCCAGCCATAGCCGACACCACCACCGATATAGGGCATGAAGCCGATGCCGGTGCCGAAGGGATCGGGGCCGACGTCGAAGTCGTAGAAGACATTGGCCATCGCGCCATAGGTCTGCTGGCGGCCGCCGGTGTTGCTCAGGCGGCCCGCGCCCTGGAAGCCGCTCACGCTGTCGATGGCATTGTCGCGGAAGTTGCCTTCGAGTTCGGCGCGCAGCCCGTTGCCGAAGCCATAACCGACGGAGAGGACGCCGACCCAGCCGTCGTCGAAGGAAGCCTCGCCGCTGCGGCGGATGCCGCTGGACTGCATCTGGTTGGCGAGGGCGCCGCTGACATCGAGATCGCTGTCATTGGCGATGTTCCAGCCTGCGCCACCGCCGATGTAGATGCCGGTGACCGGCTGCGCCGCCAGCGGACCGGCGAAGGCGAGAAGCGGCAGGGCCGCAAGAAGGGCCGCGCGGGGCACGGCGCGTGCGAAGGTGGACTGTGACATTGATGCTCTTCTCCTGCCGACGGCGCCCAGATGGCCGTGGGTTTCTGACAAACGTGAGGAAATCATCTCCGTTGCGTGCAACTTTTGACCCACAGCAACCGCAGCCCCGGTGCAAAACCCCGGAAAACATATAAAACAACGAAATATCAACGAGTTATATGTGTGCCCTAGGCGTCACACCATAGCCCCGGCAGCTGCGATCCGAGGGTCACTGTGGCCAGAAAGCCACAAAAAAACACACCGCCGGGGCTTTCGCCGGCATCGGGGGCGCCACAATCTGGGCCATGAGCCAGACCCAGCACGCCGCCACCGACGCCCAATCCGCCACCGCCGCCCGCGCCGCCATGGCCGCGGGGCACCTGACCGCAGTCGCCTATCTCGAAGCCTGCCTCGAGCGGATCGCGGCCAGCGAGGGCTCGGTGCGCGCCTTCGCCGCCATCGACCTGCCCGCCGCCCGCCGCGCCGCCGAGGCGGCCGACCGCCAGGGCCGGCCGGGGCTGCTCGGCGGCATCCCGGTCGGGGTGAAGGATGTCATCGAGACCGCGGCGCTGATGACCGGGCATGGCTCGCCGATCTGGGCGGGGTTCCGCCCGCGCGGGGATGCCGCTTCGGTCGCGCTGATGCGGGCGGGGGGCGGCTATGTGCTGGGCAAGACCGTCACCACCGAATTCGCCTCCCGCCACCCCGGCGCCACCGCCAATCCCTGGAACCTCGCGCATACCCCGGGGGGGTCTTCGCAGGGCTCGGCGGCCGGGGTCGCGGCCGGCTTCTTCCCGGTCGCCTTCGGCACCCAGACCGCAGGCAGCATCCTGCGGCCGGCCGCCTTCTGCGGCGTCACCGGCTACAAGCCGAGCTTCGGCACCATCCATCGCGGCGGCATGAAGGTGATGAGCGAGAACCTCGACACCATCGGCGCGATCGGGCGCTGCCTCGCCGATTGCGCGCTCCTGGTCGCCGCCGCCTCGGGGCGGGGGGAACTGCCGCCCGGGCCCGCGGGATCGGCGCCGCGCATCCGTGTGACGCCGGGCCCCGCAGCGGCGCTGCTCAGCCAGGAGACCCGGGCGCTGCTGGCCGATGTCGCGGCCCGGCTTTCGGCCGCCGGGGCGACGGTGGTGGATGCCAGGCTGCCGCCGGCGGTGCTGGCCGCGGCCGAGGCGCAGCCGATCGTGATGTCGGGCGAAACCGCCCAGGCGCTGGCCTGGGAATTCGCCGAGGCCGCGGCACAGCTGTCGCCGGGCATGCGCACCAACCTCGCCGCCGGCGCCGCGCTGGCGCCCGGGGTGCTGGATGCCGCGCGGCACATGATGGCGATGGCCGGCGCCGCCTATCTGGACTGGATGGAAGGCAGCGACCTGGTGCTGACCGCCGCCGCCCCGGGCGAGGCGCCCGAGGGGCTGGGCTGGACCGGGGACCCCGCCTGCAATGTGCTCTGGACCGCGCTGCACGGGCCTTGCGCCAGCCTGCCGGCGGGGTTCGGGCCCAAGGGCCTGCCGCTCGGCATTCAGCTGGTTGGCCGGCTGGGCGCCGATGCCGCCTTCCTGGAAGCGGCGCAATGGGTGGAAGCGAAGCTGCGCTGGCCAGCCTGACGCGGGCGCTCCTGCCTCAGGCGAGGCCGGCCAGCAGGCCGAGGCCGGCGATCGCGGCCGCACCGCCCGCGAGGCGCATCGCCGTGGCGCCCTGCCGCACCCGCCCGATCGCAGCGGCCAGCGCCAGCCCGGTCGCATGCAGCAGCGCCGTCGCCGCCAGGAAGCCGGCGGCATAGCCGAGGCCCGCGGCCTCGCCCGGCATCTCGGCGCCATGGGCATGGCCGTGGCACAACGCGAAGACGCCCACCACCGCCAGCGCCGCCGCGACCGGCGGCCGCAGCCGCAGCGCGATCGCCGCCCCAAGCCCGATCACCGAGGCCGCGATGCCGAATTCGACCAGCGGCAGCCCGATGCCGCCCGCGCCCAGCGCACCGCCGATCGCCATGACGCCGAGAAACCCCGCCGGCAGCGCCCAGCTCGCGCGCCCGCCAAGCTGGGCCGCGAAGACGCCGACCATCACCATGGCCAGCACGTGATCCAGCCCGCCGAGCGGGTGCAGGAAACCCTGCGCGAGGCCGATCGCCTCGCCGTCATGGCCGGGATGGGCAAAGGCCAGCTTCGGCATCACGGCCATGGCGGCGGCCACCGCAAGGCGCCGCAGGGTGGGGCGCCGCAGGGTGGGGCGCTGCACGGTGGGGCGAAACATCATCGCAATCTCCGGCTCCGGGCGTTTCGTCGCCGGAGCTTGGCACCGCAGCCCCGCCTAGGGAACGATCCCGGTCGGCAAATCAGCCGCTCGGCAGCGCCTTCATGGCTTCGGTGGTGTCGAAGTCGCGCAGCACCGCGTCATCGGCGATCTCGACCTCGACCAGCACATCGCCGTGCTTGCCGGTCAGGTGCCGCGCGCCGACATCGCCGGTGACGGCCATCATCTCGGGGATCAGATCCCGCGCCCAGAGCATCGGATTGCCCTGCTTGCCGCGGCAGGTCGGCATTACGATGCGGCGGCCTTCCTCGGGGTCGAAGGCGGCGATCAGCCGGTCCATCATCGCCCCCGTCACCAGCGGCATGTCGCCGAGGCAGACCATCACCCCCTCGGCCTCCGGCGGGACCGCCGCAAGCCCGGCGCGCAGGCTGGCCGAAAGGCCTTCGGAAAAATCCTCGGCATAGGCGAAGAGCACGCCGCGACCGGCCAGGGCCTCCTCGATCCGCTCGTGTTCATGGCCGGTGACCACGATGACCGGGCGGGCGTGGCTCGCCAGCGCCTGGTCCACCACCCGGGCGATCATCGGCACGCCGCGGGCATCGGGCACCAGCAGCTTGTTCAGCGGCGCCATGCGGCGCGAACGCCCCGCGGCCATCACCAGGGCCGCGACCTTGCGCCCGCGCCGCGGCGTCAGCGCCGGGGCAGGGGATTTCGCCGCCTGCTCACGCGGCAAAGGGCGCAGGTCGATCTCCTTAAGCAGCCCGCCCACGCCCATGCTCATGACATCGCGGGCGGTGACCGCGAGCCCGGCAAAGATCCGCTGCAGCACCCAGTCAAAGCCGTTCAGCTTGGGCGAACGGGCGCAGCCGGGCAGGACCAACGCCGGGGTCTCGGCGATCTGGCCGAGGCAGATCAGATTGCCCGGATCGACCGGCATGCCGAAATGCTCGATGCGCCCGCCGGCGCGCAAGATGGCGGCGGGGCCGACGTCGCGGCGGTCCACCACGGCACTGGCGCCGGCGATCAGCAGCAGATCGGCGCCGGCGCGGCGCAGGCGGGACAGCGCCTCGGCGACCGCGGCTTCCTCATGCGGGCAGGTTTCCGGCGGCAGCAGCGTGCCGCAAAGGCCGAGCACGCGTTCCTCGGTCGCCTCCACCGCGCCCTGCATCACGCTGTCCTTGATGCCGGGCAGTTCGGTCAGCACCAGCCCGACCTTCAGCGGGTGGAAGGGATGCAGGCGCAGCGCACGGCCGGATTTCAGGATCGCCTCGGCCACCGCCATCACCGGGCCGGGCACGGCGAAGGGGATCACCTTGATCGTCGCCAGCATGTCCCGCGTCATCACGGGGGAAAAATTCGGCAGGGTCGCGATGGTCAGGCTTTCGTCCACCGCATTGATGCGGTCGATCAGCACCGGGTCCACCACCAGCAGCCCCGGGGTTTCCGCGACCAGGTTCACCCGCCCGGTCACCGCGCGGGTGCGGGCGACCAGCGGCACGGTCATCGCCTCGGCAATGCGATGCGCGGCCTCGTTCTCCGGCACGTCGCCCGGCTCCATGCGGGCGGCGACGACCTCGGTGGTGCCGGCGGCGGCCAGGGCCTCCAGGGCGGCCTCGTCCAGCACCGTGCCCTTCTTCAGCACGCGGTCGGGCAGGCGCAGGGTATGGGCGAGGACGGCGCCGCGCGCCTCGGCGACCGGGGTCGGGCCGAAGATCATGCCGCGGCCTTGGCGGCGCGACGGGGGCCGCGCCGCACGGCGACGATCTCGGCGATGATGGACAGCGCGATTTCGGGCGCCGTCACCGCGCCGATATCGAGGCCAATGGGGGCATGGATGCGCCGCGTCGCCTCCGGCCCATGGCCAAGTTCGGCGAGCCGCTCCAGCCGCTTGGCATGGGTCCGCCGGCTGCCCAGCGCGCCGATGTAGAAGGCCGGGCTGGCCAGTGCCGCATCCAGCGCCGGGTCATCCAGCTTGGGGTCATGCGTCAGGGTCACGATGGCGGTGCGCGCATCCGGCGCCAGCGCCTTCATCGCATCATCCGGCCAGTCGTGGTTGAGGGTGACGCCGGTCGGAAAGCGTTCCTCGGAGGCGAAGGCGCCACGTGGATCGACCACGGTCACGGCAAAGCCCGCCGCCACCGCCATCGGCACCAGCGCCTGGGCGACATGCACGGCGCCGACCACGATCAGCCGCAGCGCCGGCACCTCGGGATGGATGAACCAGGCTTCGCCATCCACGGTGACATTGGCGGCAAGGTCGTCGCGCAGCGCCGCCGCGGCCGCCTCGGCCAGGGCCGGAACCAGTTCTTCCTCCGGCCACAGGCGCTGGGCGCCATCGGTCAGCCGGGTCAGCAAAGTGACGCCGCGCCCGGCGGCGCGGGCCGCGGTGATCCGCGCGAGCAGATCCGGGGTCATGCCAGCGGCTCGACGAAAACCTTGAGCTTGCCGCCGCAGGCCAGACCAACCTCCCAGGCGCGTTCGTCGGAAATGCCGAAATCCATCAGTTTTGGCGCGCCGCTCGCCATCACGGCCTGCGCGGCTTCGGCCACGGCACCTTCGATACAGCCGCCGGACACGCTGCCGGCCATGCGGCCGCTGCCGGTCACGGCAAGCCGCGACCCGGCGGGGCGGGGCGAGGAGCCCCAGGTTTCCACCACTGTCGCCAGCGCCACGGTCTCGCCGGCCTCGCGCCAATGCGCGGCGGTGGCCAGGATGTCTTCGGACTCACTCATCGGGGGCTCCTCCGGGGCGGGGGGCTGGAGAGGGAAGCCACCAGGTCCCGCAATGCATTCAGATTATGGACGGGGCGATGCTCATGCACATGCGGCATCAATGCCCGCGCTCCTTGCGATTTGGGCTGGAACCCTTCCCATCGCAACAGGGGATTGAGCCAGATGAGCCTGCGGCAGGAGCGTTGCAGCCTTGCGGCGGCCTCCCCCAGCCCCGCGGCCCCCTGGCGGTCCAGCCCATCGGTGATCAGCAGCACCACGGCCCCCTGGCCGAGCACCCGCCGCCCCCAATCCCGGTTGAAGGTTTCGAGCGCATCGCCGATGCGGGTGCCGCCGGACCAGTCGGGCACGAGGTGGGAGACCATCTCGAAGGCGACCTCGGCGTCATGGTTCTTCAAGGCGCGGGTCACGTTCGACAGGCGGGTGCCAAAGAGGAAGGTGCTGACGCGGTCGCGTTCATTGGCCACGGCATGCAGAAAATGCAGCAAAATCTGTGCGTAGCGCGCCATGCTTCCACTGATATCGCATAATACCACCAAGGGCGGCGGCCGCTGCACCCGGCGTTTGTGGGACAGGCCAAGGATTTCCCCGCCGGTCCTCATGCTCTCCCGCAAGGTTGCGCGCAGGTCGATGCGCGCCCCCGCCGGATGCGTCATGAAGCGGCGGGTCGGGCGTTCGTCCAGCGGCAGATGCAGCTTGCGGATTTCCTGCTTGGCGGCGGCGATCTCGAGCGCGCCCATGGCCTCGAAATCCATCTGCATCAGGCGTTCCCGCTCCGACACCGTCATCGCCACTTCAAGCAGCGGCGGCGGTTCCTCGACCTTCGGCGGCGGCGGCGGGCGGTCGCCCTGCAGCGCCTCGGCGACGCGACGGGAGGCCGGGGGCGGGCGCGACGTGTCCTTCACCCCATCCATCAGCGCCATGGCGGCGGCGTGCTTGGCCGCCTCCGGATCGCGCCAGAACAGCGCAAAGGCCTGGTCGAACACTTCCTCCTGGTCGTGGCGGCGGACCAGGGTGGCGCGCAGCCCTGCCTGCACCTGGCGGCGGCTGGCGATGTCCAGCAGGGTCAGGGCGCGGGACGCCTCCATGGCATCGGCCGGACCCAGCGGCAGCCCCGCCCGGCGCAGCAGCCGCACGAAGGCCAGCAGATTGGGGCCGAGGGCGCCGGCAAAGGGCGGCGGGGCGTCCCCTGGGGTCAAAGGAGGCGGGTCGCCGCGATTTTCGCCTCGGCCACCAGCTTCGCCGTTTCGGCGCCGCGCAGCCTGGCGATGTCGTCCTGGTACTTCAGCAGCGCGCCCAGGGTGTCGTCCACCAGCTCCGGTTCCAGCTCATGGGCATCCAGCGCGGTCAGCGCCTGGGCCCAGTCGATGGTCTCGGCGACGCCGGGCAGCTTGAAGTAATCCCCGGCCCGCAGCTTCTGGACGAAGGCAATGACCTGGGCCGACAGCAGCTCCGGCACCCCCGGCGCCCGCAGCCGCAGGATGGCGCGTTCCCGCGCGGCATCGGGGTAGTCCACCCAATGGTACAGGCAGCGCCGGCGGATCGCGTCATGCACCTCCCGCGTGCGGTTGGAGGTGATGACCACGATCGGCGGGGTTTCCGCCTTGATGGTCCCAAGCTCGGGGATGGTGATCTGGAAATCGGCCAGGATTTCCAGCAGGAAGGCCTCGAAGGGCTCGTCGGCGCGGTCCAGCTCGTCGATCAGCAGCACCGCCGGCGTGCCGGTCAGCGCCGAGAGCAGCGGCCGTTCGGTCAGGAAGCGCCGGTCGTACAGATCATCGGACAGGCGTTCGCGATCGGTGACCCCGGCGGTCTCGGCCAGGCGGATCTCCATCAGCTGCCGGGCATGGTCCCATTCATAGGCGGCGGCGGCCAGATCCAGCCCGTCATAGCACTGCAGCCGCACCAGCCGGCGGTCGAGCTGCTGCGCCAGGACCTTGGCGATCTCGGTCTTGCCGGTGCCGGGCTCGCCTTCCAGGAACAGCGGCCGGCCCATGGCCAGCGCCAGATGGACGGAGGTGGCCAGCGCCGTGTCGGCGACATAGCCCCCGGCAGCAAGGAGCTGCCGGGTGGCCTCGACGGTTCTTGGAAAACTCATCGATAGACGAACAACAGGAACAGGATGATCAGCCAGACGAAGCCGCCGATCCAGAACAGCAGCGGCAGGCCGAAGATCTCGCGCGGCACCAGGTCGAAGATCGACAACGCGGCATTCGGCGCCGGCGCCAGCACCGCGGCGGGCGAATCCGCCGGGGCATTGGCGGCGCCGACCTGGGCCTGGAAGCGGTCGAAGAACTGGTCGGCCATCTGCTTGGCGGTGCTGTCGATCAGCCGGCCGCCGAGCTGGGCGATTTTGCCGCCGACCTGGGCCTTCACCGTATAGCTGAGGGTGGTGGTGGTCGGGCTGGTCTCGACCAGCGCGACATCGGCGCCGCCCTTGGCAAAGCCCATGGCGCCGCCATTGCCTTCGCCGGCGATGGTGTAGCCCGCGGGGGCGTTGATGTTCTCGAGCTTCACCTTGCCTGCGAATTTCGCGGCCATCGGCCCGATCTTCAGCGCGACCTTGGCCTCGAAGGCATCCGGCGCGGTGCGGGTCACGCTCTCGCAGCCCGGGATCGAGGCCTGCAGCACGGCAGGATCGTTCAGCGCATCCCAGACGTTGGCACGCGGCGCGGCGATCAGCCGCTCACCGGTCATTTCCATATCGTAAAACTCCGAAAAACCGCGGCCCGCGACCGCTGTCGCGGCAAACTAGGTCCAGGGGCCGCTGACGGCAAAGGGGGGTGGCGTGACGTCGGCCGCGAAGCCGGTTAGGGGAAGGAAAGCCAGGGGGCAAGTTGAATGGGGCGTGCGTTACGGCTTGGGGGGCTCGCGGCGGCGCTGCCCCTGTTCCTGCCGCTGCCGGCCGTGGCCGAGGCGGTGGACGGGCGGGGGATCAGCCTGCTCTGGGGCCTGCCCTTCGCCGGGGTGCTGCTGTCGATCGCGCTGATGCCGCTGCTGGCCGGGCGCATCTGGCACCACCACTACGGCAAGATCGCGGCCGGCTGGTCGGCGCTGTTCCTGGTCCCCTTCGCGCTGGTGCATGGCGCGGACGAGGCCTGGCGCGAATTCGCCTTCGTCCTGGTCACCGAATATTTGCCCTTCATCATCCTGCTGCTCGCGCTCTACACCGCCGGCGGGGGGGTGCTGCTGAAGGGGCGGCTGCATGGCACGCCGCTGACCAATGTGGTGCTGCTCGGGGTCGGCACGCTGGTCGCCAGCGTCATGGGCACCACGGGGGCCTCCATGCTGCTGATCCGCCCGGTGCTGCGCGCCAATGCCATAAGGCGCCACAAGACCCATACCTTCGTCTTCTTCATCTTCCTGGTCAGCAACATCGGCGGCAGCCTGACGCCGCTGGGCGACCCGCCGCTGTATCTGGGCTTTTTGAAGGGCGTGTCCTTCTTTTGGCCGATCGAGCATCTGTTCCCCCAATTTTTGGCCTGCGCGGTGATCCTGCTCGGCGTCTATTACGTGCTGGACAGCCTGGCCTGGGCCCGGGAGACCGAGCGCCCCGAACATGACGGCAGCTACCAGCCGCTGCGGATCGAGGGCTGGGTGAATATCGCCCTGCTCGGCGTCGTGGTGCTGGGCGTGCTGCTGCAGGGCATCTGGCAGCCGGGCGAAGTGCAGGTGCTGGGCCAGGCGGTCGGCATCGAGCGGCTGGCCGCCATGGCGATCTTCCTGGGCGTCACCGGCGCCTCGGTGGTGCTGACGCCGAACACGCTGCGCGAGGAGAACGGCTTCGCCTGGGGCGCGATCCTGGAGGTCGCCAAGCTCTTTGCCGCCATCTTCCTCTGCATGGCGCCGGTGCTGGCGATCCTCAAGGCGGGGATGACGGGGGCGGCGGCACCGCTGGTGGCGCTGACCTCCGATGCGTCCGGCGCGCCGGTGCCTTGGGTGTATTTCTGGATCAGCGGGGTGCTGTCCTCCTTCCTCGACAATGCGCCGACCTATCTCGTCTTCTTCAACCTTGCGGGCGGCGAGGCCGGGCGGCTGATGGCCGAGGGCGCGCTGGTTCTGGCCGCGATCTCCTGCGGTGCTGTCTTCATGGGGGCCAACTCCTATATCGGGAACGCGCCCAACTTCATGGTCAAGTCGATCGTCGAGGAGGCGGGGGTGCGGATGCCCTCCTTCTTCGGCTATGTCGGCTGGGCCCTGGCTTTCCTGATCCCGCTGTTCGTGCTGGTGACTTTCCTGTTTTTCTGAGCCCCAATGCCCGAAACGTCCCGGAGCCCCGCCATGCCCTATGTCATCGCCGCCGACCTGCCCGAAGCCCCCGCCGGGGACCGTTTCCGCGCCCTGCTGGCGCGGCCGGGCATCCTGCAACTGCCGGGCGCGCATCTCGGCATCGCCGCCTTGCTGGCCAAGGAGGCGGGGTTCGATGGGCTCTACATGTCGGGGGCCGCGATGTCGGCGACCATGGGGCTGCCGGATCTGGGCATGATCACGGTCGATGACGTCTGCTTCTACATCCGCCAGGTCGCCCGCGCCGCCGGGCTGCCGACTTTGGTCGATGGCGACACCGGCTATGGCGAGGCGCTGAACGTCATGCACATGGTCCGCGCCTTCGAGGAGGCCGGGGCAGGGGCGGTGCATCTGGAAGACCAGCTGCTGCCCAAGAAATGCGGGCATCTGAACGACAAGAAGCTCGCCTCGGCCGAGGATATGGCGGCCAAGGTCGCCGCCGCCCGCCGCGCGCGGCGCCACCTCTACATCATCGCCCGCACCGATGCGGTGGCGTCGGAGGGCATGGATGCCGCCGTGGACCGCGCCAAACGCTATCTCGAAGCCGGGGCCGATGCGATCTTCCCCGAGGCGCTGGTCACCGCCGACATGTTCCGCGAATTCGCTGCCCGCATGCCGGGGGTGAAGCTGCTGGCCAACATGACCGAATTCGGCCGCACGCCCTTCTTCACCGCCCAGGAATTCGAGGAGATGGGCTATGCCATGGTGATCTGGCCGGTCAGCCATCTGCGCGTGGCCAATGCCGCCATGGCCGATCTCTACGCGGCCATCCGCACGGATGGCGGCACGCAGAAGCGGCTGGACAGGATGCAGACCCGTGCCCAGCTCTACGCCACCATCGGCTACCACGCCTATGAGGCGCTGGATGCCTCGCTGGTGAAGACCGTGGTGCCGGAAGGCATGCCGCAAGACCATCATTGAGGGAGGAGCGCCGCCATGACCGATGCCCCCTGTATCGTCGGCTGGGCCCATAGCCCCTTCGGTAAGCTGGAAGACCATCCGGATGTGGAATCGCTGATTTCCAGCGTTGGCCGCGCGGCGATCGAGGATGCCGGGATCGCGGCCACCGATATCGGCGGCGTCTTCGTGGGCCTGTTCAATGGCGGCTTCCAGAAACAGGATTTTCCTTCCTCGCTGCCGTTGCAATCCATCCCGGAGCTGCGCTGGGCAAGGTCCAGCCGGTACGAGAACGCCTGCGCCACCGGCTCGGCCGCCATTCATGGCGCGCTGGACTGGCTGGCGGCGGGCCGTGGGCGTCTGGCCCTGGTGATCGGGGCGGAGAAGATGACTGCGGTGCCGGGCTCGGCGGTCGGCGACATCCTGCTGGGCTGCGCCTATCGCCGCGAGGAAGGCGATATCCCGCAGGGCTTTGCCGGCGTCTTCGGCCGCATTGCCGAAAGCTATTTCCAGAAATTCGGCGACCAGTCGGACGCGCTGGCGGCGATCGCGGCCAAGAACCACCGCAATGGCGTCGACAACCCCTATGCCCAGATGCGCCGCGACCTCGGCTACGAATTCTGCCGCACCGAAAGCGCCAAGAACCCGTTTGTCGCGGGGCCGCTGAAGCGCACGGATTGCTCGCTGGTCTCGGACGGCGCCGCGGCGCTGGTGCTGGCCGATGCCGAGACGGCGGCGACCATGGCCAAGGCCGTGGCCTTCCGCGCGGCCGCCCAGGTGAACGACTTCCTGCCGATCTCGGCCCGCGACATCACCAAATTCGAAGGCTGCTCTCAGGCCTGGTCCCGCGCCCATGCCGCCGCCGGCACGACGCTCGCGGATCTGGACTTCGTCGAGACCCATGACTGCTTCACCATCGCCGAGCTGATCGAATACGAGGCCATGGGGCTGGTGCCGGAAGGGCAGGGCGCGCGCGCCATGCTGGAAGGCTGGACGATGCCCGATGGCAGGCTGCCGGTGAACCGCTCCGGCGGGCTGAAATCCAAGGGCCATCCGATCGGTGCCACCGGCGTGTCCATGCATGTGGTCACCGCCATGCAGCTGGCCGGCGAGGCCGGGGCGATGCAATTGCCCCGCGCCAATCTCGGCGGGGTGTTCAACATGGGCGGCAGCGCCGTCGCCAATTACGCCAGCATCCTCGAACGCGTGCGCTGACCGCGCGGCACCGCCCCCCCTTCCTGCACCCCGGTGCCTTGCCGGGGCGGTGCCCGCGGCCAGCCGGGCGGGCCAGCCGGGCGGGAAGGAAAATCCCGCCTGGACAGTAACGAAGGCGACCGAACCGCCCAATCCGCAAACAAAACAAATCATCGGCGGGTCATCTCGGCCGGGAAACCATCCGTTCATACCCCGCATTGATGATCGTCACTCAACCCGGAGGCACATCGATGCTGCTGCGCATGGACCGGACGGCTTCGGCCAAGTGCCGTCCGCCGCTGGCCCAGCCAAGCTTCGCCCTCGGCCCCAGCCGTGTCCGGCTAGGTCCCGCCACCTCCTCCGATGGGCTGATCCGGCTGGTCTCGCCGCTGGCGGCACCCGACCATGTCACCGGCCTGCCCAGCCGTTCCTCCCTGCTCGAACGGGTCGGTCGCGCCATCGCCGCCGGGCCGGCGGCGCTGCTGGTGCTGAAGCTCGATCGCCTGGCGGAGGTGAACGACACCCTCGGCCATGCCGTCGGCGATGCCATGCTCGCCATCGCCGCCGCCCGGCTGCAGGACACCGTCTGCGCGCCGGATCTGGTCGGCACCCTGGGCGGCGCCGGCTTCGCGCTGCTGGTGCCCGGCATCGCCACCGCCGCGGCGGCCGAGGCGCTGGCCGACCGCCTCGTCGACCGTCTCTCCCGCCCCTATCTCATTGGCGACATCCTGGCCAGCTCCGGCGCCGCCGCCGGCTTCGCCCTGGCCCCGCGCGACGGGCAATCGGCGGCCGACCTGCTGCGCCGCGCCGCCCTCGCGCTCGACACCGCCCGCAAAAGCCATGGCCTGCCCCGCGCCGCCGGCTTCAGCCCGGAACAGGAGGAAGCCACCCGCCGACGCCTGGCAACCGAGGCAGCCCTGCGCCAGGCCCTGGCGGCGGAGGAATTCGAACTGCACTACCAGCCCCAGGTCGCCCTGCGCGGCGGCGCCATCCTGGGCTTCGAGGCGCTGATCCGCTGGCGCCGCGACGGCATGCTGATCCCGCCCGGCGGCTTTTTGCCGACCGCCGAGGACTCCGGCCTGATCCTGCCGATCGGCGCCTGGGCGCTGCGCGAGGCCTGTCGCGTCGCCACCGGCTGGGCCAGGCCGCTGACCGTGGCAGTGAATGTCGCGGCCCACCAGTTCGCCGATGGCCGGCTGGTGCGGGATGTGCAGGCGGCGCTCGACACCGCGGGGCTGCCGCCGGCCCGGCTGGAGCTGGAGATCAACGAATCCGCCCTGCTGCGCCATGGCGCCCAGACCCTGGAACAGCTGCGCGCGCTGCGCGCCATGGGGGTGCGGATCGCCATGGATGATTTCGGCACCGGCTATGCCTCGCTGTCGCAGCTGCGTGCCTTCCCCTTCGACCGGCTGAAGATCGACCGCAGCTTCGTGTCGGAGGTCGCGCAGGGCGGCAGCGGGGCGGCCATCGTCACCGCCATCGCCGAGCTCGGCGCCCGCATGGGGCTGGAGACGGTGGCCGAGGGGGTGGAGACACCCTCCCAGCTCGAAGCCCTGCGCCAGCGCGGCTGCCGCATCGCCCAGGGGTTTTTGCTCGGGCGCCCGGCGCCGGCGGATCAGCTGGCGGGGTTGCTCGCGGCCTGATCCACGGTCCCGTCCTCGGGCAGCAGCAGCATGACCGCCGCCTGGGCCGCGATGCCTTCGCCCCGCCCCGCAAAGCCGAGCCTTTCGGTGGTGGTCGCCTTGACCGAGATCGCCGCCACCCCGAGGCCCAGCAGCGCCGCCAGCCGCGCCCGCATCGCCGGGGCATGCGGGGTGATTTTCGGGCGTTCGCAGATCAGCGTCACATCGGCATTCGCGAGCCGCCCGCCACGCGCCGCGATCCGCCCCGCCGCATGGCGCAGGAAACGCGCGCTGTCGGCATCCTTCCACTCGGCCTCGGAGGGCGGGAACCAGCGGCCGATATCGC
>Ga0255334_1000782_pt1 | contig 19472 bp, 16 predicted proteins | sample EtOH5_35cm_T3_12_FD_202080 | JGI IMG/M metagenome (GOLD analysis project Ga0255334, IMG submission 202080) | Sandy soil microbial communities from University of British Columbia, Vancouver, Canada - EtOH5_35cm_T3_129 | ecosystem: Engineered > Artificial ecosystem > Sand microcosm > Unclassified ...
GTGGCCGAGGGGTGAACGGCGCGTTGGATGACCTGCTATTTCCTATCCAGCATGGGGTGCTTTTCTATCCTGGCTTCACGGTCCTGCCGGCCTTCCCAATCTATAAGACCAGCAAGATGGACGCCGCCCGGTTCCAATCCATTTGCACGGCTTATGCCGCTCGCTTGGATAGGCTCTTCAGTGATCAACCCTTGCCATTTCGTCGCCAGAACCACGGCGATTACGAAATCCCGGCGTTGACGCTCAAAGCGCATCTTGCATCGGGTCGTTGTGATCTTGGTATTCATATCAGTGACGGTGGGAGGGTTTGAGGTAAAACGTGCAGTGGAGGTTTGAGCCCAAGGGCGTTGGTAGTCGGGTCGCGCGCCTCAGGATTAGTCATCCTTGGATGTCAGTAATGACGGTCCCGGCGATGCTCAGGGCGAACCCTTCTCCGAAGACCCTGGCCGGTGTTGCAAAGCCCGGCTGGCGTTCACCCTTCAATACGCGGCGCGCCGCTTCGACTGCCGCCAACGGCGCATAGGAATAGCCGTTCACGGTTTCAATCACAGACCGTGCGACGCTGCCATCGAGCCCAGTGACTTCAACCACTGCGCGCACCCAATTCGCCTCCCTTTGCTCAAGCGTCGGCCCATCAGGTAGTTGCGACAGATCACCTTCGGGAAACGCGTTGCCTGCGATATGCACGTACACGAGTGTAACTGCGGGCTGAAGTAAGACCTGGAAACGGCTATCGAAAGAGGGGCTCTTGCCGAATCATCGTTCCCGAACGGCGCTTTAGCAATGGTAGTGCTTTTTCGGGGTTGCCTGATTTGCGCAACAACTATGCCGATAGTGTTCCCCGTTCAGTTTCAATAACGGGAAGGTTTTTTGACGTCCGATCTTGGCATTCGCAGCTACGCGGAGAGGTGCGCGTGTAATAAGCGGAATGGCCGCTGAGGGGGGGCAGCGGCTGAAAAGCCAGAAATGAGTGAGCGATCTGAGCGTTTTGAATCGACTCGCCACTTTCAAAATCGGCAGTGCTCAAAGTTGGCCCGAAAGATATGGCTACTTCAGACCATCCCTAGCACGTGATAACCAAAGATCGTCGTGTAGCATCGACCAATGAGTAGTGCTACAGTCATCCTCTCCCTACGCGCTTCTGCAGCAACTTTAGAAGGTTTGTGAATGATAAAGACTATCCCGCTGTGGAAAATGATGATGATCACCAAAGGTAATAAAGTGGGGTTTGCTGTACTCGCATCCTTACCTGTTTTCATCGTTGCCGGTGCATGGATGTTTCTTGAAGGGTTGCAAAGTGGGCAAAAACGTCAGGCTGCAATAGGGCTTATCTGTCTGGTTTTTTTTTTGTGCGTGCACCTTGCTATTTATACCTTCAAAAAAATATATTCCCGGCAAGACATTTCAGGGTTATAGAGATAAAAGACTCAGTGCAAAGACAGCCTTAAATTACGGTTACGGAATCATTGTTTTTATTTTCGTGGTTTTTGTAGTTCTTGCGCCGGAGTATGCGCTGAAAGCAATAGTCTTCGGATTAATAGGTATCTTTAGTCTTTACGCTCTGTCAAAAAGCTTAAAATTTCACGCGGATGTCGATTTTTCGACAAATGAATATTTGGCAACCGCTCTGGGATTTCCTGTAGGGGATAAGATTCTGGTCAGCTACCAGAATTTTGATGCTGACAAGCTTGAGGTTGGTAGCAATGCTTTTGCCGCAACAGCGACAAAGTTAATTGTAGCGTGGTTTGATGGGCATCTTTGGGAAAAGCTGTCACGGGACCTGAAACAGATCTCGCATATCGGTATCGTCGGCGATGAAAATCAAAACTACTTCGTTAAATTGCAATTCGATGATGGAGCTGATGTTTTGTTGTGTATGGGGCTATATGAGCGGCTCACATCAAATCCCACTCTGGTAATAAGAAGGCTGTTGGAAGCAATTGATGCAAGTCTACTGGGTGGTAGCGGTGCATCACAGGTAACACAAAGGCGTCGGGTAGTTGTCGACTCTGGAACTCCAGACTCGACTTCACACGTTATTGCGCCTGAGGCCGCGCTTGCATCCATGCCATCTACGCGCAATATTGAAGTTTCCCCTAATGTATTAATTGCTATCCGGAACGCCGAAGAAGTTGTTCCTGGTCGCAAGCTGGAGCTTTAACATGTCTCATTGTACAAAGTTTGAATTTTCTTACGTCAATGAAGAAGCTATTGCCAAAGCATTCGGCAAGATGGGCCTTAGCCCAACGACTGGTCTGGTTTCCGTATTTGCCAGCGACTTCAGTAAAAAAGTTTTGAGCAAAATCGGGTATCTGGGAAATCAGCAATTTAGAGCTATTTGTGGCCAAACGGCTGATAAATTCAATCTATTTGTTTGCCAAGTTGAGGAGGGGGCCTACAAACTCCTCATCGAACGGGGAACTGTTTCGACCGACGATGAAGCGATAATGGCTGATTTGGCTTTGCGCTTTCAGAAAGCTTACATCAGCGTAGCCATCGATGAAACCATCAAGCGCATAGACGCATCAGGTATTCCAGCAAGAGTGAAGGAAACGCTTCAAGGGTTCGAGGTTGAATTTGGACCTAACTATGAGTACAGCATCCATGTCACCTTTACGGGCGATGAAATTACGGAGGAGGTGCATGGCGTGAAAGGCGACATTTGCACAAAGCTTACCGAAGAGCTTGAATCTCTACTTTCTAGTCCTACTGCGGAGCTTGTGACTGAGTGGAAGCCGGAATATACCGTAGTCCATGAAGAGCAAACCCTTCAAATTCTCAGTGCGAATTTCTAAATGAAAATCAATGTACACCACATGGAGTTGAGCTGCGTTAACGGCCCCGGATTGCGCATGACATTATGGGTGCAGGGTTGTGCGTTGAATTGTAAGGGGTGCTTCAATCCGGGGACCCACGCTGGAGAAGTGAATAAGCTGATGACTGTTGATGAGTTGGCGCAGAAGATAAATGCGCTGGGCATAGTTGGGGTTACCCTCTCCGGAGGGGAGCCGCTCGATCAGGCGCCAGCCTTGGAGCAATTAATACATGCCGTCAATGGCGAGAAAAATTGGATACTTTATACAGGCTATACGCCAAAAGAGATCTTCCAGAATGAAGCCATGATTCGTGTTGTTAAAGCCGTAGACTTGACGCTGGCTGGTCGGTATCGGCATAACGCCAAACATCCCTATCAGCACAAGCAGATTATCAAGACCAGCGACAGAGTCGATGTTGACTTTTTTCGTGCTAGAAGAGTTGTTGAGTTTGTCGTTTCAAATTCCGGTCTTACCAAAACCGGTCTTCCGATGCATATATAACCTAAGTTCAAGCGCAGGGATAACAGGCATGGACCGTACCAAGCAGATAACAGATTACCTCAAAGCGCGTTATGCGATTTTGGTTATTGAATCTTTCGAGGAAGAGCGCGCACTCAACAGGATTTCTGAGATCGCCAAGGCGCTTGGCCATCGATTGTTCGTTTGGAACTCGACGCTAGGAGTTCAAATAAATGGCGTCGTGGCGGGGGATAAAACCTTTGATTTGAAAATGGCCTTGGACTTTTGCGAAGAAAAGGCGAAGGAGGAAGGCAGCAAAAATATTCTTGTTTTTTGTGATGCTCATAACTACCTTGCCTCAAGTTCGAATCCTGTCTATCGTCGTCGACTTCGAGATTTAGCCATCAATATCCGCTCACGTGGATATCGAAGCAATTGCATTATCATTGCGCCCAGCTTTGAAATTGCCAATGATCTTCAGAAGGAAGTCACGTTGATTGATTTTCCTTTGCCTTCAAGAGATGAAGTCAAGGCTCAGATAGATAATTTTGTTAATTCCTGGCAAGGCAACAGCAGCGTTAAGATTGATCTGTCGAGCGAAACCAAAGATAAACTCATTGATGCCGCTTTGGGCCTCACGGGATTGGAAATTGACAATAGCTTGTCTCGTTCATTGGTATCTAGTTTGAGTGTTGATGAAAATACCGTAAAAGATCTGCTTTTCGAAAAAAAACAAATCATACGGAAAACCGGTATCCTGGAATACATTGACTCAAAGGTTAATCTTGAGGATGTTGGCGGACTGGCAACTCTCAAGAAATGGCTCCACTTGCGTAGCCAGTGTTTTGGGCAGATTGCTCAGGAGTTCGGTGTCGGAGTCCCAAAGGGTTTGCTTCTGACTGGAGTTCCTGGTTGCGGTAAGTCTCTAACGGCGAAATGTGTATCGTCGTCATGGAACATGCCCTTGTTGCGTTTGGATATGGGGAAAATTTTCCAGGGAGTAGTTGGTTCTTCAGAATCCAATATTCGTTCCGCGCTACGTACTGCCGAAGCTATTTCGCCTTGCATCCTATGGATCGATGAAATTGAAAAAGGACTTTCCGGCTCTTCCGGAGGAGCATCTGATGGTGGTACGGCTACACGCGTATTCGGCACACTGTTGACCTGGATGCAAGAAAAAACGGCGCCTGTTTTTGTGTTTGCTACCGCTAACAACATCAATAGCTTACCTCCAGAATTTTTGAGAAAGGGACGATTCGACGAAATATTCTTCGTTGACTTCCCGTCGACATTAGAAAGAAAGAAGATTCTTGAAATACATCTGAAGAAATTGAAGCGCGATCCAGAAAAATTTGATTTGGATCGATTGTCTGCTTTAGGGGGTGAGTCGAACTTTGGTAAAGATATTGTGCTTTCTGGTGCTGAAATCGAAGCGTGGGTTGGGGAGTCGCTGATTGAAGCCTTCTCACGGCGGATGAATGGCTCTGATGATGCAAGCGACCTGACTATGGCTGATTTTGAAACTACTATTTCGCGTTTAGTACCCATGAGCAAAATGCGCAAAGACGAGTTTACAAAACTTCGTGATTGGGCGAATCAAAATGCAATTAGCGCTTCGGCTATGGTTGCCGGTCAAAATGATACGGAAACTCAAATTGGCGGACGGCAAATTGATTTTTAATCTGCGATGATTTTTCAGTGAGTAGGGCTCTTGCACAAATCTCGGCTGATGGTCTGGCCGGTAAAATGACTGCCTGAGCAAGCCCGCTGGATTTGGATATTGGTGAGCGGGGTAGCCATCGGCTCAAGTGTGCACGCTCGAACGGCTGCTTCTGGCCCGACCGCCGCCCATCATGACAGGCAGAAATCGACCAAAAGAGCGCTAGCCCTCGAAGAAAAATCTAAAGGCTTAAATCACTTACTCGTGTCCATACGCACATTGCGCAGGCACGGCTTTCAAGTATGAGGCGTACAGCGGCTCCGAAAATAGCCGATCATAATCGAGCAACAGCAAGCGCCGATTGAGCTAATCACTGCTGCTGTCCATAAGGATCCATCGTTGCCCCAAGGTATGGATATCGAACGCAAAATCCCAAAACACTGGGTGGGCTTCTCCGTAGCGCTCAGTTGTCTGGTTTTTGGAGGTACTCCTGCGGAATAAAAAGCCCCGAACAACGCGGGGCTAACGAACGGGCGTTTACTCCACAGCAGCAGGTTGTGTGAGATCCCTCACAAACGCCGAGGGCGGTAGCCACACCTCGATAGTACGCGGTGCGCCTGTCAGCCTCTGAGAAAGCCGTATACGTTTCCAATTTAAGGCCGGCAACGGTGTTTTTTCCAGAGACTCGGCGCATTTCTGAGCATCATCCAGATGGTAAATAATCGTCGGCTGTTCATAGGGTTTTGGGGCACTGCGTTTTTGCTGGTAAGCCGTACTCACCACATCCTCAATAGGCGGTACGGAGGCGCCTTTTGCTTGCCAGGTGGCACGAAACGCGCGGGCTTTGTCACGGTCCTCCGGGCCGTATATCTGAATAAAAATGACGTGTTCCGAACAGACTGTGCTATCGGCTGGAGTCGAGTCGGTTGGTTCCACAGTAGTGTCAGGAACCGTATTTGCCACGCTATCAACGGGGATGGGCGTGGGTTCCGCTGGTGCTGGTGCTGAGGCCCCTTCGATGGGGGCAGGGCTTGGCGGTGGCGTTTCTTCAAAAACCGGGGGTGGCGGCGCTGGTGCTGGTGCTGAGGCCTCTTCGATGGGTGCAGGGCCTGGCGGTGGCGTTTCTTCAAAAACCAGGGGGGGCGGCGCTGGTGCCGGTGTTGAGGCCTCTTCGATGGGTGCAGGGCTTGGCGGTGGCGTCTCTTCAAAAACCGGGGGTGGTGGCGCTGGTGTAATGGGGCTTTCACCTAGAGCGCTCCAATCGGTTTGCGGAATGGCAAGGCTGGGTTTGAGGCTCACAGCTTTTTGTGAGGCCTCCATCTGCTTGCGGGCCGCGGTCATTTTCGCCGCTAATTTATCGCGTTCGCTGGCGTCACCACTCGCCAGATTGCTAGCGCTGGGCGTTGTTGCCGCGTGTGTGGGATCACCCGTGGACGCTGTCGTGGCAACGATAATTTCCGGCGGTTCTTGCTCGCCGCAATAGGTACGGGAGTCTTTGGCTTGATCGAGCTTGGTGACGGCTGACTCATCTCTGGCCCAATAGCCGTCGTTCATGCTGCGCGCTGATTCATCGGGTTTTTGCGGGCAAACAAACACGGTGCTCAGGGTGTTGCAGGCGGCCAGTTCGTCCTTGAGTTGCGTGCACAAGGCGTAGGTTTTACGAAGCATATCCAGGGTTTCAGCATTACGTAGAAACAGCTGGTCTTCATCGTTGGCACGCAGGGTCTGCCAGGCCATCAACAGTTGCGCAGCCATGTCACCAATGGCCTTTCTCGCCTCGTCGCTCTTGGCTGTGAGCGATAGACTGCCGTAAGCGGTATACAGGGATTTAAACAACACATTGGGCGACAGGGTTTCATCCGGACTATCGAGCGCCACCCAGATGCCAGATGCTGACGTGATGATCGCACCGAGGCCAAGGCTGGCAGCGGCCACGGATTTGCCCACTATGCGCTGGGGCGTGCGTTTGCATGTCAACTCAGGGGATTCCAACCAGTCATTGTTACCAATGGATGCCTCCAGGCCCTCCAGCAAATCGCCTTTCAGCAGGTTGCCCAGATGGTTGCCCAAGGAGAAGTAGCTTTCCCACTGCGCCTCGTCAAAGAACTGGTCGGCCGTGCTTTCCTGGGGAAACACGGGAAAGTCGCGGCTATAGTTGTAAACATCCTCTGCCAATCCGGACACCATATTAGGTTTCACCAACACCAACACGCCGGGGGTGTTGTCATCGGGGTAAATCACCCGCGCCACGGCCAGGCAAGCACGGCCTTCACGGGATATCAGGTCATCCAGAGTGCCGAAGATGCCGTTGCGATTTTCCCGCGGTAGAACAAAGCGGATATCCACATCCAGATCAATTCGGGCGCGGCGTATCAGGTTTTCCAGGTCCTGGAATTTGTATTCCGGGTCGGCGCCACAGTCGGCGAGGATAATTAGTTTGCAGCGCTCCTGAATTAACGCATAGGCGCCGGTGTTTTCCGCGTGCCCGCCATCGCTGAGGTATTGGATCCTGCTGCTTTTACCGGCGAAGCTTGCAAACAGTTCACCCAGCAGACCTTTGTATTTACCAAAGTATGTGTCGCTCCAGTTCTGGGCCAACGTGCTGTTGTGCGAGTTCCACCAATAACCAAGCCGCACCCCAAGGGTAGTGAGCATGGCTGCATAACCTGGTTTGGTCAGTGCGCCCATGCCCGGTGAAGCCGCAGCGCCGGAAATAGCCATCCAGGTGCCCAAGGTAGCCAAAGCAGGTTCAGCGACTTGCGCCCAGTCCGCTCGTGACACTCGGCAATAGCCCGTGCCACCGATGATCGACATCAGATCCCCTTGGCGATCCACATTGTGCAAACCCTTGCGTTGGTACGTCTGGTTTACACACACGTTGACGATATGCACAGGGCCGCCATACCGGTGAGGCTGGTAGTCCTTGAACAACACATCATCTTCGTCATGCACTTCAGTGACTTTGGAGTTGGCCGTACGCTCCGGATTGGCAGCTCCCAGATAGGCCCTGGTAAGGCGCGAGCGGTAGAAGTTATGCAGCGACGATCTGTTGAGAAAATTGACATTACGGCCAGATGCCACAATCAACACCGAGCAAATGCCGGCCACCGCCCCCAGCGGTATCAGCGCGCCAATGTAATCAAGCTGAACAATAGGCCCGTCCGCTACCCACACCTGGGCGGTGGCAAACGCGTGAACAATACTGGTCCAGAAAATAAGCAGCACCACCAAGCCAAACCGGCCTGCCATATCGAGAATAAAAGGCATGCGCTGGCGCAAAATGTGGCCGGCAGAGCCGTTTACCTGTTGAAGCATCGGCAGCACAAGGCGCAGTACAGCAAGAATGGCGGCAAACAATGCGCCCAGAGGATACAGATGCGCGGGGTCCTGCGCGAGGCGCCACGCCACAACATCCACGCCGCCCAGAACCACGATGGCGGCGGCAACTTTTACAGCGCGACTGAGTTGCAGCGTGGCCCGGTGCGAGAAGCGGTCGAGCTTCTTGTTGTCCTTGCAGACTATCGGCACATACCAGTACCAGGCGATGGCAGCAGCGGCCCATATAAATGGCAGGGGTAACAGCAACCACAGCGTTGGCACGAAGGCCATGACTTGCCAGAAGGCCGGATACCGTATCCAGTCTTCTGGGGGAGCCTGGGTAAATGAATCGTTTACGCACCACCACACAACAATATCGAAAGCGCCCAGAGCGCAGGCCAGCACTACGGCGAGGAGCCCCAGTTCCAAATGCACGCCGGCCAGGTTGCGCAAGAACACCACCAAGCCATAAAGCTGATCGCGGCTGCCTTGCGGTGTGAGATAACGGCTATTGGCACGCAACCAGCTTCTGTGATTGGCCGTAGCACCTTTGGCGCCCAGCTCTTCCTGTAACGCCTGCGATGAGCCTTTGGCCATGGCCAAACGGCCCACCATCGAGCCGATATAGCCACCGCCAGATACGGTCGACATCAGGTCGATTTTCCCGAATACGCGATTTTCTGCCAGCGCGCTGATCAAGCCATAGCAGAACGTGGCGCTGCGAATACCGCCGCCGGACAGCGCCAAGCCCCATGGCTTTTTCGAGGTAGGCAGCATGCCTTCTTCTTTTAGTTTTTCGTGCCGTTCGGCAATCAGTTGCTGCACGGGGCTGTTGGGTTTTACCTCGTCTTGTTTTGCCTCATTGCCCATGTTCTGCTCTCCGTCCTTTTAGTGCGCCTCTACGGCACGTGCTGGCAGTTTTTAATCGGGCCTTATCGGTGGCTCCGTGCGTTGCAAAACAACTGTACGTCCACGAAAAAGCGCTCCACCCCTAAAAGGGCGAACACGAGGCTTATGGGTAAGAGATATAACGCCCAGCCGCAGATGCCAGGCTGTAAACCATCCCTGTGCCAGAGACTAAAAGATAGCCATCAGCCATCTAACGCTAGCAGTGCTGGACTATCTGTCCAGTGGTTGGGGGTTGTTATTGAGCGGCGTTTCGTCGTTGGTGCGCGAAGCGCCCGTTACGGGAGCGGTATACCAAGCGGAGCAGTAAATAAATAACGTAGGAGCGGCAGCGCTAACCGCGTTCTGAACGGCAATAAAAAACGGCGGATTGAATCGACCCAGAATTCGTAGACGCTGGATGGCCGCTATTGGCCGATTCTGTTGAAAAAGTCGGATTTTCAGCTGGCCCGAACTCAGGCACGACCACCATCGGAGAACCTACTCACCACATTGAGTGGTTTCTCGGCCCTTCGTTGACCTTTGCTGCTCGGTTATTGGGTTAGTTTGAGGTTTTTTGCTTCGTGCAGGCGCACCTATCCCGTGGTAGGTGGCCCTTGAGAGGTAAATTTGGCCTGCCGTCGTAGGTTCTGCACCGCAGCGGCCAGCGTGAATTCATCAGTCGCGCCACTCATGCCACGTAGTCTCAGGCGATCCAATTTCAGGATGCGCTTGAGGTGGGCAAACAACATTTCGACCTTTTCACGTTCGTGACGAGAGCGCACGTACGCAGGTGTCGCTGCGATTCGCCGAGCCACATCGCGCGCGGCTTCATGGACGCTGCGAGCGATCTTGCGGAATGCAGTATTCGGACAGCACTTGGCTTTCATCGGATAGGGAGCGCAGTCGGTCTGCCGGGATCGGAAGATGATGGTGTTGGCTTTGGTGACGTGCGAACGCTCGTTCTTGAAGGCTCGCCATTCACTGCGCAATGCATTGCCGGCCGGGCAGCAGTATTCATCAGCCTGTTCATTCCAGTGGAAATCGTTGCTCGAAAAACTGTCGTTCTTGCGCTCGGTTTTGTCCCACACCGGCACATGCGGCTCAATGCCCTTTTCCTCTACCATCCAGGCCAGCATTGGCGCGGTTCCGTAAGCGGTGTCGCCAATAAGGCGTTCCGGCTTGATGTCGAACTGCGCCTCAACCCGGTCGATCATGATCTTGGTGCTCTCGACTTCGGCCGTGCGATGAGCCGGTGTGGGGCTCCACATCCACGCTGACACCGTGCTCGGTATCGATCAGATAATTCGTGGAGTAAGCGTAGAACGCTGGGCCACCTGGAGCTGCGGTCCAGCGGGCTTGAGGATCAGTCAGCGATAGGCGCTTCGGTAGCGTTTCGGCCAGAGCCTCTTCATCGAGCCCCTTAAGATACTCACGCACGGCGCGGCTGCTCAGGGACGGATCGCTCCAGTTGACCGGTTCATCTCCTGGCACGCCGCGCTGCCGGCTGGCATCTGCTTTGATGATGCTGGCGTCCACGGCAAAGCCTTCACCTTTGACCAAGCCTGCGTCCATGCAACGACGCAGCACTTCATTGAACAGCCAGCGAAAGAGATCGCTGCCCCGAAAGCGGCCGTGTCGATTTTTGGAAAAGGTCGAGTGATTGGGGACTTCATCTTCAAGGCTTAACCGGCAGAACCAGCGATACGCCAGGTTCAAATGGGCCTCTTCGCACAGTCGGCGCTCTGAGCGAATGCCGTAGCAATAGCCCACGATTAGCATACGAATCATCAGTTCTGGATCAATCGACGGACGCCCAATCGGGCTGTAGAAATCGGCGAGGTAATGGCGCAGGTCGCTCAGATCGAGACATTGATCAATGCTGCGCAGAAGGTGATCGGCGGGGATGTGATCTTCAAGGTTGAACGAGTAAAACAGTCGCTCCTGCCCACTCGATAACTGTCCCATCATGCTGCGTGCTTCCCTGCTGGCCAATGCAGCGATTTTGCCGCAGGCCAGAAAGGGGAGCTACTTTTTCAACAGAATCGACCCTAAGCAGTCAGTCTGCCATCGCCAAAATCAGGTGCGCCGTAGGTGTCGCCTAGATATTTTTTATTAGTTTGGAGGGGTTCAACTGGTACTGCGTGTCATTGATGCGCATTTTATAAATATTGGTGAGATGCTTCAGGGATGAGTTTTTTTCTATATTTTCCAAAGATAGAGACTCAGTGGCGTTGCACCCGAAATACACTCCGCTAATGGCTAGAGGGTTAATTCTAAATAAATGAATGGCTGGCTCCTTGTAGTCTGTGGCTAAAAAATGAATCTCAGTTTTTATTCTTTGATCCCCCATTTCTTCGTGCATCTCGTACTCGTTAGGGTAGATTATTTGTATTTTTTTATTCTCTAGTTCTACCAGTTTAATGCTAGGGTCGAGATTGCATTGTTTTCTAATGTGCGGGTTGTCGTTGCATATTATTGAGTCTGCGTCTTTTAGTTGGACAATAGAACGCTGTTCTTTCTCGTAAATCCAATCATTTGCTTTGGTGAATAATATCGCGCGATTGAATTTTTTCCAGTGGAATTCATTCATTGAATCCGGCGCTGAAAGCTCCGGTCTCTCAAAGCTTGGCATTTCTCTGCGATAATCAACTTTCTCTGGGAACTCAAAGAAGTCAGCAAGATTGCTTACTCCGAATCGACTTTTGCGGCCATTAACCTCTTTCAGCGAGTCCGTGAAGAATGGAACGCTAAAGTCGAACTCGACTACTACTCCTTTATGGTTGTCGGCATAGTGAGCCCACATGAGTGGGTTGTTGTAGTCTTCAGTAAAAGACAGAATACCTAGGTCGAATAGCTCGCTTTGGATTACTCCCATGCTGTCATTGATTGCTGCGTCGTCAGTTTCGTAGACCTCTTTACCATTTTTTTTGTAATATTCTCTTTGGTTTCGATCTGCGTCGCGCACTTGGTTTTTGTTGAAGTGTCCTTCAAAAGGATCGTTCAGATCCAAGGCCGGAGTTGCCCGGATCATTGGGTTTTTAAAGAAGTCCGGTCTTAAAGGCATGTATTTGTATAGGAATCTATTCATATGTCTCTTGGTTGTGGAGTTTGGTTTGGTTGGGGGCGTGTGCTGCTTGTTGGTCGAATAAAATGCCCGATATTGCCGAGTTTTTAAAACTCTCCCAAAAAAGGCCGTTCAGGCAAGCCTAGGTGTATCTGTAGACGCCGACTGATTGTCTTCGGCCAAGAGTGGACGGTCATCAGAGCCGATCAGTCAGCCCGATTCGCATAGGCTTCGCGAATCTTGCGGAAACGGGGACACGGAAACGGGGACAGACCACGATTATGAGACGGTCACGATTACAGGTGAGCGCAAAATCGTGGTCTGTCCCAGTTTCGCACAGCTTTTCTAAGCTCCGTGCGGTTGAGTACTGAGCGCTACTCTCGGTCACCTATCTTGTTCCCGAGTGCAATGTCGAGTTGGTAAAGAATTCGGTCCGCCAGGTTGAATGGCAGGCGTTCCGATACTATCTCGTGCATGGCATCGAGGTACTTGAAATAGATATCGACTGAGTTTGTCAGGTATCGATCAAGGCTCGCACCGTTCGCGGGTTTGCTCGGGTACAAGGGCTCGCCTGGCCGAAGCACACGATAAGCCCGGTCATCAATGATTTGGAACACTTCAGGATTGAGAAACCGGAGGATGGTCGACGCCATAGGGAGACGGATGCCTGGGGATGCCAGCAGTTTGCGAAGCACGGCTTCTGCTTCCCTGTGCGCCTTGGGCTTAAAATCGCCCATACCTTTCAGCTCATCCAGTAGGCTGGGCTCCAACCGCGGGAATCGATTCAGTTTCCACAGCACGATCTCTAGCAACGCTTGATGATCAAAATCTTTAGCGTTCAACGCATCAAGCTTCTCTGTTAGCTCAGGCTGAAAGTGATACTGCTTGATCAGACGGCTAGGGTCATCACCCCAAACGTCGCTGTAGCGTTTGATAATGTCTTCCATGTTTGATATCCGTGTGGCTAAGCCTGTGTCAGGCAGCATAGTCATGGCAACAGCAGTAGTGAAACCGAAGTGTACTCGAGAACAAAGTCACCGTCCGAACAGCACGCCTTTCCTGACACCGACGTTTGCTTCGAAGAAATAACCCTTGGTTCGTATTTACAGGATGACCGCTTTTGGCCGGTTCTGTTGAAAAGTTGGCTTTTCCAGACTGCCAGCATACTGACCGCTGAAAACGCCTTTCTTGCGTGCTGCTGCGCGAAATTTGAGCCCGCAATCCTCTGTTCAATGTAATCTTTCAATCTCAAGCACGTACCATGGCCGACTGTTCCAACAGAAGCGACCCGTTGCGGACTCTCAGTATCATCAATATCGTGGTCTGTCCCCCGATGCGATGGTCCATGAATTGCCTCCTAATGGTGACGTAGCCCAATCATGCCGGCTTGGCCCAGCACAATTGGGTTAAGCCTGAGTTGATTTACGTTGGGTTCGCAATTGCTGTTTTAGCGGTGATTACGTTTTGGATCGCTGCATAGAGGTCAATAGTGGTTTGCTCAGTCTTGATTGAGATAACGAGACTGTACCGGACACGATCGTTGTAGCGCTCCTGCTTCAAGAGGGTTTTCCACCAGCCAAGGGCCGGGTAGATGCCGATCATGCTACGGTCGGCCAGTTCGGCTGCGGTACCGCGCCAGATATCCGAGTGTAACGAACCGCGGTGCCGTGTCTGTGTTCCCAGCATCCAGTTGGGGTCTGTTCCACCACCCTGATAAATACCGTCTTCTTCGTCGCGTGCACGCTTGTTGATACGCTGCCGGAATTGAGCCTTCTCTTCCGCGGGGCGGCTGACATCGAACCGAAGACCGTGAGATTCGTACCTATAGCGACCTTTGATGCCGCGCTCGACAACCCCAGGATTGGGCTCAACATAGTAGGAAAGCGTTACGCGCATCTCTACGTTGGTGTTGCCAAGATCGAGCAGTTCTTGTTTCGGCCATGGCAGATCATGAAGGTGCATATCGCGAGCAGTGGGATTGCCCTTGATAGGCTTCATGAACGGTTGCAGCTCGTCCTCAACGATCAAGGTGAGTGAGTCGCCAGCGCTCCATAGTGCTCGCCCTAGGTCAGGCACCCCAAAGCCGCAGGTTTTCACTAGTCGCTCATAATCGCCTTTCGACCCAGCGCCCAGGAAGTCGTCCTTCATGCGTTCAGTCCACTCAGCAGAGTGGACCATCAGCGCCCGAATAGTCTCTGGCCAGAAGACTGGGTACCTGGACAAAATCTGTGCGGCCATGCGAGCTGCCAACGCAGAGGCCGCGCTGGTGGCCCTAGTGAGGTCGAATAGCCGCACAGTAGGAGTGTGGCAGGTTGTCAGTAGGGAGACTGAGGGATAGTTGTAGGCGGCCAACTGATCCTTAACCAGATTGCCGCCCTCGAACACCACGTCAGGCTTAAGTGGCCAGGCGGTGCGCTGCCAGGTCAACGACGTAGTGCTGTAAGGGCTCAGGCTTCCCGCAGGAGCCACTGGCTGCAGCGTGATATTGGGCGGATCGATAGTGACTTTTTGTGTATACGCCCCTACGCATAGAGCGTTCCAGGATTGGCCTGGGTCATGGATACCGTCGGTGGCATTGTTGTTGGGGTAGTCCAGAGCCTGATTCTGATCTGCGTTACCGGCCGAAACCACAATCAGTCGTGGATTCGCCCGCTCGCCGAGAGCATCGGACGCCAATCCATCAACTGCGGCGGACCAAGCAGACGGGCGCCCTCGGTCACGAGCATCAGTGCTAGTAATGGCCATGCTGAAGACCCGTTCCACGTTCGGCTGCGCGATTTCCGGCAAGGCAACTGCCGACATGGTGAGGGCACCATAGGGTTCTTTCTGGTTACCTACGTCGGCTTGCAGAAGCTTCACTGACTCGAGTCGGTGCTGGATTGTGATGGGGCTTTGTGACGACAGCGGGTCAACGAGGTCGCCATAAATGGCAAGCCCGGCCAAGCCGGTACCGTGGCCCACGTCGTCCTGGACACCCCACGCTGGATCGACGCTGTACAGGTCGTTAAGGCCTACATGCGAAGTCAGAAGTGGGTGTCCTGGGTTAACTCCGGTGTCGAGGAGGCAAAGGCGCACGCTGTCATCATGGCCCGCAGTGGTCCGCGCGAGCAACTCATCGACCCATGCGTGCTGCTCAATTGCGGGCATAGCGTCGAAGAACTCTGCGGTTTCCTTTGCCCTTCGAATTTCCGCGACTTCATTGAGGAGCAGAATCGATCGGGTAATTGCCGCTTTCGATGCAAAGACATTCAGCACCGTGCGTTCAGGGAAGTGGAGAGTTTTCTCTGAAGTGATGAAGCCAGAGGCTTCTGCAATGGCTCGGAATCGATTGAGTACGGACTCGCGATCTTGCCGGACCGGCAACCAAAACTCCCACCATATCGCGTCGGCATCGTTCGCAGGAAGTACCGAGGGATCATCGGTCCAGAGTGCATTGAATGCGGCAAACCGGATCTCCTGAATCGGGTTGAGCAGCGGTGCGTTGCGTGGTTGCCCCTTGGACGTATTTGCCTCCAGGTACTGGCTAATGAGGCTCTCAAAAGCCTTAAGCTGGCCATCGGGAACGAAAACCGTTGCCAAGTCGGTATGGTTTTCTCGGTCACGGCGCAGGTTTAGTAACTCAATGCGCTGCGCTCCACGAGCAAGTCCCTCGAACGCCAATTCGAATCCGGGGAAGCTTTTGAATTCGATCTGCAGGCCAAACCCGCTATCTCGACCAGATTGGCGCTGAAGATTGATGGCCTCGGTCATCTGCGAGCCAACGGATCGCAATTGGCCAAGCAACGCCGCACCGTGTCTGGCCCGGTCCTGCGGCGGGAAACGTGGGTCCCTGGTTGCGGATGCTGTGGAACGGAACCTTTCGGGTTGCCCCGTTCCATGAAAGTGAAAATGTGGTCGCTGCCCTGCCTTCGGTTCCGTCATCTAGAGGCTCTACTAACTTAAGAACGTTGTCTCCCATGGAAAGCCTTTCGTTCCTCAAGATGCTTTTCCACGTCCTTGATGTCGACCTGTGGGCGGTCATTAATGATCGCATCCTTGATCGCATCGTCTGCTGCTCTTGCAAGCTCTGCGTAGCTGAGGCCTTCTGCGACCTTGCAGAGTTTCTCCCAACTGCGAATCGATTTCGAGTAATTGACTAGCCGACTCTTCAGTGCAGCTTTTGTTTGTTCCTGATTGGGGAGCCCATATTCGATAACATCATCGAAGCGGCGGAACAAGGCGTAGTCAAGAATTTCCGGATGGTTCGTGGCCGCGATGATCAGGCTATTGGACTGATCCTGCTCAATCATCTGCAGGAAGCTATTCAGTATGCGACGGATCTCGCCTACGTCGTTGGACAGGCCGCGTTGTGAGCCGATCGCGTCGAACTCGTCAAAAAAGTAGATGCCGCGTGTGTCGCGGATGGCATCAAATATCTGGCGAAGCTTTGATGCAGTCTCGCCCATGAACTTGGTGATGAGGCTATCTAGGCGAACGGTGTATAAAGGAATGCCTAGTTCGCCAGCAAGTGCGGAGGCCGTCATGGTCTTGCCAGTGCCGGGTGGACCAACAAGTAGGAGCTTACGACGTGGCGATAAGCCATGAGCGCGGATTTTCTCGAAGTTACGCTGCTCATTGATGATCCGGGCCAGGCGATTGTGCGTGGCCTCATCCAGGATCATTTCCGAAAATCGAGTGCGAGGTAGAACGGCAGAGAGCAGATTACCCAGCTCGCCTCGTGGCTGACCGATCGGAACCGGAGAGCTCAATGGCATACGGTTTTTCTTGGCCGAGTCTATGAGGGCTCGCAAATCCTCCGCGAGCTTGCCATGCCCTTGCTTTGCTTCATGTGCCGCCACTTGCATCGCAACGGACAGGAAGTGGGCATCATCCCCTTTGATGTGTGAGCGCAGAAGCGCTTTCAGATGTTCGCTGCTAGCCATAATATCCAACTCTTCGGTGCCGGTTAGTGTAACCGCTTGAAGGTGATTAGACCTTGATAGGATCAAATTTCCTGTAGCGTGGCGGTGTCCAGACTGACCATTCGTCGAAGTTCATCCTAAAAAGCTGTGAATTCCTCTGTGTCCAATGACATGTACGGTCCAATTCAATTTATCCGACAGCTCAAGTTGAACGGAAGCGGCGGAACGGATCCATGCCATTCCCACCCATCCAACAAAAAACGGGCGCCTCCAAACGCCCGTTCTCCTATCATCTCTCAACCTGAGCCTGAAGCCGCCGACCAATCACCTCCAGCAAATCACACCCATCCCGCAACGGAATCACCAAAAGCTGTGCAAAGTCCGAAAGCACCACCGTATCGCTGGTGATCTCAGAGCGAAACGCAATGTTCTCCAACACCTGGGTCACCACACGGATGCGGTAATCAGCTGTGGCGTGTAGTACGTCAAGCGGGGCTTGGGTGTCGATGAGCAGGGAAGCGGGAGTACAGTCGATGCCGGTGATGGGTGTGTATCTTTGCATGGGATTGCTCCAATTAATTTAAAGGGCTGATCCGATACGCAGGTCGCCAAACCTGATCACCCTATTCGGCGATGGGAATGACTATAGATTTCACCAGACACGACGAGCAAGACACCTGCTTCCGAGAGCCTTGTAGGAATCGAGACAGTTTTTTGCCAGAGATAACCGGGCAGACAAAGGAGCAGTCGAATCTGGTCGACGCTGGACAGTTGCCCGGCGGGGATCTACCGTCGCGAGCGGCCTGGAGTCATCGAGCCAGGTGCTTTGATTAATAAAGGAGAAGGGGCATGGAGAAATGGACGCTGCACTGGCTGGAGGCCTCGGGGAGTCTTGCCGAGCTTCGCCGCGAGCTGGTTGATGAGTTTGACGCCGCTTACGAGGCTATTGCTCGCCTGATGCCCCCGCCGCGACTCGATGTCCTGATTCAGAGGCTACCGGGCGAAACCATTCCGGAAATGGGCCTGGTAGGACGGGCGTATCGCAGCTCCATGTTTACCATGACCCTTGATCCCGACAATCCGAATTTCTTTTCCAGCCTACGCACTGGGGCACTGCGTCGACATGTTGTTCATGAGGTTCACCATTGCCTGCGCATGGGCGGCCCTGGTTATGGTTGGACGTTAGGCGAGGCTTTGGTCAGCGAAGGGCTTGCCGGTCAGTTTGTTCGTCATGTGCTTGGTAGCGATCCGGAGCCTTGGGAGCATGCCATCGCATCTGCCGATCTTTTACGCTCACCGGTTGGACTGCAAACTCTTGAATCACGGTATTACGATCACAACGAGTGGTTCTTCGGTTTCGGCGACAAACCCAAATGGCTCGGTTACTCGTTGGGCTATCAAATGGTCGAACGTTGGCTTGCGTCGAGGGGCGAAACTGATATTTCGACCTGGGTCAACGCACCTGCAGCAGACATCATGGCCAACGCGCTGGAGGAAGGTTTGGTGCTGACCGAGTCCTGAACGCGTCCCGCAACCTTTCAATCACCTGGCTGATAGGCGGCCCTTGGATCGCTGGCGGCGTGGGGCTCTCACCAAATTCACGCCAGATGAATAATGTCAGCTCCGCGCCATCGGTCAACGTTTGGGCGTTTTCTTGAGCCCCAAAGGTTTCCAGCAACCTGTACCGCGCATCTTTCCAGAACAGTGCCTCGACCCAGTCGTACACCGGGATGAAATGGAAGTGGATGGGGTAGCGGGGATCGTGGCCGAAGCGGCTGATGTAAAGCCATTTGGGGTTCAGTTGTGTTTCAAGAACGCTCTGGATGTTTGCCATCAGGCCTCCCAGCTCTGCGAGTGCGGGTTCGGGCAATTGCGCCAATGAATTAACGTGATGCTTGGAGCCGAGCATGAGGTAGCCGGGCAGGGCGGATGCCAAGTGGTGGTTGACTAGCCAGTGGGTGGTTTCGTGGAGGATGAAGTGTGGGGCTATTTCCAAAGCTGACTCCTGCTAATGTTGGGATCTTCGGTTATCAGGATGATTGGGGGGCTGCTGCGCAGCCCAGCGGGAGCAAGCTCCCTCGCCACAGGGGAGATAGCTGCAAATTAGCCTTCGAACTCCGTTTGCAACATCGCCAAAAACGCCTCCCTGGCAGGATGTCTCCCGGCGTTTTCATGCCAGTAAAAAAGGTTATCAATCCCCGTCAGCTCAGGGAATTCATACCCCGTCCAACCAGCCCCCTGGCGGTATTGCTCATAGATCCCCCGGGGTACCAGCGAGACTCCGGCACCCGCGCTGACACAACCAACAATGGCGCCATAACTGGCGATGCTGATGATCGGTTGCACTTGATCATGACGCAGCAGCC
>Ga0255334_1000783_pt1 | contig 19452 bp, 9 predicted proteins | sample EtOH5_35cm_T3_12_FD_202080 | JGI IMG/M metagenome (GOLD analysis project Ga0255334, IMG submission 202080) | Sandy soil microbial communities from University of British Columbia, Vancouver, Canada - EtOH5_35cm_T3_129 | ecosystem: Engineered > Artificial ecosystem > Sand microcosm > Unclassified ...
ACTCGAGCAGGGCCAATGTGGACCCGTATCGCACGCCCCGCAGCACGAGGATGCGCGCCCGGTGCACGACTGCTGCCATGCGCCGGCTGACCAGCCCCAACGCGAGAATGTCCAGATCGTCCAGGGTGCCGTCCGTGTTGAGCGGGGGCGCCTCCGTGGTCCACGTCTGCTTGAGCGTGCGCAGTCGCCATCCGGAAAAGACGGGATTGGAGGCGATACCAAACGCGCGGTCAACATCACGCACTACACGGACCCGGTCGTCTGCTGGATGGTGACGCAGATTGTCGTAGACGATCATGGTCAGTACCTCGGCGGGCAGCCAGTCCATAGCGCGTGCACAATCGCGACCGAGCGTGCGCGTGTGCTTTTTGACAGAGGTGCGGCGACAATGTCTCCTTTGCCTTTTGTGCACCCGCGGCGGCGATCTACATCACCACTCCTCCCCCCCCCTTAATATTGCAGGAAATTTCACGACTGTCCCTCTGTTTGCTTGAGTCTGCCGTGGACCGTTTCCCCCACTTGCAGAGATCATTCAGCGTTTCCCAGTTCTTTTTTTTTTAATAACAAAGAAAAGATAGGGATAAATAGGGGGAAAGCGGTGGCATCAGCGGATGTGTTTGTCGACATTAATGAGGTCCATCAGGGCGCGGCGCCGTTTGGCGCTCTCCGGAGGCACCTCCCGAACGCTCACGCCAACTAGAACGTGCGCCTGGCACTGGTCGCACGTATGGTATTGGGCGGCCTCCTCTTGTAGGTCGTTCTCTAGACGCCGCGAAACCGCACGCCGACAATCGGCCGCGTCGCACGTGATGCGCACGCGCTCGGGTGCAGGCACATTACGCGCCTTGGCTGCGCTGGTCTTGTCCGGGCACTGGCGGCATCCGCGCGTGAACCGAGCCAGGTGAACGCGCGGCACTCTATCTATGGCAAAGTTGCACTGGCATGCGTCACAGGTCCAGGTCGTGGGTGCCACGATGGCCATGTTCATGGTGGCGTGCGCGCCGGCGATGGTACCGGTATCCACGATGGGAATAGCGCTGGCGGGGTCCTTGATGACCGGGGGAGGCGGTTGCGTTTCCTGCGCGCCCTTTTTCGTGCCCGTGCGGCGTTTGGTCCTTTGTTTGTCCCCAGAGGGCGCACCCGTATCGCGCTTGCGCTTGCGCGTCTTTGCCGGTCGCTGCGGTACGGCACCATCCCCTAACGATGCGGGTTGACCTTTTTTGGATGAGCGCCTGCTCTTCTTCTTCTCTGCTACGGGAGGCGCCGTAGGAGTATGGCCAACAAGAGTGTGATCCTGCTGCGAGGCCAGAGAAGCCATGTCGCACGAAAGCGCGGCCTTTTCCCACGCGGCAATGTCGTCATTGTCCAAAAAGGACTCGAGGACCGAATCTTGCCCGCGCCCCTCGTCGACAGCGTTTGCAGTGGGTGCCGACTCTGAGCGTGGTGCATCCTCGCAAGGAGCCGAGAGAGACCGGACAAAGTCGGGCAGGGCGAGGGCGTAGTGCTCTGACCTGTTAACGCAAGGGGGCGCAGCCTGGACGGCAGGCTTGACCTGTGGAGAGAGCACATGCGCGATCCGCGCCTGATCATCTGTCGACAACTGGTCCATGGATTCGATCTGATCCAAAGAGTGGACCTGTTTGGCGAGAACGTGCGCGCAATCCAGGTGGAACCATTTGTGCGCGCCATACATTTTGCCCGGCGTGTTGGCAGACTCGATCTCGTAGGGCTGACCCACGCGCACGGTGCCCTTGTCGATGGCCAAACGGCATTTGTAGTTGTGGCACCTGCCGCGCCCCGTCTTGGCATACTCGACGCGAAACATCGTCGGGCCCGTGTCCGTTGCCATCGCGTCGTCGTCGCTCACAATATGAGTGAGCACCCTTTTGGTGCCAGCCTTGTGCGTTTTCATCCGAGAGAGAGATTTCGACGGCGGTGTACAAAATTGAACCAATCCCAAAGCGCGCCTACGGCGGGGCCAGGGCGCATGAGGTTGCCCTGTCGGCCGGCGTCACCTTTCTCGGAGGCAATCTGCGCGAGCACGCACATCATGTTTGGTGCTACGGCAACCCTGTTTCTCCAACAATGTAAACACGCACTGCATAATGTTGCTCCCTCCGCAGCACGACCCAATCAAAATCGTTCAAAGTAGCGTGCAGCAGATACAGTGCACAAGCTGCGTTTACTGCCCCCAATGATCCAAATACACTATGGGGAATGACCCTGGCACATTGCCAGCATGAGGAGGGTCGCTGCGCGCGACGCAATGTACACGTTTGCTATGTTGCGCATTTGGACAATACGACTATCGAGCGCGGCCTGCGCCAGACTATCCCATGCTTTCCGGTTCCCCCATCTTTCGTCGACCGCCGCGTCCATTGGCAGCGAGGGCGTTTCGACAAAGCGGCCCTTGACAAGAGCGCCGATACCCTCGGCTAGACAGGTTTTTTGCGCAGCGTGCACGACAAGTGCGAGCATTGCCTGGCGTTCCCGTTCACCGACGCACACTTGGGCATCGGCGATGGCGCGGTCGACAAACCGCGCCATGTGCTGCTGCTGCTGCTGAATGCCCAACGAGGCGGCCACGGAATCGCACGCGTCCTTGTCAAAGGCCCTGATGGGCGGTGCGTAAAAGATGCTCGTCGACATGGCGCTGTGAAACATGGCAAGGGGATGGATCCTGTGCGCTGGGTCAGTCTCGTAGAGCGCGTCCTCGGTTTCGGCGGCAGCCGGCGGTACAATGGGGCACCCCTTTGTGGGCTCTGTGCTTGCGACCGCGAGGTGCAAGAGCGTGCCATAGCGTGAACGTGGATCAGGTCCCCTCTCGTTCATCACGCACCAACCTCTGGTGCCTTGAACGAGCATATCGATGAGATGGTTGCGCATCCAGGGCTGTGGCGCGCCCACACGCGTGGTGACGAGCATACGTGCGATGTTTAGGGCTCCCTTAAAGAGGGCAAGTCCCAACAGGGCGACATTGCTGATTCGGTCGGTGACCTGTGCCTTGTAAATGGATACAACCATGCGCACACATGGCGTCAGACTACCCGAAAGCACCATGCCCTGGACGGCGGACACGTCGTCGCAGCGAAAGAGGTCGATGAGGGCCGCAACGTCAAGTGGGGCCATGCGACGACGCGCCTCCAGAGAGGCCGTTACGAGTTGACTCATTTCGTACGAGACGCGCATCAGTGACGCGCAATCCGAAAGGACCAGGCGATCAATCACGAGGGCCCATACTTCGGGTGGCATATCTGCCCACTTCTCAAACTGTGGTTCTGAATCATATGGGGGCGGCGCGGTTGGAGGCGCTGCACGGCGTCGCTTGCCCATCCTTGGCAGGTTGTTGTGGAAAAGACTTTTTGCGCTGCCGTTTGCTTTCTCGTTTACCACTGTCTGTTTCGGTTGATACTCTCCATTGGAAGCGATCCGTTCGTCCGTGCGATTCGACGGTTACCGGTGGACGAGCACCAACCGCATGGTGCACTTTTGTCGTGACAGCGGCATTGGCGCAACCTCACATGTGCGGCAAATAGCACCCAATCTCTACAACGCCTGGTTCCGGTCAGGCCACAGGTCCACGGCGTTGAAATAGAACGCACTCTGGCCCCGTGTCTTTGCTCATCAACAGGACCGGTCGCGTAAAGTGCGCGTGCCTGGTGTGCGGATCGAGCACGAGTATGTCCCCTAAAACCGTTGCCATCATTAAAGCATATGGGCATGCATACATAAACCTCATCTAACTGTAGACGAGTAGTGCATAGAAACGGTGGGTCATTTTGTTATAAGAATCGGAGCCAGGTTTGCTTTAACTTTGCATCATAGACTGGGCATTTCCACTGACACGATTAGCCCAAGCGCGAACGGATACAGTGTTCTGCACCCGTACCTAGATTGTGGTAGCAATGGCTGCATGGTCCCTCACATAGTCTGCGCACGCGTGGTGTTTTGCCTGCCTGGCGACACGGATGCACTGGCTGGTGTCCCACGCGCACCCGTTTGTGTGCGCATATTCTAGACAGTCGAGGTGTCCCTGTTCGGCGGCGGCCTCGCACGTATCCTCGTTCCAAGGGCATCCGTTGGTGTGCAGATAGTCAAGGCACGCGACGTGACCACCTCTGGCTGCCGCGGCACACACGCCCGTTGACCATCGGCACTTGCGATCGTTTGCACTGCGCAAAATGTCGATGCGTCCGCCCTCGGCTGCCGCCTCCAATATGGCGGTTTGAAAGGCCTGCTGTTGGCACGTCGAGAACGCCGCGTCCGACCTCCCCGAGATGACATAGTGGGCAAAAGTAGTAAATTGGTCGGATGCCGTATCGGTCGGATAGTAGAGGTAACGGCCGCGGTACGTGTCCCCAGGAGGTCCCCAATGACGCACGACGGTCCAGGTGCATCCGTGGACAGCCGCAGCGGGTCCGAATTCGGTCGACGACACAATGTCGTACCGTACAACGTCCTTGACACGGTACGATTCCCACAGTTCGACAACTACATCGCCGTTGGGGAACGTGCGCTTGCATGGACCTTTTCTCTCGCGCGGGCTCTCCTGTGCACATTCAAAGCGCTCGACACCGGTTCTGTGCCCAAGGTACCGGCCGGTGGCGTCCTTTGCGGTAGAGTGGTCGCTGTAGCCATAGCCGTCGGGTCCCATACCGTAGAGGCGTCCGACGGGTTCGCCGTCTATCCAGCAGCCGACGCTCGTTTGGTTGATGTGCTCGCCAGGGATTCCGGGCGGCAACATGGCGCGGCCCATGCCGTGACGCTTGCCAAGGCGCCATTCGCCTTCAAACGTTCTGCCATCGAGCATCGTCTCGATTCCGTACCCATGAAGGACGCGATCGCCGTTGGCGTTTTTGACAAACTCGCCGCGCGAGGTCACTGTTCCTTTGCTCCACACGAGCCGGCCCAGGCGCACGGTCGAGCCGTCCGGTGCCGTGCGTTCGGCCGTAGACTGATCGATCGCCACCTCGCACCCGGCGGTAAAGGCAACGGAACCGCCCCAGCGATTTATGGTATCCAGCTTGAACGTGCACCAGTGATAGAGATGTGGTGCGATCAGGTGACCGGTGAGACGCACTGCGCCATTCGGTACGGTATCCAGCGTCGCATCATCGCACTCGGTGTTGGGTACCCTACTTGCGATGCAAACGTCCCGACGGATGTTTCCATCTGCGCGTTTGGCGACTGGGGTCAATGGTGCCGGGGGAGCAATGGAGCGTTCTGTGCCATTCAGGCGCTCCTCATGTGATGAGTTGTCCGAGTCTTTGTCTAGAGAGTCACTCTTGTGGACGTCAGAAGCGGGTGGCAACAAACAGGTGCCCAAAGGTGCCTTGCAATCACTGGGTGCGCCAGAAGATGTGTGGCACCATTTCGCAGGGAGCACATTGGTGTTAGTGTGTTTGACTGTGCCCGCACAGACCGGGCACGTTCCAGTGCGTGTGTATGCGCACATGACACCGTGGACCACGAGGGTCACACACATGCACGCCGAAAACAGGACCCATTCCAATGATAGTGAGCGCTCGTAGAATGCACTACAGCACCATGTCAGGTGGGCAAACGCTATCAGATAGGCAAGTGTGTGCAGGTAGAGCGAGGCCCGAGATACGCCCATGTCTGTTGCGTCCTCTTTTGCGCCAGCTTGGCAGCGTGTGGTCTGTGTTGTCGTCATTGTGGAGCAGAGACTGAGAAAGCATATGATCCACCTTTTGTACCTCTCTTGTGCTTTATATGGTGTTTTTCTGATTGGTTTGTACAATAGTGCGAGTTGACCATTTTGTTTTATAAAAATCGTGACTAGTGGGGCAAGAGCGCGGTTGCCCTTACTTGTTGTGCCTGGGCGTGCCCTCGGCAATGGCATCGAGATCCTCTACACTGATGTCGTCAGGATCATCTGGCCTCTTGCAGCGCGGCACCATGAGCCATCTCATGCCATCCCCGGCCGAGAGTTCCATCCCATTCTCATAGATCAGAGAGTACAGGTGCTCTGGCAGGCGCATCTTGCACCTGAATTCGGCCATCGTGTAGCCAGAATACAAAACGGGCAGTCTTTCCATATGTGATTCCGTAGACTCGTCTGTCGCCATATCGCTACTCGTACCAAAGTTGTGGGTGCGCGTGCGAGCGTGCGTGTATGCTGCCGAGACGGCCTGCATCATGCCACCGGGACACCAAGTGCTCGCGAAAAGACCGACACATTGTGCCCACCCAATAGCAGCCTCAAGCGGGCCTGCGTAACATTCTCCTGGCTTTTGGCACTATCAACGCATCTGTGATTGGCGACCTCCACATTTGCTCGTCATGGCTGTGTTCTATCTAAAAATGCGGCGCATCACCAGCGACTTGCAGCGAGTAGCGATTCCCGTTGGGGCCGGGCCATCTGCGTCGAGCCACTACCGTTACTTTACGCTCGACTCTGTAAGCAATGTCAGCATGGTTCTTGCCTTTACGGTGAACGGCGTTGATTCAGTCGGTTGCCGTCTTTTGCGCGTAAAACATTGTACGTGCGAGAGGGAACAGGTATTGCCTTTGTCGCTCGGCCAGCAGCAATACCGCATCTCTATCAAAATGTGAGCCTTTTCGCCCTCGTTCCTGGTGATGGTTATAAAATACAGACGAGACCCTTTTGTGCGCCATAGACTAGGTCCGGACGCCATGGTGGTGTGTTTGCCCAGAGCACGACCCTACAAACTAAATGCACCAACAACTGGAGGGTTGAGAGACAATGCTAAACGGTCAGACCAGCAAAGGGTAAAATCGCACGCGATTTGCTCATCAAGGGTGCAAAAGTCGTGCGCACCAAATAAAGAAAACCGTTTTTTCCTTTTCCTTTTTCCCAGCTTACGCTATGCCATTAGGACAAGGGCACCGTGAATCGTCCAGTTTGTGAATCATCCCTTGATGCAGGCGACAGACGGCGATCCCGCGAGCGCTCTCCCGATGGATGGCGCAACGCGCCCGCAGCATTCAATGTTGATGCAGGCTCTGGAGAGCACAAGCGGCCATGTTTCCCTGGCAGAACATATGACCGGTGCGACCAGTTGTCACGTGTCGTGCGCACAGACACAGTGCATCCAAAAGGCCCTCATACGCGACGAGGCATGGCTTCTGTCGTTTGCCAAGGACCAGCAGCACATGGCCCAAACGGCGCATGCGCTTTTGGCGAGCGCACGTGCCGCTCATTCGTTCCATGAAAGAAATCCCTCTGGCCCAGGACCATCTGTTACCAACAGCTACGTAACGCGCGACGCTCTGGCCCAGCTGGCACGGGCGGCAATAGCCGGAAACGGCGCAGCCATCGCGGCCATCGTCGGTGCAGCAGAGTGCCACCAAAAGCACGCCCGGTGGTTGATCGTCCGCACGGCCGCGCGCCTGAGAGAGGCCAACGCCGCGCGGGAGGCCGCACACAAGGGGGTCGGCGCTGATCCCGCGCGCCCGTCCGAACAGGCGGCGTCGGGACAAAGCAGCGACTCTGCCGTGGATAAAGTATGGTCGCCGTCAGATTCGCGCTGGCTCCAGTGGCTCTTTATGCCTCTGCTGTGTCGGCCCATAAGCGACATGGACACCTTTGACCCAGCGCTTCGCAGCGCGGTCCTTTGGACGGCCTTTGCCCTTTCGGACGACACGCCCGCCCAGGAGACGGATGGTGGTCCCCGAGATCCACCATCACCACTAAAGAGCGACGGCGACAACGACGCTGCGCAGTCATCCGCCAAAGCGGCGAGCGTCATCAAAGGCCTGCTGGCGGGCAAGGTCGATGACGCTCAGATAAAGCACGTGACGGATGCTCTGTTTATAGAATCGATACCAGACATATGCACACATGAGTTTCTCGACCTTGCCAGCAAGGCGTGTGCTACGCTGTCGCGCTCGGACGTGTGGCTGCCGGCCCTCGACGTGGCCTTTATGGCGGGAAGGCACACGTGCGCGCTGTTGATGCGCGTCGCGTGTGCCATCGCGCGCGAGAGCCACAGTCAGGGCCACGCGTTTGTGTTTTTGGGCAACACCGTGATTCGCCGCTCCAGAGAAGAGAGCCAAGATATGATTGCGTGCTGCTTGGTCGAGGCCGCGCTGTTGGGCCATTTACATGCGGACGACATGGATGGCCATCAGGGCGCCAATGACCGTGCGTACGGCGGGATACCGTACGACTGTCGCGACAGAGTATCGGACACGCGCGCGTTCTTTGACGTTTTGCACTCTCTGCTTGGCGATGTTGCCTACGTGGGACCTACATGGCGCACTCCGTCCCTGGATTACCTGCTCATGAACGCGCTCGAGCGTAATGGCGACGATCCGATGGTACCCGCGATCCGCATAGATCCTGTCAAGTGGCGGACGCAGCCGAGCATGAAAACGTCGGGCCGCCTGCACGGCATATTGCGGCGGCGCGTGGTGTCATTCGCATCCTCGGATACGGACAAGCGCGCGCCCGATCCCGTACAGTTGTGCACGACTCAAGGATGCGCACGGCTCTTGGGGCACCTCACGAGCGTGTACCCTGTCAGAGATACACAGTACCACATGATCGCAAATCAAGACCTTGGCGTGTGGCGATCCATAGTGTCGTCGGCCATACCGAGGGGTCTCGCCGTGCCTGCCCATCACCCGATGGCCTGCGTAGCGCGCGCCTTTTTCGATGCCATCCGCGTCATCGAGGCCTCTGCTCCTCCTTTGCCATTAAACGCCCCGAACGTGGGAAACGTCGAGCGCCACCCCCACGGCAACATCCTCGCGCAACTGTGGGACCACGAGATTGACATCATGGAACACGTGATTCAATACATCGATCCATGGGACGTATGGTCCCTGGTGCGCACCTCGCACAGCATGCATCAGTGCGTCGCAGCACTGATCATGCACGTTTCGGGGCATCCAGAACGCCTTGCCCACCTCCACTGCATGGGACACATTGCCCGTTCTGGGCCCCAGCCCAGAGCCGACCGCGCCGAGATGAAAACCAAAGAGCGGCGCGATGACAGGACCTTTGAGCGCGAAACGGCCCTGATGGCGTTGGTCTGCGAACGCATGCCGCGCCTAGAGATGATGGCCAACGACGTGCACGATACCCTAGAGTCTCTTGTTGCACTCCACAATACGTCGCCACCACCGCAGGAAACGGGTGATCCCCAACATTGCCGCCAGAGGGAGGAACAGCTAGAGATCAACTCGGCGCGCGTGGGCGATCTCTATCGCGACGGCAACATGAGTCGGCTGCTCAGCGACACGCTCGTGACGGCCGCCGCCCTCGACTGCCTCCCGGTGATGCGCCGTTGCGTGGCCGTCGCCATCACCATGCAGCGCGCGACCTTTTGGTGCAGGACGGGCCACGCGTTTCCCAAGGAAACATTCCGTCCTCGAGCATCCCCGACCCTTGGCTCTCCTCACGACACGTCTCGGGTCCAGAGGCTGGATGACCTTATGGCGGGCGAATGGACCATCACTCCATTTGACCTCGCGATGCAGCGCCCCAACGTGATGCTTCAGCTGGCTCACGCAACCCCCGTAGAGGTACAGGCGCGCGCGCCGCTCTCGACATGGATCGTGCACGTGTGCCAAGAGGTGACAGAAGGGATACCTCACCGAGAGGCCGTCGAGGGGCGGCGCAACTATGTGGCCGCATGGTTGCCGGCGGGTGCGATGGCGCACGCTGCGGGCCGTCTGCGGTGCACGCAGCTTTTGGCGGCAGCCATACGCCAGGCCTACGATTGCCTGGCCATGGCCGTCCCGCTCGACATTCACTATTGGATCGGCACAAAACGGTACAACTATGAGGGCGCGCGCGCGGCCGACACTATGTACATGTCCCTGTGGTACGACATGGTTGGCTTCCTGATCGTGTCTGTGTGCAACGGCCTCATCGAGGGTGCCCACGCGACGGATCATCGCTCTGCGCACTGGTACCGTTATGACGCGGAGCGCGCCGAGTCCCTTTTGGACGCGCTCGATGAGTGGCTCCTCCAAAACACGGCCAGGCAGATGAAACTCTCCCTGGCGCGCAGTACAGGCAGGAACATCAACGAAACCACCTTTACCCGGCTGTCGCGTGACTGTCGCGACGCCGCATTGATTGTGCTCGCTCCCAATAGGCCCGTTCCCGCCGCGGCGGCGCGTCGCCGTACCGCCGAGGCCTTGCTGATCATGGCTTCTGCCCCACAGTCTGAACCCTCGACATGATGATCGCCACTGAATAGTGACCTCTATTCACCGTGTGTCTGGTGCCTTTTTGGGGAATGTCCTATCGGGAAAGGGATTGTGCTTGGTAGAGTGACCGGGGCCGCGGCCCGGTCGAGTTGATCGATTTTCGTTGCGCGCATCATCTAGTGGCCCGCCATAGGTGGAAATCACTCATGTGACACAATGTCTTGCGGTATAAACAGAGTGGAAATTCATGCAGCAAGCTAGGAAACGGGTTGAAACCGTTTACATCGATCGACCCTGCCAACTCTGCCAGGTCGCGGCCCTAACCACTCTCTGGCCGCAGTCTGGCACAGTGGTTTTACCGAAATCGTCCAATTGAATCGCACCACCGTTGTATACCCTTGGCCACAAACTCTATGTGCGATATACACGCACACTACCACACATCAAACGCAAATAGAGAGAGAAGGCTCTTGGCAAGCGACGAGGATGATTCAAGTGCACCTGTGGGCGACCACAGACCCGAATGATGTGATCGGTCTCGTGGGAGACCCCCGACCCTGGGCGCTCTGGGAACAGGGCCAGTATGCAAAACTGCAAGACGCCGTCCGTGAGCACGTGGTCGTCGTCGGTGCGCGAGCCGCGCTCGATGTGTTTGATGGCAATCCACCCGGAAGGCACGCCATCATCTATGCCGACCGACGCCCTTCTTTGTCCAACGCTGCCGTCGACATACAAGCGCTCATGGTGCGAACTAGAAACATATCGTATGCAAGTACCGTCAGTGAGGCATTCGACCAGTGTGACCAGCCCACGCTCCATGTGCTCGGTGGACGCAATACATGGGTCGCGTTTATGCCCTATGCGCTGGTCGTGCACAGGCTTGTGCTCCATGATGCACTCCACCCGACGGCAGGGTCTATCGCGTTTCCCGCAGGCACGATCCCATTGCAGATCGACGCCCATCGCCCGTTCCCCGCCGACGGTGCCGCCTTTTACCAAGAGACCCTCTTTCTCCACCCAAAAAAGGCCGTAACGCGCACCCTGCCCACTTTATGTGATGCCCCGCTGGACGCCGATGGAGGCGACCATGAGCCCTCGCCCATGGGCGGGTGGCACAAACGTTTCCGAATGGCGCGAACCCGACCCGCGCTTTCGGCACCAGAAGAGGCGCCGCAACCTGCGCGCAGTACGGATGATGGACAACACGACCCCGAACTACAGATGGCGATCATGCTCAGCCTGGGTTATGATCCCGCCCTCTTGGCGGGCAAATATCCAGACCAACCGCAGTCTGTCCTTCCCCAGGGCAAGGGTGGCGCCGATGGTGACGATCACGCTCGACAAGGTCTCTTGAGCGAGTGCCCTCTAAGTTGGCTCGCCGCACGCTGTGACATCGTGCTTGCCGGCGTACTGCTTGCGTGGATGCGACCGCGCGACATGATGATGCTGGCGCGCGCCTCGCCCAATGCACGGTTCGTGATGGCCGACCTGCTCACGCGCAATGACGATCCCAACGCAAACGGTTTGGCCAAACTGCTCGGTAGTGGGTGCCGCGCGTCGACCTACCTGTCCATCGGCGTCAGTCACCAGCCACTGCTGGCGACGCTCTCTCCGAGGGACCTTGCATGGCCCGGCAAAGTGGGCGCATGCTGGCTACTCTATGCTACGCTTCCCGCGATGGAGACGTTGGCCACGCGCTTTGAGGCACGCGTCCGTGACCTTGTCATGCACGCCACTGGCGCACCTTTGTCTCTCTCGCTCGTCGATCTAATGCCTGTGGGCACCCGGTGGCCCACCGAGGGCCTCGTGAGCCTCATGACCTGGAGCATGGCCACGCGGTGTGGAGGAGTCGTACGTCGCTGTCTGGATTTGGCCAAACGCATGACCCACCACGCGCGTCTGTTTGCGCGCATCGGGACGGGACCCGACGCCGACCTGTGGGAAAGCAACCGTACATTAAAGAAGCGACGGTACGCCATGGCCGCCCACCTGGTTGAGTTGCTCTTTGGCCGGCCCGCCAACGACACAAACAGCGGGGGCGAAAACGCGAGCGGGAGCGGCAAGAGAAAGAGGGACGGCGACAGGGCGTTTGAGACGCCGAGCGCGCAGAGGCAGAGGCGCCTCCTGGAGAGCGTGCCAATCGAACGGCTGTGCAGACTGCTCGAGGGCGACGTATGGCTGCCTGCCCTGGACGTGGCACTCGCTGCCGGACGTACGCGCTCGCGGCTCCTCCTGCGCATGGCCTGTCAGTTGGCCATGCAAAACATGCGCGCGGGCACGTCGTTTGTCTCGGGCACGTCCATCGTCTATGCTCTTGATGGGCGCGACGTCGTGCGCCAGCCCCACGTGAGGGCCTCGGTGTCTGCCCTGCTCGCAGACTATGCTCTGCAGGGACTGTTGATGGGGCGCCGCCCTGATGACCCGCCCGCCCTGCTACCGCGGCCCACCCTGGAGGAGCAAGTCCGCTATGCGGCTCGGGTCTATGGCAGTCCGGAAGGTGTGCAGGAAAAGGACACTGTTGACGCCATGGATGCGGTCCCACAGAGCGAGGACCCACGGATCGCGTTTTTCAAAGAGGTCCACACCGCGCTGATTGCCGACGCCCTGCCCCTGATCGCCGACGCGCACAACGGGCAGGCCACCGACATTCAGTTGGATCTGGCCCAAACCCTGTACGCCGTGGCATCTGGCACCTATGGATGGTACCTGGAAGACGTCCATTCAACCGGAACGCAGCTTGTGGAGGGTGACCCAACATGCGGCCCACTGGCAGCGGATGCGCTCGGTCAGTGGGTCAGTGCCATGGTGAACAAACACATCCCTAGAGAACCCTGCTCCCATAGCGGCGATGCGCAACACGCGGACGTTCGAGGGATAGAAAGCGTAAACTTGGCTTGGCCGACACGCGGTCAACACGACCGTTTGTGGACCGTTGCGTCTGCCCTATTGCTGTCGGATCGCGCCGACACTGTGGAGGCCTTTTACCGTCATCTCACCCCTAGATCTCCTCAAAGGTACCTCGTTCTTTCCCATCCGTGGCCTCTCTCGGAAACCAAATCTTTGTTTGATATTAACGATAAGCCATGGTGCGCGCACAACAGGACAAGCGTCCACGATGCTCGCACGGGCGTCCCCGCCGCCAAACAGAAAGGTAGCGCAGATGTGGCTCGTGTCACTCTTGAAGCGGTGGGGAGCGATTCGATAAACACCGTGCAGGAGCAAAACGACATCCTGTCGCGCCTGGTCCGCCACGAGTATGACCTCTTTGTGAGCGTCATCGGACACCTAGAGACCTACGAACTGGGCAACCTGGCGCGCGCATCGAGCGCCCTGGGTGACGCTGTTGCATGCGCGCTCGCTCCCAACAGCCACGCCCATCTGGATGCGCTATGCGTCGACAGAGGCCTACTCGAGTACTGCCTCGGCGTTTCGCCGTCCTCGTCCAAACAAAAGACGTGGCGCCCGGTCAAATTGGCGCCCTGGGTTCTTGCCGACTCGGCCGCATCCAGGATGATCGTGCGCCTCGCGTGTGACTATGTGCCCTACCTGGAGATGGTGACCGAGGATGCGCACGAGTGCCTCGCGTTTATCAGGGCCCAGTTCAAGGCCAAGCTGATGCTCAACGTGAGCCCTGGGCAGTTGAAACGCCTCCCCGAAGGGAATGTGATACGCCTCGCGTACGTGGATACCCTAGCCCAATCCCACGAGCATCACAAGGCCACCTATGACAACCTCGACGCCATAGCATCGGTCTTTGTGCGCCTGTTGGTAAACACGACAATCGCTGCAGGCGCTCTGGGATGCGGCCACCTGCTCGGGCGTTGCATCCGAATCGCCGCTCGTTTGTGCAATCTAAACAAGTACTGGCACAGCGTACCAAGTACCATCCCGGTGGGCGTACGCCAGGGGCGCCTGTGGGATTGGGCGCGCCGCTGCGCCGATGCGGTACGCACGGGGGATCCCGTGTCACACGACCCGTCGTTTGGCATGCGCAGGCGCCACGATGGATGGCTGCCCGCCGGCGCACTTGCCCACGCAGCCGGTCGCCTGCACAGCGCGCCTCTATGGTACGCCGCGTGCACCATGGCCTCTCTTGTCGGCGACGCTCGTGCGCCGTTTGAAGACATCTTTTGGATCGGCGCAACATCGCGCGCGACCCTGCAGGGACGCATCGGGGCAAAGGAGGGCAAGTCGGACGACGATCGCATGATCGAGGCCCACACCGTGCTCATCAGGGCGCTTGCTCACGGCATATGCGCAGGGCCGCCGCCAGCCGATACCATCCTGATCTCGACGGACGCGCCTGACAAAGGCGACGATAGTCTGGCCGACGCTGTTCGATGCACCCTAGAAAAGGACTCGTTTACTCACACACAGGACCTGACCTGGAAGAGCGATCGCGAGAGACTCATCGAACTCGTCAACACCTATCAGCACGCGGCACTGCTCATTGTGCACAGCGGCACGAATGAGGCCAGGTCCGTTGCGTGCCATCTCGTGTGTGCCGCGCAGCGCTTGGACTCATCTATCGCTCGGTGGGCTCTTTGAACATTGTCTGCCCATGTCACCTCACACCCCCTCTCGCACATCCATACAAGGCCGTGCAATCGACTCCTTTGCTCTTCTCTCGGGGGGACGAGGCACGCAGGTGCCGTAGCAAAATAGTAGAGACAGACATGTGCAAAATTGCGTCTTTAAAGATGATAGACTCCAACTTTGTCGCGTCCGCTTGACTATCGCCCAACGGGCTCATAATCGGCCCCTTGTGAGCGACAATGCATACATTGGGAGGAGCACCCATCAGCCAGCGCTCTTGCCGTATTACGCATGGCACGCCAAAGAACATCCAGCAAAAGACACAAAGACATGTTATGTAGGTGTGTGACGCGCGCCTCTGTTGCAATAGGGGTAAAGGCAATCCGTGTGGTCTGAAAGCGCATATTGGGGGCCTAGTCGCCGCTGAGACGCAGGATGAGGTGCACAAGAGACTCTTTTTGGATCCCGTAATCCAACAGCGTGCGCGCATCGTCGAGTTGGTGGCCCCTAAACACCAAGCGCTGTTGGTCGATGGGTGTGGCCTCGCGGGCAAGATAGAGGGCCTTGATCGTGCGCACGGTCCACTCGAGTTTGACGTTGAGGATAGTTGTCTTGCCCAACAGTGTCCTTATAAAGATCTGCACGCGCCCAGAGGAATACGGCGGTTCCATCGCGTGTATACGGGGAAATCGGTCGAGTAGGATGCGCGTGCGAAACGTCCTATCGCTTTCTTTGCACAGACCTTGCTGCTCACGGTCCAGAACGACCTGACAATGGGGCGAACCATGGACATGGTCGCGGCACTGTGGGCACGTGCGGATGCGCACCGCGCACTTGGCGCATATGGATGGCGCCGTGCAGCGACATGACAGACAGACGTTGGCTTTGCTGTCCAAACATACACAACACATGGGCAACGCCTTGTTGACCCAACCATCATTGTCGTCAACGCCAACATTGCAGGTTTGCCACTGGCCTTGCCCATTGCGCATCTTGAGACCATAGTTGCGTCCGTCAAACGATTCAACAAGGGCCAGCATGCACTTGCGCTCTCTCTTTAGAAAGACGGCCTCACCGGGAACGACGGCGCCACAGCACTCGTGTTCTGCGTCGCTCATTGCGGTTGATCGAAAGAAGGCGTCTTTGGTAAAGTGCCGCCGAGCAGAGCAAAAGAACCATTTTGCAGACTTGGGCCGGCCAACCATTTGTCGCCACGACACAGTCCAATCAGGCGCGCCGCGTGGATAGAGTGGTTTTGAATGCACCCCCAATACAACCCCCCCCCCGCCGGTGTGGCGTCAGCCCCGCTCGGTAGCTTCAACCGCTTTGATCAACGAAAAGGCTTTGCCTGGGGGTAACCAACGACCTGCCGTTGTCAAACCAACCCTGAAATCCTCACTGTGCCCTGATGAATTCCCTATGTCTGTGTGACAAGGCCCACTGTAGGCCAGCGCGGGTACCATACCCGAATCGAGCAAGTGACTCGTTGTTGGCCGTCGTAAACCGAGACCAAAGCTAAACCCCCAACCAAACCAGAGCGTCTCTCGGACCACGCACGGGATCGCCAAAGCGTATGTAGACTGTTGCTAATCGTAACCGAAAGAGAGAAAACACCGAGTATCATCTACAGGGATGACCAGTTTGTGTGCAGTCAGGGCGTAAAGCAAGACCAGTGACCAAAACGCAAACAACAGTCTTGATGCAATGTGCATTGGTGCCGGCTACCACTACGCCGAGTGTGGTCTGCGTTGGTCGATGTTTGTGTGTTTTCCCCGCAGCAACCCGAGCAGCCTCCATTAATTGCCAAACACCACGCATCGTTCTAGATTCCAAAAAAAGCGCGCGTACATCCTAGTCTCCACATAGTCTGAGGATGATATGCAAGGTCGATTCCTGCTCGATACCATAATCTGACAGCGTACGCTCGTCCTCTAGCTGGCGCATACTGTACACGAGACGTTGCTGGTGGATGGGGACGTTGCACTCGGCAAGAATGAAAGCCTTGACGGTGCGCACGGTCCACTCCAGGCTGACGTGTACAGTAGTTGTTCCGCCCGTCATGGACTTGATCCAGATTTGGACGCGCTTGGTGCGCAAGGGGAATTCTATGGCGTGCACACGAGGGAAACGGCCAACAAGCGCGCGCGTTCGACAGTCCCTTTTGCTTTCCTCGCAGAGACCTCGTTCTTCGCGGTCCAAAATGGACTCGCACTCGGCAGAGCCACAAACACGCTCGCGGCACTGGGGACGCTTGCGGATGCGTGCCGCACATTCAGCGCACACAAGCGGTACTGTGCAGCGGCACGGCAGAGCGACGTTGGCCTTGCCATCATCTAGGCATACTAAACATGCGGGCAGACTTTCATTAGTCCATTCCGCGCCATTGCTGGCACGATCGAGGTCGATCGTGCGCGCCTTCCACTGGCCCTCGTCCCCGCGCATCTTGATTACATATTTGTTGCCATCAAACGATTCGACAAAGGCCAATGTGCGCAGGTCCTCATTGCGCTTCTTCAAAAACACAGCTTCACCGGTGGTCGCACCTGCGCGGCCAAGCATGCTGCTTCTTGGGCCCGCCGTCTCTGGTCGTATGAGTAAAAGGGTCTCGCCTCACAGTGCATTCATTTTGGCGATTACGATGGGCGCCCAATAGGCGGTGTTGCGAGCCCTTTAGTGATCCTATGGTCTCTTCTGTCTTTCTTTGCGCACGTGTCGACACTGCAGTCCGGTGGCACGTTCCACTGAAAGGTCGCAGCTTCTAGTGTGTCATGTTTGGCCAATAAGGTGCGGCATAGGCGTCGCATAACCAAACACGGGAGAGCAATAACAAAACAGGACGGCGACCCAACTACAGAACGCTCCCTCCTTGACAGACGACCACCAAAACCAGCTTATAGCGACGAGTCAGCCCAAATACAGTTGGTCTTTGAGCAGGCGCACTCATTACGCAGGCGAGGATGACACGTGCACACAAGAAAAAGGCCGCCCGTCGGCAACTGCAGCGACTGCGCATTATCCAGGAGCAGCACAAACAGCAGGTCAGCGAGGACAAGACAGCAAAGGTGAACGTCGAGGTCATCCCAAAGCCCATCTCACAGGCGCCCCGCCTGTCCCCCGAGAGCGTGACCCGCGCCAGAAATGGCAGGCACGATGCCCTGTCGACGCGCAGAGCCCTCCGCGAAAAGCTGCTCAAACGCACCCAAGAACAGGGCGCGTGCTCACCATGGCCCGAAACCCTGGAATCCGCGCCCACGGCCAACAACCGAGCGGAAACCGTAAAGGAAGTGGGGCCATCCCAGGGAACCAAGGTCACCATCAAGGCCACTCAGGAACAGATCTACGATCCGGTCGTGCTTTTGGACGCACGCGGGACGATCATGTCCACGCGGCACTCTACCCTGGAAAGGGCGCCCAAGGGCAGCACCCTGTCGCGCATCGCGTGGGCGTCGAGCCGTCCCGAGGCATACAAGCGCATCATTCCGTCGGGCAAGGGCGTTTCGGCGTCACCACATACGCAGCAGCAGCAGCAGCAGCAGGAGCGCGTTCCCTATGCACTGTGGCCGCAATTGGACGGTTCCTACTTTGTTGATATCAACCCCCGCTGGATGACGATCGTACTAGACTATTTGGCTCACGATGCCCTGATGGGGACCACCTTTATGTGGAACGATTTGGACGGCATTCGCATCGCGGCCCAGGCCCTCGGCCTCGAGGCCATGGCCGACGAGTGCGTCTCGTACATGATCTCCCTGGAGACGCAAGAGGACGCGCTCAAGGACAAGAGGCTGCGCGTATTTGTCATGACCGACGACGATGTGCGTCTCTACCAGAACGCCATCGATCTGTTTGCCATCACGGCAGAACTGGCCCTCGATGGCATCACCCATCCGCCCTATGGCCTTTCCTTGCCGAGCGCTCAAGCCGATGACGACTCGGACGAGAGCGACTCGTCAGCCAGTGATGGCGACGTTGACGACAATAACAGTGACAACAGCAGCAGCAGCAGCAGTAGCAGAAAGGAATCTGATGTGACCACGTCCGAGGGCGAGTCTGACGACGATGGCGAAACATCAGGTTCAGACGGCACTAGCACCCATAGAGGTTCGAGTGGCAGTCCTAGTGCTATTGCAGAACAGCAAGAAAAGAGCGACAGCGAAACAGTCTCTGTGTCGAAACGAAAAGGAAGCGTACACAGGGTGCCAGGAGACACACCTCGGGTCAGGGCAGCCGTGGTCGCACACAAGCCACACGCCCTGCGTTGGTTTGACACACTCGGTGGGTGCCCCCTGCGCGCGCTGCGACGCCTCATCCTCAAGGCCGTAGGCGAGTCGCCCGACGCTGCCGACCGTGACGTTTATGCTTGCGTAAACTGGGACGATCGCACGTGGCGGCCCATGACCCGCGTCGACATGTCGGTCCAGGACGCCTGCCTAGAGACCCTCTTGACCACGGTGAATCGCAACATGGTCTTTTACGTGCGCAACGGTGCGCACGATACCATTAAACCGCCCCTGGCACCGCCCAGGCCCGTGAGCGATCTGTCGCTCTACACCCTCGACATGCCCGTACTGCTGTTTGTCAAGTCGGTCGATTGGGATCGCCTTTTGCTCATCCCCCACGGGACCATCATGGCGCGCCTTTCGATGACCGTGGCTCAGTTGGTACCTCTGTTGCGCCACGTTGTCGCGGCGCATCCCAACCCACGGGCGCGTCCGTTTGGAACCGCCAGGACTAGAGGGGGCGAGACCAGGCGCACCGCCGTCGACGCCA
>Ga0255334_1000784_pt1 | contig 19393 bp, 13 predicted proteins | sample EtOH5_35cm_T3_12_FD_202080 | JGI IMG/M metagenome (GOLD analysis project Ga0255334, IMG submission 202080) | Sandy soil microbial communities from University of British Columbia, Vancouver, Canada - EtOH5_35cm_T3_129 | ecosystem: Engineered > Artificial ecosystem > Sand microcosm > Unclassified ...
AGGGCCAATGGATATCCCTGGGACAAAGAGACGTGCACGTACGCTGTCTACAGTGGTTTCGTCAGGGTAGTCGAGTGGGCCACCGAGAACGGTTGTCCGTGGAACAAGCGCGAGTGTTGGCTAGCGAGACCCAAGCATGATGAAATGATACGGTGGTTGCGCGCTCGCGGTTGCGGTGCATGATCTCTCTGTGCACCACTCGTTTCCCCCGTCCTTTTATTTTTCCTTTTTGCGCAAACTGTATCGATTCTTTCCACTGGTGTATCGCACCCTTCGACCATCTCGTGTCCCCCTAGAGTGCAACGTGCGCATTCATACAATTGAGACACAACTCGGATGGACGCGCTTCCTGCCGAACTCGTCGAATGCATCTTTCGACGTACCGACAGAATCACGTTACCCCTGTTAAGTTTTGTCAGCCCGCTACGGCGTGCACTCCTCCAACAGATGGCATCTCGAAAGAAGCCAACAAAACGGCGCTCGCTCTACACGCTGTCCGACAAGTATAGCACGCACGAGTGCGGCAAAACAAGGGAATGCGGTGCCTATCATGCGCGCACCTTGGTCGACAGGGGCCACTGGGGACTCGTGACGTGGATGCTCGATCACGTGCTGGGCGAGTTTGACGGCGACAACGACCTGGACGTGTACATCTGCGCCGAGGCGGCGGCCAAGGGCGACCTCGATCGCCTAAAGGATTATATCCTAAACAAGGGATACGAATGCGGCAGAACGGCCAGCGAGAATGCGGCTCGCCATGGACACCTCGACGTGATCCAGTGGGTGCGGGCCAACGGGTGCCCGTGGAACGGTATCGTATACGTCAATGCCGGCGATCGCTTGGACACTGCCGAGTGGGCTCGGCGGAACGGGCGCCCGTGGGACGCGAGCGTCTGTGCGCGCGTGGCTGCAAGCGGCGACATGCGCCTCTTGGAATGGCTCTGGAAGAATGGATGCCCGTGGGATGCGGATACTTGTGCCGCAGCTGCCCGTGAGCGCCATCTCGATGTGCTAAAATGGGCGCGCTCGGACGGGTGCCCGTGGGACGGCCGCGTTTACCAGGTCACTAGCTACTGGCCGATCATCGAGTGGGCCAGGGACAATGGCTGTCCTCGCTAATACACTCGTAACATTAGGTTGACCTTTTCGATAAACCCCTCTATTGAGCAACCTGTGTTTCATGAAACATCACATGCATACTTTTGGTTCTTACCGGCATGTGGGGTACATTCCGTGGTGGTCGATACTCGGGACATGCCCTAACAAGGGGGTTCGTAAGGACGGTGATTTCGATTGGTGCGCATGGCATTTCTCCCATCTGGAGCGCACCTGGCAAGGCACCAACAGTAGGAGATGCTCTCGATCGTATTCGTGCAGCCAACGCGGCACGTTTTCTGTGCGAGACTGGCTTTGGCATTGGCATTTACCTCGATCCACTGTACGCGCTCGGGGAATCGAAAGCGCACCAACCAAAAGCTTCTGTCGTTATGCTACCCCCCTCTGGGCGCATTCAGCGGGTACAGACAGAGAGCAACGGACACACTACCACCTGAACTGGTCCGTATGATACTCGGGTGGGCGCCTACTACAACGAGGCTCCTGCTACGCTGCGTGTGCATTTCGTGGAGCCATCTTGCCCATGTACATCGTGTGTTGGGAGGAGGTGGCAAGCGCCCCCTTTATCTACACAAACTCTACTGGCACACATGTTGCCAACCGTATGCGTGTGCCACCCACTATGCACGTCACATGATTGATCGGGGTCATTTCAACATAGTTGAATGGGTGCTCCACCATCTGGTAGATGAACCCGATGCGACCCGTTCCATTGGCTCATACATGTGCACCGAGGCGGCCTCGTTGGGCGATCTAGAGCGCATCAAGGGATACGCTGAAAAAGGGTACTTTGCACAGAGTGGTGCCTCTCTACACGCGGCCCGACATGGACACCTGCATGCACTAGAATGGCTAGGCAAGACGCACAAGCATGATTTCAATCTCTGTGCGCGCGTTGCCGCGCAGGGGGGCCACGAGCCCATCTTAAAGTGGCTCGACAGACGGGTCCATCCATGGAAGTGTTCAGAGCCCATGAGCGCGGCTGCAAAAGGAGGCCATCTGGGCGTCATGAGATGGCTGCGCCAGCGCAACTGTCCCTATGATATGAACGTGCTCATTAGTGCTGCCCGAAAGGGCCATCTTCATGTACTTGAATGGCTCGAGCGAAAGGGCTATTCCTGTGCCAACAACGGCAACTATAGTAATGGTGCCAACGTGTGCTCGGCGGCGGCGCATAACGACCGCGCGGATGTGCTCGAGTGGGCCAGGGCCAGGGGCCACGCATGGAACGCAAAGACGTGTATGACGGCGGCGGCCAGTGGGCCAAAGCAAACGGCTGCCCGTGGGACTACAACACGACCTGGAGTGCTGCCAAGAATGGGCACCTAGAGGCGCTCCAGTGGGCCATAGCAAACGGATGCCCTGGACGTCGCCACGTGTACAGAGCGGCCGCCGACGGCAATCACCTGCACGTGTTGGTATGGGCGCACCAGAACGGGTTCCCATGGGACGAGACCGTGACTACATACGCCGCCTTTCACGGCAACCTCGCAATGCTTCAATGGGCCACGGAGCGAGGATGTCCCCGCAGTAACCAGGTCTGTAAATGGGCGGCGCGTAGGAGAAACCGGGGGGTACTCGAATGGGCATGGGACAATGGGTACGTTCGAGATCACACAACGGTGTACAAGGAAGCACTCGAGGGTGGCTGTCCATCAGTCATCCGGTGGGCCAAATCCTACTGCTGCCCAGACACTGCCGAATAAACCCCCCCCCTCTTTTTATCTGATGGCGTCGTGTGTTCGAGCACCACACTTGTATCTCTACTAGGGGTGCTGTACAGGCACTTGTGCACTGCCTTCGCCAGGGACCGTGTGATCAGTGGCTCCCACAAAAACATCACGCAAGATCGTGCAGATTATGCATGCGGCCCCAGTTGTGACCTCCTTGGTCTCGCCGACGCCCCGCCCCCATGTCGGCAGAGCGCACGAGCCGAGAGAGGGCTAAATACAACTGTTGCACGACGTTGACACTCGATAAGGATCTACAGGCAAAACAACCGCGCAAGGTAGTGGTAACGCCACAAGACAGATTCGTGTGGTGTGCCAGTGTTCTCGACGACCAACCAAACGACCCGCGATGCGGGATGGTCGGGGTGGATAGGTTGGGGCAATAGTTTCGTGCAAGCCGGTCCGCAGGTTTGTTGCCTGTCTGCCCGGCGCCAGGCAATCGTTTACCATCGCAAATGCGCTAACCGCCCGATTGCGAACGACGAATGCGAGAGCGCGCTGCCGATTTGTAACAAAAAGTCGAAAAACGCAGTGAGCGCTCCATAAAGGAAACGCCGCTGTTGCCGCCTCTTCTTTTGCTACCCACCTGCACAGCAGTCAACATGGGGCAGTGCCCTTGTGTACCGATGGTCTCTGCCCGCAGCCACCAGCAGCCGCCCGTACAGGCCCGACCGAAGCGTTCCGATGGCGCACCGACATCTGCTCGGAGCACGGCGCCGCCTCCCACATTGCGTTCTCCACGGCCGATTATCGAGAAGGACTCGTCGCCGCCACCGTCGCCTCCGTACCGCCCTCGCTCGCAGCCTGTTGTCGTACGGTACTCGGTGCCGTCCAAGCCCGCGTTCGTGCCCCCGCCGTTTACCATCGCACCCAAGCCGGCGTTTGATCACTCGTATGAACTGAATCGCCAGCGCCAGCAGGATCGCATGGCCCAGATGAATGCCGATATGATGCGTGACCATATGCGAAATAGGGCCTTTCAGGAAACGATGTATTCCAGCATGCATCAACGTCGTTGGTAAACACTGATCACCTCGCTCTTGCTCACGCACCCTCTCCCTTTTTGCTCTCTGTCCCTCCCCCTGTTTACTGTCTTTGCAGCGCGTAGGTTGTGCAGTTTTCAAAATAAAGAGAGAGAGAGAGAGAGAACCATCTTGGCGCGCACTCGATCGGTTGAATCGCTTGTCGTAACACAAGGCCTTTAGGGTAGGCAGACACGGCTTGCGCACAAAGAGGAAAATGCCTCTGCATAAATGCAGTAATTCCTACACCAGTGGCAATAGGTGAAACGATAGGTCGACATAGGGAACCACCTGTCAGAGGCATGCTATGCTGATTCCAACATGATGTGCGCTCCACAGGGTACATGGCCGCGACCATCGTGCGTGTGCGTGAGGTACTCTAGTGGGCCATCGAGAACGGCTGCCCCTATGGCGGTGAGTATATTTGGTGCGGCACTCGCCACAGCGCACATCAGACTGCATCGGTAGGCGCCGGCCGTGCGTGCTCTATTAGGTGCGTCCACATAAAGAACTCTGCTCCATCCGGGTGTTCTGTCTGACCAATAAAAAGGCACAAATCTTGCCGATAGAGCGACACTTCTCGATGGGTATATCGGTCCTTTGGTGCGCCACGCACGAAACGGTGTCTGTCCTTTCTGCTCTGCCACAGGCCTCACAGGGATTGAGAACCAAACGATGGAAACCCTGCCCCCCGAACTCGTTCACATGATATTTGCCACTACCGACGCACTGACGCCTGCGGTGCTGTCCTGCGTGTGCTCCACATGGTGTGCTATTACGGCTGCCCACTTTGGGGGCACCCGGGGCCATGTGCTGCCCCGAGTGCGCGCCATCCACTATGGACGCCGTCTAGTGGAAACAAGGCGATGGAACGTGTTGGACTGGATGATCGACTGCACGGGCATTGCCGAGGGCGTCAACAATGTCCATATTATGGCATGTGCTGCAGCTGCCTCGGACGGAGATCTTGTGCGCCTCCAGGGCTTTAGACAGCGTGGCTTTCGGTGGGACCGAGACACACCCAAGTGCGCTGCCCTGTACGGGCACCTGCACATTCTCGTGTCGATACACAACCACGCGAGACATCTCTTGGACGCCAGTGCCTGTGCGAGTGCGGTCAAGGGAAGGCATCTAAATATCGTAGGATGGTTGCGTGGCAAGGGCTGCCTGTTGAACGGAAACTGCTACCTAAACGCGGCAAAGAATGGCGACACCAAGGCGCTTCAGTGGCTCTACGATAGTGGATGTTGGCGGGGCGCGAAAGGTGACGAGTGTGAGCGCGCGGCAGCGGGCGGACATCTCAAGGCTCTCGAATGGCTCCGCAGCAAGGGGCGCTCGTGGGATTACCGCACGCTGGTAGCAGCGGCGCATGGTGGACACATCGATGTACTGGACTGGGCCTATGGGAATGGGTGCCCATGGAGAGCCAACGCAATGTTCACGGGCGTTGAGGGAGGGCCACCAGATAGGTACATGACCGTGCTGCGGTGGTTTCACGGCAAGGGCTTGATGGACGAAAAAAGTCTGGCAGGTTTTCATGCGGCTCGCACCGGTAACATGGAGGTGCTCGAGTGGGCACGGGCGACCGGATGTTCGTGGAATGAACATCTGACAGCCCAGGCAGCCTCGGCAGGGCGCTTGGGTGTCTTGCAATGGCTGCGCGCCCATGGATGTCCCTGGGACAATGAAACGTGCAACGGAGCGGCATACAGAGGCCACCTCACGGTCATGATGTGGGCCCGAGAGAATGGGTGCCCATGGAACGACGGGCTGTACATGTCGGCAGCCATGGGTGGTCATCTGCACATCATGCAGTGGGCACACGATCATGGATGCGCGATAACGAAAACCCTAGCCCATAATGATGCTGTGTGCGCCGAGGCCGCCGGTCGGGGCGATCTTGCCATGCTCGAGTGGCTCTGCCATCGTGGATTCTCATTGACTGCGATTGCATGCAGACTGGCTGCGCACGAGGGCCACCTGCATGTGCTCCAGTGGGCGCGCGAGCAGGGCTGCCCCTGGAACAAGTCGATCTGCGCTAGCGCAGCGATGGAGGGCCACATAGAGGTCATCAAGTGGGCGCGCGAGAATGGATGTCCGTGGAGCAGCCGCACGACCGGCAATGCGGCGGAAATGGGCTGCGTCGAGACGCTCAACTGGTGCGTGAGCAATGGGTGTCCCACGTGAAACAAAGGATTGCGCGAGGTTGGCTCCCACACGGTGGCCCCGCTAAATGGCGCGCATGCTTTGGGTGGTTATCGGGGGCCACTCCAAGCATTGCAGCACTCACACATGGCCTCCACTGATATACGTTTTCGCCTCGCCCCGTCCAACGATCATTTCGCACCCTGTAACGGTCGAACCCTAATAAACACCCGCGAGAATCCAGATGCTGTGCTGATGGTGTGTCCAGGCGCAACGTGGACATGGTGCGGTGGCTGTCCTTTGAATGTATCCCTTTACGCGGCGACGATAGGGGACCGGCAGCAAATGTGGCCTAGCATGGATGTACCTTTGGCCAAAGAGATGGATGGTGGCGCATTTGCGCGCAAATGGGGTTGGGAAACGTTCAGGTGGATGCGCGCTAGAGAATACCTGCAGGATGCAAAGGTACGTGCAAGAGCAACGATGGGCGGCCAACGTACTCGCGCGGCACGTTCAAAAATCTATCTCTGGCATAGCGACAGGATTGTCTACTGCGTGAGCCTCTCGGACCGTGTGGCAGATGGTTGCGGTTCATGCCTTTTCCACTCTTTTCTTCTGGGCTTTTCCATTGTCGCCACTGTGTCCTTTGCAAGCAATCGCAAACTGTCAACGTTCTAGCTGCTTGCTTTTTGTTGCAGCATCACACGCTCTAGAGACCACTAACGCAGCACTAGTCAGAGCGCGTTAAACTCGCGCTCCCCGGTGAGCCGGCAGCCTAATCGATCCTATCTCCAACGTGAACCCATTTTACCCTTGCCAACGAGCCCTGCGATGGCCGACGAATACGCGCGAAACGTTCAACTTGTGGCTACAATGATAACAAGACACTATAGGCCCATTTTGATCAGTGCCCTTGCTTCCTCCCCCCCCCCTTGATATCAAAGGAATACAAAGCTTTATCGCAACAATGTGGATAGCAGCAAGAAAACCCATGGCATTATGCCCATGGGACATTAAAAAAGGGGGAAGCGGATGGCCGAGGACGCGCGAGACGATCGTTTTCCGGGGCAAAACTTAGGCGATCGAGACAAACGGAGCCGAGAAGGTGGCGGCGTTGAACGCTCCCTGCTCGTAGCCCGAGTTGGCATACAGGGTCACGGTGTAGCCACCGCCGGCGTTGCTAAAGACGGCACTGCCGACGTTGCCGGCATAGTAAGCCGGTCCAGCATAGTAGGGGAAGGTCTGGGGCGCGAGCGAGGTCTTGTAGGACGCGGGCAGCGCCGACAGATCGCAGACGACATTGGTCTTGTAGCCGGTAAAGGAGCCAGTCAGGGTAAACACCTGCACGCTGCCGCTATTGGCCCACTTGAGCGTAACGGGCACGCCCGAGCAGGTGAGCGACGCGGTGCCGTCGGCCGCGACCATGGTGGCCACGAGGAGCAGCGAGGCGAGGAAACACAGGGTGGTCGAAGTCTTGATCATGGTCGTTGATTGCCTCTTAGGGTTTGACGGAGCAAGTGGTTTGTGTGTTTTGGGGGTGTTTGTGCAAAGGAGTGCCCAAAGGAGTGGACACGCTATTTAAGGGCGACCGCGAACCTGCAAAAGAGGGCTCGTGATCAACAAACTTTTACAGATGTTACCATAGATGGACATTGCATACTCATAGGTTTACCGTTACGGATGAATGAACCTGCAGTTGTACGCCTAAAAAGGAATGATCTGTTACATCTCGGTCGCCTTTTGTCATTTGCACAGTGATCGGTCAGATTGTTGCGGTGTTTTTCGTCGGCCCGGTGCGCCTTGGCGCAGCAGGGTTTTGCCTTGACGCCTGCAGGATAGCACGCTGCTGGTGCCTCGGAAAAAGGATGGCTCTCGTGGGGCATGAGCGCGCACTGCCGAGGACCTGCAGCGATACCAGCACACGCTCCTATCGGGCACGCGAGGCCAGAGTCTAAAGGGCCCAGTGTTGACCGACGCTATTTAGTCGACCAAGAAAAGACAATCCCTCTCTGTGGACACCTACCCTTTGCCCTTCTCAATGAGTGGTCGGAGCAAGCAGCGGGAGTTGAGGGCGCGTGCCCTGACTCGAACTGATGCCACTGTCGTCAATGTACCATGCCACGTAAAAGGTCCCGCTGGACACGCCCTGGGCCCGCAGTTGGGCCGCGCTCGGGACAGAGCCTCCTCCGACCGGTGACGTACCCCCTGTCGGATTGATGCTTACGCCGAGCACCCACTGGTCCCTGCTTTGGGTGCAGAAACTAATCTCTGTGTAGGGGTCCAACACGCTTTCCGTGGTGCCCACACTCTGGGTGAGCCTGTACCGAAAGGGCGTCTTGCCATAGTTGTAGAGGGTAACCAACTGGGCGAGTGCCTTGCCGGACGTGGGATGGCACACGGGCAGAGTAAACTGGCTCGGAAAAGTCATGGAGGGCCAGACATGGCTCTCGCAAACTGTTGCTTTTCCTCCTTTCGCGCGCAGAATAACGGTACGCGATGGCATGCGGGGAGTCGGCAGAGCGGGTCCCTATCGCGCGCTGCTTGCCTTTTACCCCACCCTCTCAAATGCATGCTCGCACCACAGGTACGGGCAACGCAGCAGAGCAACCCAATGGCAAACGAGCCTTTGGGCTCTGTGCGATGGGATGTATTGATGCGCGTCTGCCACCAACGTCCTTCCCGTGGGTGGCCTCTACCATCGGTGTCTTTTGTGCTGGTGCGGTTTCGCAAAAAGGCAACGCACCAATCAACAATGCCTTTGCGCCCGCGCAACAAAGGTATTTTTGAGAAAACACACAACAAACACCCGTGTGTGTGCGTAGGCAATATCACGACGATAGCCGCCAAATGGACTCGCTCCCCGTCGAAGTCGTCGATCTGTTGATCAGGCAAACCGACAGTTTGACCGTTTCCATCCTGCGCTTTGTATGCAGCCAATGGCACGACTTTTTATGTGCACATCAGAGGGTTCCTCCTGCCAAGTGCATGGAACGCACGGATCAAAGGCCAACCGGCGCGTCCTCGCATTATCGACACATCTGTCGCCTCTCGTCGAGACGATGCGCCATTCACTATGCGCACTTTTTGGTCGACAAGAGACGATGGACCCTGCTCGAGTGGATGCAAGCGCACGACCTGTTGGGTCAGCGTGATGATCTCAACGTCGTGGACAAATATGCGTGCGCGGCTGCTGCGTCGGATGGCGACCTCGCCAGGCTCAAACAGCTGCTGGACCAGCATGGGTACAGATTGGACATCAAACTGTGCAAGAATGCTGCCCTCGGGGGCCATCGCCATGTCATTGAATACATTCACGAAACGAAATACGTACCGAGCCTCTGGGCAACGGCGCGCTACACAAATGCGGCGGCCAAGGGCGGCCACGTTGCCGTTCTAGAGTGGCTCTCTGAGCACGAGGAGGCCTTTGATCCTCCCACGTGCGCGTGCACGTCGAGTGTGTGCTCAAATGCCATCCGCGCATCCCGCGCGTGTTCAAATGCCGCTGGCGGCGGGCACATAGCGACACTCGAATGGCTCCACGCAAAGGGGCGTCTTTGGAACGAGCACACATGTGCAGCTGCCGCACGCCACGGTCGACTCGATGTGCTTGAATGGCTCGTGGATCGCGGATGCCCATGGGACGTCACCCTGACGCGCAGGGCCGCAGGGGGCGGTCACTTTCATGTGCTCAAATGGGCCGTGGATCGTGGGTGCCCCTATGACGACTACCTCCTATCATGCGCCGCTGAGAACGGCCATTTTGATATAATCGAGTGGGGCCATTCAAAGGGTTGCCCGTCCAACGTCTTTGTATCATTGGGCGCGGCCCAGTGTGGGCGCATCGACATACTCGAGTGGTGCCACAGCAATGGGTACCCGTGGGGCGCCTCGACCTACATTGGCGCCATCAGGAATGGTCATATGGAGGTGGTTAAATGGCTGCACGCTCACCACTGCCCGGGCGATTGGACGGTCTGCACTACGGCCGCCGAAATGGGCAATCTCGAGTTGCTGCAATGGCTCTGGAGCAATGGGTTTCCGTTGCACGTCTCTGTGTGCGCCGTTGCGGCAAGACACGGACACCTGGCACTCCTGCGGTGGGCGAGCGACAATCGGTGTCCCCTGCCAAACAACCTTTGCACTCTCGCCGCAGGAGGCGGACACATTCATGTGCTCGAATGGGCCATTCAACAGAGACTACATCTCGACACAGAGGGGTGCCTCTCTGATGCCATCGAGGGTGGGCACCTCTTGGTCATCGAGTGGCTCATGAGGCGTCGGCCGCTCAAGTGGAGTGGAGAACACAGCCTCTGCGCTCAACGCGAGGGATTTGTCGAGATTGAGGAATGGGCGCGCGCTTGCGGTCACATGTAGCTTTCTCTCTCACCCCCTCTCTCTCTCTCTCCATCTCTTTTTCATTTGTGTTGCTTCTCTCTCAGCGCCGATGAAAAGTGTCTGCTTTCAGCGTTGTTTTTGAGACGATACAGAGATTGCATCGCTTGCAGCCGACATCTTGCCAGAGCACGGCTTTCGCAGGTCAAGGCTTATGCTCTGTAAAGACAATGTGGGGCAACTGCCTGGAACCCTCGTTAACGGATAGCCCTGCTGGACCATGCAGGCGCGCGATATGAGCACGCGGCGATGGGGGGTGCCGGCTTGCTCGGAGCGAAAAAGCGTTTTCGTGTGTGATCCGAGCACGGCCATGCAGGCGTTTGGCCCGTAACTCGATCGGCGTGGGACGTTTTCACCCGACTTGGACATTTGATTCGTTCAAATGTTGGGGGTCACAAAACATATGGGTTGGCGGCACAAGAAATAGAGTCTCAAAGAGCAAAAACGGTACGCTGTCTTGTGGATCATTTAGAAAGGGTGAAATGGCATCCATCTCCGACAGACATGGGCTCTCGCATCTGATGGCCGCGATAAGCAAAGGCGCCTAGGAGCGCATGCCCTGGCTCGAACTGATGCCGTTATCGCGAATGTACCACGTTGCATGAAAAGTACCCTTGGACACGCCCTGAGCCCGCAGTTGGTCCAGACTCGGCATGGAGCCCGCGCTGGCCGGCGACGTACCGCGCTTGGGACTGACGCTCACGCCTACTATCCACTGGTCGTTGGTTTGTGCGCAGATGCTGACGTGTGTGTGAGGGTCCAACACGCTCTCTGTGGTGCCCGTGTTTTGGGTGAGCCTGTATCGAAAGGGGACGTCGGCATGGTTGTAGAGAGTGACCCACTGGGACAGACCCCTGCTTGGTGTAGGTTCACACGCATAACGAGCAGACATGGCTTTCGAGTCGTTGCTTGCCAGGCACAGAGTATGCCTATACAAAGGTTGTGCGACCAAACGGAACAAGTTGTTACAGTATGCCTCTCCCCCATAAACAGATAGCCCCACACACAACAACACTTCCAGACGGAGCAATCAATAGAGTGCCCACAGGCCTTTGGGCGCGCACACGCATGCGTCGGTCGCCGGCACCCGCGCGGACGATTGGCTCTTGCCGCCACTGCTCGCGCGCCAACATAGGCCTGTCCCCGAAAGGGCCGTGCGCCAATCGGCAAGTGTCTTTTACCGCAACAAAGGATTCGGGAAGGAGCGCGCGCGACAGACATGCTTGCGAGAGTGCAAATGGCATTGTGACAACAAACACGGAATGAACTCGCTGCCTGTCGAACTCGTCGACCTATTGATCAAACAGACCGACGGTCTGACCGTACCCATCTTGCGATGCGTGTGCACCCAGTGGTGCGCCCTCGTTGATGCGTATCTAGGGGTTCAGCTTTCCAAACGCGCGAAGCGCGCAAACCAAAGACCAGCCGGTGCGTACAGGTCTTACAAGCATGTCTGCTGCCTGTCGTCGAGGCGGTGCGCCGTCCACTATGCTCATTTCCTGGTTGACAAACGGCGATGGTCGGTGCTCGAGTGGATGCTGTTGCACCGCCTATTGGGTCCCTTTGACGGGCTCAACACCGTGGACAAGCATGCGTGTGCACACGCAGCGTGGGATGGTGATCAACCACGACTGAACGAAATGCTGACCCAAAGGGGGTACCGATGGGATGAGAGGCTTTGCAAGAGGGCAGCCCTCGGAGGCCACCTCCACATTCTCCAATACCTGCACGCAATGCATCACAGCTGCTACATGTGGGCGACGTCCGTGTACATAAACGCGGCGGCCAAGGGCGGCCACATTCGCGCGATCGCGTGGCTCCATGAGCGCGCTAGAGTACCGGACGCTGGCGGTGCGTGCACGAAAGCCGCTCTGCACGGCCACTTTGACACCATCAAGTGGCTCCATGCAAGAGGATACAAGCTTACCGAGCGCACGTGCGCCGCGGCTGCGCGCTGTGGCCGCCTCGATATACTCCAGTGGGCAAAAGATCAAGGATGTCCGTGGGATGTCGATGTAGCGTGCGAGGCGGCCAAGGGCGGGCACCTGGACGTGCTCCAATGGACCAGGACCAATGGCTGTCCGTGGGACGGGTCGGTCCTCTCGCACGCAGCCCAAGGAGGCCACTTTGAGGTCCTCAAATGGGCCCATCTCAATGGCTGCGGCTGGGACATATGGGTTTGCGATAACGCCGCCAAAGTCGGCCGTATCGACATGCTCGAATGGTGCCTCGCGAACGGGTGTGGTTGGGACTCGCATGTGTACATCGAGGCTATCAGACACGGCCACATTGATGTTGTCAAATGGGCGCATGCACATGGATGCCCATGGGGTGAATATGTGTGCCGTGAAGCCGTGGAGAGAGGCGATCTCGGATTGTTGCGGTGGCTCACAGACAATGGATGCTCATGGAATTGGCTCGCAGATGCCGCCGCAGCACGCCGCGGGCACCTCGGTATGGTACAGTGGGCAAAGGATCGAGGATACAGCGTGGACATGAAAACCATCTGCGAATGCGCTTCTGCGGGTGGACACATCGCTATGCTTCAATGGGTCATCGATCAGGGACACGCCCTAAACGGGGAAAAGTGCCTCTCGCTCGCTGCCGAATGCGGCCGACTTTCTCTGACCAAATGGCTGGTAGAGTGTTTAAAGTGCCGGTGGACCAAGGCCCACTTGTCGGCCGCACGACGCGGCGGCTTTACAGAGATTGAGGAATGGGCATGTGCTCGTGGCCATATCTAGTCTGCTGCTCCTTTCTGCTTTCGATAGAGCGTGATCATCGCAGGAACCGATGTTTGGGACGCACGTTGTCGGCCTTTAGTTTGCAGTCAAAAGTAAAACGGATACAAGACACAATCTCCCTGATTGGTCCCTTTTCCGCGCGCACATAGGAGCGTTCCCGTCGAGCCATGCAAACGGACAAACAGAACAGTACCAGAAACCATGGACACGCTGCCGTGCGAACTCGTCCTCATGGTTATGGGCCACGTCGACGATCTCACCGTACCCGTGCTCTGTTGCGTATGCCGCACGTGGAACGCCATGGTACACGACCATCGCGCGCTTCGGGCAGACAAGGTGCGCCACCCCGACTCGCTGCTGCACGTCGCGTGCGGCTCCCCCACGGATCGATGCCGCCTGCACGCCTGTACGTCCCTGCGCCGCTGCGCGATTCGCTATGCAAGCACGATAGTAAATCGGCAGCGCTGGAACCTGTTGGACTGGATGATCGACTGCACGGGCCCCTTTGGGAGGCTCAACACCGTAGACGAGATCGCGTGCGACAAGGCTGCGCTGTGTGGCGATCTGAAGCGCCTCACACGTTTTGTGCGCCACCGAGGGTATCGTCTTAGCGTATAGACCGCCGCGGATGCCGCGCGCGGCGGCCATCAGCACGTGCTTGAGTGGATCCAAAAGGAAAGCCCCCGAGAGTGGGATGCGCGCACGTGCGCAGCCGCGGCCGCCAAGGGTGGCCACATGGGCATCCTGGAATGGTTGGACTCCCAGGGCGATTCATGGAAGTGCCACGAAGTGTACGTATGGGCCGCCGAGAACGCTCGCTTCGAGGTTCTCCACTGGGCATACGCACACGGGTGTCCCTGGAGCGATACCGTGTGCGCGTACGCCATCAGGGGCGGCCACCTCGAGATACTAAAGTGGGCGTGGTCTCGCCCGCGGCCAAACGCGTCGATTGGGTATGCATGCATGTGCGCAGCAGAGAAAGGTCACCAGCACATTCTCGAATGGTTGTTGCGTGATGAGAAACAACCCTGGGACGGCGCGCTTTGCATGTACGCAGCGGAACACGGCCGGCTGGATTTGCTCAAGTGGCTCAGAGCCAACGGATGTCCCTGGAATGCAAACATATATGAGAAAGCGCTGCGCAACGGGCACCTGGACGTTGCTCGGTGGGCCAAGGAGAATGGATGCCCGCCGGACAGGTGGACGTGCTTGGCTGCCGCAGATAACGGCTGCATCGATATCATCGAGTGGGCCATGGCCAACGGATTCGCGCCCGACGAGGACGTGGCATACTCGGCGGCGACCAGGGGGCACCTCAACCTACTCCAATGGCTGCACAAACAAGGTGCGCCCATGAACGCATTGATATGTGACGCAGCAATGTGGAACGGGCATGTCGACATCCTTTGGTGGGCCGCGCCCATGTGGCCCAGGTGGAAGCCCAGCGGATGTAATATCGTTGCCAGACGCGGCTACCTGCACGTCCTCGAGTGGCTGCACACCAACGGATACCGCCTGCACTGCGACTGGAGCACTGTCGAGGCCGCCGCCAAGGAGGGACACTGGAAGGTGGCCGGGTGGATCTTGGACAACAGCCTCTCGCTCGATAGAAACAGCGCGAATGATGCCTATGCGGGAGCCGCCCGCGGAGGCCATCTGCGTGTGATCCAGTGCCTGCGCAGTCACGGGTGCCCGTGGAACGACAGCACGTGCCTGGTCGCCGCTGCCAGGCATGGTCATTTGGACGTGGTAGAGTGGGTGCTGGCCAACGGATGCCCCTGGGACACCAAAGCCTATGCAGGCGCATGGGAAGAGGACAACCAGGATATCGTCGACTGGTTTGATGCCCACGGCTATGCCTGAGTCCGGGGTTCTTTCGGACCGTTTACAAAGGACCTCTTTTCGCAACTCGTTGGTTTGTCATGTTACTGCTGGTGGTGTGGGGCACGTCCTACGGATAGTTTTGCCCTTTGGCTTTGAAAGGAAACGAAAGCCCTTGTGATCCTGCATTAGGGCCATAATCCCAGATAGAGAGAGAGAGAGAGAGAGGCACGTCACAACTGCAAACAGGTCGTGCAGAGTAGGTTTCCAACGAGTTACGCAGGCAATGCTGACATAGACAGATGCGACAGACGGCCAGGATGTTGCCTATGCTGTAGGATGTGCGCACAAGATCACGGCAAACCAGCAGGATCGGATTGATTAACCATAGGATCGGGAGAGTGACACCATGCAAGTTGACCACAGCCACACTTGGACTGTTCGACGCCTCGCGTTTGCCTCGTCGCTCCGCTCGGCGTTTGCATGGTTCCAGCGCCAACGCTTTCCCGCAAAACTGCACCCATACGTAACGCGCAAGTGTGCCGCCATTGGCTGTGGTCACAAAAACAAACCCACGCGCACACAATAGCTTTTGGCGAGAGAAACGAGAGAGGGACGGGAGACATTACGCCGCCTTGGTAAACCTGATCGCATCTGGGCGACGACCTGTAGGTCAAGTTTGAAAGAGGAACAGATGAACACGCTTCCGCCCGAACTCGTGGGCGTCATCGTGGGCGACTTTGCGCCAAGAATGGCGAGGCCAATGATACGCTCCGTGTGCCACCTATGGAACACTGCCCTAAAGGACCGTCTGGCGGTGACTGTTGCTGGGCCCAAGGCCAAAGTCACGCGGGTACCCCTATTGGAAGAAGAACGGTACGGGAGACACGCGTGCACGACCGAACGGCGATGCGCGGTACGCTATGCCAAACTGGCTGTCGATAGGGGCTGGCGGAACGTGGTCGATTGGATGATCGACTGCACGGGCCCCTTTGGCAGCATCAACAACCTGGACCAGTATGCGTGCGAAAAGGGCGCGCTCGATGGCGACGTTGCGCTGATCAAACGGTGGACGACACCCATAAGGGGCGGATACGCGGATGCCGTATGGGAGCGCGCGGCGCGCGGCAGACACCTAAACGTCTTGCGCTATCTGTGTGATGCAACCTCGGGCGACTGTGCAAAGCCAGAAAGCGCCGTGCTCGCGGCGGCCAAAGGCGGCCACCTGGACATCGTACAATGGCTGCGTCAACAGCACTTTGACTGGCACCCGCAGACGCTCATCTGCGCTGCCGATGGAGGCCACTCTGATTTGGTTAGGTGGATCGTCGAGAAGGAAGGACAGCACTTTGAACGCGCCGCAGAGTCTGTCACCAGTGCAGCCGTGAGGAGCGGTTGCCTGGAACTCGTAAAGTGGCTCCAGGCGCGCGGGTATCCTTTGGCCGTGCACGCTACGTACTCTGCGGCGCGCGCCGGTGATCTCGACATGCTGCGATGGATGTATGCTTGCGGATGCAAACCCAATGGTCGGGCTTACATGTGCGCTGCGTCGGGTGGGCACGTGGCCGTGCTCGAGTGGCTGCACGCAAACGGGTGCGAGCAGGACAATGGCACAGCCTGCCTCGGGGCAGCGTCGAATGGCCATCTCGAGGCCCTACGATGGTTGCATCAGCACGGCCATTCCTCCAGAGACGATTTCGTGTGCGTGCATGCGTCACAGGGCGGTCACCTGCACATCGTCCAGTGGGCTCACGCCAACGGGTACCCGATCGACGCAGCAACGTGCGCCGCGGCGGCTACATCCAACCACATGAACATCCTCCGTTGGCTGCATAGCCAAGGCTGCGCGTGGGACGAGCGCGTGTGCTCCGGAGCGGCACACAGCAAGAACATGCACATGCTGCAATGGGCGAGAGCCAATGGGTGCGCGTGGGACAGGCACACATGCATCTATGCGGCGATCAGGGGCAACTTGGGCATGCTCAAATGGGCGCGCGCGCAGGGGTGCCCTTGGGACGCGCTCGTATACCATTACGCGGCATCATGCGGACATCTGGATGTGATTGAGTGGGCCCACGCAGAGGGACACCCTTGGGACGAAACGATCTGCCAGGAGGCGGCCAAACGCGGACATTTGCATGTGCTCAAATGGGTCCGGGCCAACGGATGCCCATGGGGCGGAGCGAGGATTGCGGACGCTGCCGTTGGTAATCACATCGAAGTGGTCGAGTGGCTCATGGACAATGGCTATCCTTGGGATGTCAGCAATCTGAAGGTTATCGCACGCAAGACGACGTACATTGAACTGCGCGCGTGCCTTTTGGCAAGGCTGGGTCCCGACTAGGTCCCGTTCGCATGCGTGCACGTACGTCTGCGTTTTCGCACCTTTTCGTCAAAAATGAGACGTATGCCCTCGGTAGCGAGGTCCCTGCATATGAAATAATGTGAAAGACCCCCCTGCTGCGTTTGTGCAGGATATGTTTTTGCGACAAAAACAATTCGCTTTTGACGGACGCGCCCGACTGGTTCCTTTGTTCCATTCTTTGTCGTGCACTTGTTTTTCGCGCACTGGAATCGCCGTGCCCCACCCCCACCAAATATGATGGACAGCATTGGAATCGAATCGCTTTCGACCGAGCGTTTCACAGATGGACGCCTGTGAGGGACTGAGCGCATTGCCGCCAGAACTACTCAGCGTTTTGTTTGAACACACAGACAAACCCACGAGGAGCGTGCTCAGGTACGTGTGTTTGACATGGCGCACGCTGCTGCTCAGACACGTGTGCAAGCGCCCCACTGGAACGCGGTGCCGCGATCCCTTGCGTGCCGACAGCAGGTGCGAGTTGCGCCGGACATGCGCACGCAAATACGCAAAACGCATGATTCGGACGAGGCGGTGGGCCGTCTACGAGTGGATGGTCGACTGCGCGGGCCCCTTTGGAGACTTGGACGGCGTCGGCAGGAAGGCCTGCGCGGCGGCGGCTGCCGACGGCGACATTGAGCGCCTCCAGCTGTTTGCCGGTCGCGGCTACAACTGGATGGCGTGGGAGGTGGGCAAGCACGCCGCACGTTACGGCCAGATGTGTGCCCTCGAATGGGCCAGGAGCAAAGAATCGTATGCCTGGCGGTATGCGGCCTCTGCCGGCGCCATAGGCCGAAACGATCGCGCCATCGTCGACTGGCTGCGCGACAGGGACTGCCCGCTCAACGTAATGGAATTCACCGTGGCGGCCAAGCGAGGTCACTTGGAACTGCTCAAGTGGTTCCATAGTATGGGATGCAAGTTGAGCGGACGCGTGTGCACGGAGGCCGCATCCAAGGGCCACATTCATATCCTTTCGTGGGCGCTCGAAAGTGGCCTAGAGTGGGAAGATGCGATCGGCTCAAAGGCCGCGCACCACGGCCACCTGCACATCCTTCAGTGGGCACGCGCGAGGGGCCATACCATGAAGCCCAACTTTCTCGATCTGGCCGCTGCGGGCGGCCATCTAGAAGTTGTCCGGTGGCTGTGCGCACACGAGTGTGCATGGCGCGATCGCACGACAAAGTGCGCGGCAGAGGCCGGACACATGCACATCATAGAGTGGGCCAGGGACGAGTTGGGCCTAGACACGCGCATCTGTGCGGGCAAGAGGTTTTACGCGCACGTGGCCGAGCGCGGTTTGGTGCACGTCCTGGACTGGGCCTATCGTGGCGGCGGCGACGGGACGCACCGACTGACCAAAAGCGAGCGTCACCACCGCGAAGCGGTCAAGCGCCACGCCACAATAGGCGAATACGCAGTAGATGGGGGTCACATCCCTACCCTAGAATGGCTCGACGCGCATGGGTTCGAATGCAAGACGAGAGAGTGTATGCGCATCGCCACGTCCGAGGGCAACCTGCATGTGATCTATTGGCTCAGGTCCAAGGGTTGCGCATGGGACGAACGGTGTTGCAGTGAGGCAGCCGCGCACGGTCAGATAGACCTGCTCCAGTGGCTCGTGACGAATGGATGCCCTGTAGATGAGAACGTGTGCGCTCACGTTGCCCGAAGCTGTCACTATGACATGCTCCAGTGGTGCCGCGAGAATGGGTGCCCGTGGGACGCCACGACGTGCACTGCGCTCGCATCGCAAAAGCGCATCGATGCCCTCAAGTGGGCCCGCTCCCAGGGGTGCCCGTGGAACGCCAAAACATCGCTTACTCTGGCGGCTCTGTGCAGCATCGAGGACCTGGCGTGGGCCGCCAGCGAGGGCTGCCCGTGGACCGCTCAGGCGTGCGAGACTGCGGCCATGCTTGAAAGGATCGACGTCTTAAAGTGGCTTCACGAGAGTGGGTGCCCGTGGGACGACAAGACCTGCTCCGCGCTGGCCATGAGGGGCAATTTGGAGAGCCTCCAGTGGGCCAGATCGCAGGGGTGCCCCTGGGACGGCCTGACATG
>Ga0255334_1000785_pt1 | contig 19381 bp, 23 predicted proteins | sample EtOH5_35cm_T3_12_FD_202080 | JGI IMG/M metagenome (GOLD analysis project Ga0255334, IMG submission 202080) | Sandy soil microbial communities from University of British Columbia, Vancouver, Canada - EtOH5_35cm_T3_129 | ecosystem: Engineered > Artificial ecosystem > Sand microcosm > Unclassified ...
AACCACAGATATCAATGGGGATTAAAAAAGATGACCCCTGTTCAATACAGGAATCATCTATTGTCCGTTTCTTAAATGCTTGATGTCACTCTTTTTTAAAGTGTCCTTGACATGGGGTCCAGATTAAGAGAGGGGCACGCAGGTGCCTCTCTTCTTTTTTTCCGGATTTATGGACAAATGACCAATCCATCCGGCGGCTCCCGACATAGAGTGAAAAGGAACAAACTTGTCATGCGGGGGGATTCGTGATGGATCTAGGAAAACTGCTCAGCTTTGTCAGGTCGATTCCCAAGGATAAGCTGAAAACGGATGCCGGCCTGAGGGAGGTCATTCGCGATTTGGGGAAGAAGACGGGCAAGAACTTTACCGAACAAGAATTGAACAGCTATGTTGCCCAGTTCCGTTCCATGGCGAGGACCGAAAATGTAGGGAGTCTGATAAACAAGCTCTCGAAGAAAGGTTTTGACGCAAAGGACTTGAACAATTTGAAAAAACGCTTCAAATAACGGCTCGAAAAGAGGAGGGAGGTGGGATTATCGCAGTCAAGACGAAAAAGAGGCACAAGCTGGCCGTCTCCCAAAACCACCTGCTTGAGACGATGAACAAGCTCGCGCGGGAGCACAACACCAATAACGAACAAATGATGCGCGAGATGAACCAAGTGCGTCAGGAGCTGCAGGAAATGAAAAGCGCGCTGGGCAAAATGAGCGCGCGTCCTGGCGCCGGGCAGCGGCGCGGCAGCATCCTGTTTGGACCGCGCCGGCCGTTGCTGGCTCCCAAAGAGGTGGAGAAACCGAAGCCCGCATTTGCCTTGGAGGATTTGCTGCCCCTGCTGCCGCATCTGAGCGGCGCAATTCCACAATTGAAAAGTCCGAAAGTGGCGGAATCCATCAAGGTTCTCTCCAACCCTGCCGTGATGTCCTTGATCCAGCAGTTTTTGGCGAACGGCGGATTGAACATGTTGACGGGCAATCAGGTGGAAGCGGTCAGCCGCAGAGAGCGTCGCGGATTGTTTCGATGAGGGGAAAGACTGTCTCGCTGTCGAGTCGAGGCGGTCTTTCGCATGTCGTGACGGTTTTTGGTTCCATTAGCCTATAAACTTTACAGATCAATTAGCGTCTAATAGAATGGTGAACGTTGCGCGATTGCTGAAGCCAACTGAACAAAATCAAACAGACATCACGGAGGAGGTCAGGATGAAAAGACGATTGTACCCTCTGCTGCTAACACTGCTGTTCCTGCTGAGCATCCCAGGATGGGCGGCGGCAAGCAGTGCCGAAGAGGAGACCGTCAGCCTCATGATCGGTGGACAAGCTGTTTCCCCTGAAGTCCCGCCTGTGATCAAAAATGGCCGGACGCTTGTTCCGGTCCGAGTCATCGCCGAAGGGCTCGGCGCGGACGTGGACTGGAACGAAGCGGCGCGAACAGCCACCATCACGAGGGGGAACCAGCAGCTCTCCCTCACGCTCGACTCCATGCAGGCGCGAGTAAACGGCAAGCAGGTAAAGCTGGATACGGCACCCGTCATTTCCAAGCAGCGCATGCTGTTGCCTTTGCGGTTTGTAGCCGAGTCGCTGGGCGTTACCGTAGGCTGGGACAACTCCGCTCGCACGGTGATTGCCAATGAAACCCCGCAGGTCAAACTAAACGGGCACAAGCCGGCGCAAGCGATCAGCGTGTACCAGGTAAATGGCACTGCGTACGTGTCCGCTCAGGCCGTGGCTGATCAGCTGGGGGTAACAGGGTATCAATGGAGCCGCCCGGAGCGGGGCAAAACCATTGACGACAAGCTCGCGCTCCCGGCAGAGCAGCTGGAAAAAGAGCTGGGAGGCTCTTTTGACTGGAACCCGAAAAAGAATGTGCTAGAGATCGAGCGCCTTAATCATCTGACCGACGTGTCCCAGGATGGGGATGTGGTGCGGATCCGGACCGCCATGCCGGTCCGGGCAGAGTCGTTCGTTCTGGAGGGGCCGAGCCGGATCGTGCTGGACCTGCCGCAAACCGCACTGGACGACGAGCTGGATGAGCTGAGCCGCCAGAGCGAGGGTGGCATCGCCATCGTAGGCGGGACGGACGAAGAGCACAAGGCCGGGGACAAGGATGAAGTGCAGGGCGCGGAGTTGCCGGAGCAAGGCGCAGAGCCATCCGATTCTGCGGACAGCCAGGCTGCCATGTCGGACGAGCCCGAGGCGAAGCCGCTCATCGCCTCTCTGCGTTACAGCCAGTACAGCACCTCGCCTGACACGGTGCGGGTCGTCATTGAGCTGAACCAGAAGAGTCAATATCATGTAGGGTATACGGACAACGGCATTGAGGTGAAGCTGACACCGAAGCCGCAAAAAACAGGATTTTTGATCGTAGTGGATGCCGGTCACGGCGGCAAAGACCCCGGAAGCCTGGGCGTCGCGGGCAACCACGAGAAAGACTATACACTGGCGGTAGCCAACAAGGTCGTGGAGCTGCTGAAGCAGTACAAGGAGTTCCAGGTGGTTCCGGTCCGCACGACAGACGTCTTCTACGAGCTGTCGGAGCGCGTAGCCATCGCGAACGAGCGGAATGCGGACCTGTTCCTCTCGATTCATGCCAACGCCTTTCCGAAACCGACGGCAGGCGGGACGGAGACGTTCTACTATAACGCCAACAGCAAGACGTTTGCCCAGATCGTGCACAAGCATTTGCAAGGCGCAACGCAGTTTGCAGATCGGGGAGTCAAGTCAAGCGCTTACTACGTCATCAAAAACACGAAAATGCCAGCCGTGCTGACGGAAACAGGCTTCCTCTCCAATCCCAGCGAGAATGCCAAGCTGACCAATCCTGCGTTCCAGGACAAGATCGCTGAGGAGCTCGTTGCTGCTATTCGAGAATACTACTTGTCGTACCAGTAAGGGGGGCTTTCGATGAAACGTCGTCACATGATTTGCATGGCAGTGCTGGCTACGATGCTCGTCGCCGGCTGCGGTCAAAAGGCGGCACCAGCGCCGCAGCCGACCGCTCCGGCAGAACAGTCCTCCGGCTCGAATCAGGCACCAGCGACAATCGAGCCGAGGTTGACCAAGCAAAGCGTCTTTGTCTACTATTCCGATAACAATTTGATGGAGCTGCAAAAGGAAGAGCAGGAGATCTCTTTTGCGGAAGACATCGAAAAGTATAAAAAGACGCTCGAACTGCTGGAAAAGCCGACCAAAGCGGACGAGCATGTACCGCTCTGGTCGGACTTCCACTATCACTCCGTCACGTTTGACAAAGGAACGCTGACGATCGACGCGGACAGCAAGAATCAGTACAACCTGGGATCGAGCGGCGAAGCGATGGCGTTGGACGCCTTGAAGCAGACGCTGTTCCAATTCCCGGAGGTAGAGCGTATCGTCATTCTCGCAGACGGGAAAAAGACCGAATCGCTCATGGGCCACGTGGATGTGCAGGAACCGCTGACCCGGGATCAATAGCATGACAAAGCGAAACGGCACTGTCTGTTCATTCAGGCTGTGCCGTTTCGCTTTTTTTCGTTCACTGTTCACCGACCAAGAATTTGATCGTGTAGATGCCGGCTGCTCCGGTGTTCCCGCCTGCTTCGACTGTATTCCGCATCCGGTTTATCTTTGACGGATTGTCATATGAAGGGCGACACCTATCGCTAGATAAAAAAATGGCCCATGATTGCTTGCGTTCGTCATGGCCAGCGGATTTATTGCGGACACAAGCTCCCTGCCTTTTGTCGTCGGCAACCTGGTCAACATCGTGTCTGCGGATTTTCAGCGTGGCGGCGAACAGCAGTCCGACCGTCGAAATGCGCCGTATTGTAAAGGAAGCGCCATGGGTGGTCGTCTGGGGGTTGCACCATGCCAATCTGACGGATCTGCTCCGATCGCTGCTGGACACGCCGACGGCCCATGGCCTGCTCGGCGCGACCATCGGAGCAGGCTTTATTATACTTCAAGACAGGCGTCGTCCTCACCGTCCCGACCCTGCTGATCACGCTGCTCGGCCTATACGCCACCCTGAAGTGGCTGAGGTAAACAAAAGCCCGCTGGAACAAAGCTTCCAGCGGGCTTTTGTTAAAATTGCCCCCAGAATCCTCTTTCAAAAACCCTCTATCAAAACCGCCACGAGGAAAACGGAGAAAAAAACGGAGGTCTTTGGGACACAGCCGGACAGCAATACCTCCTTGCAAGTGGCCCTATGAACCATAGTTTTTTTCTCCGTTTTCCACCCCTGTATAGGACCGACCCTACCGGGAAAAATAGGCTCAAACAGAAAAAGGAGGAAGTTTCCATGTGGCATGGCTGGCCGATCGAGCGTGTCCTCATTTTGTTTACAGGACTCACCTTTGCCATGATTGCGATACAAGTCACCCTGTTTCATTCCCGGCAAAACTTTCGCCATTGGGCCATGTGGCTGCCCGTTTTAGAGCTGCCGCTGTTTGCCGTTGCCGCCCTTGTCCTTGTGTTCATGAACGCAGGATGGCTGCGCTGGCTGTTTGCCTTCTTGATGGTGGTCGGGATGGCGGGCGGCCTGTACGGTGCCTATTTGCACGCAGTAGGGGTAGGGCAGCGCGTGGGCGGGTATTCCCAGGGGCAAAATTTCATGGTGGGACCGCCCATTATTCTTCCGTTGCTGATGACGGCAGTCGCAGCACTGGGGCTCATCGCCCTGTATTGGGGGTGACGGAAGATGGCAGAAGAAAGCCGCTATCCGGCATTTGACGTATGGGAGCAGCACACGGAGTGGGACGGGCACACGAGGAAGATTGTAGGGGCGCGGCGTACCCCGCAGATCGCCCATCAGTTTTTTACGAAATCCGAAGCTTTGCTGCTGGAAACCGTGGTCAGCGTGCTCGTGAGCGACCACAGGCTGGAGGTGCTGACCTTCGTGACGCAGCAGCTGGATGAATCCACGGCGAGTCCCATCGGGGAGGCCCAGCGAAAAGCGGGGGTTCCTCCGAAAAAAAAGCTGTACCGCCAAGGGCTGGCCGCGATAGACGCAGAGAGTCATGCGGCGTACGGGACAGGCTTCCTCGCATTAAAGCGCGAAGAGCAGCAGGCGATCCTGCACGCTGTTTCCCAAGGCAGGAACAACGACCAGGCGGCGTGGGCGGGAGTCGCGTCCACAGATTTTTTCAAACAGCTCCTGCATGACACGGTGTCGGCGTACTATTCGCATCCGTTGGTCTGGTCTGAGATCGGGTATGGTGGCCCGGCCTATCCTCGCGGGTATGTTCGGGTGGAAAAAGGCTTGACGGATCCATGGGAGGCGAGAGCAAATGGCAAAGGATGACCGGGTCGCGCACCACAGCGACCATTACGACGGGTACCGTTCCCGCAGCCTGGACAATCGCAAATACGCGGACGAGGCCGATGTGTGCATCGTCGGGGCAGGGGCGGCGGGAGGAGTGCTCGCCTACGAGCTGGCGAAGGCGGGTCTGCGCGTCGTCGTCATCGAAGCGGGGCCATTCTGGGATCCGCAAAGCGATTTCGCCAGCGACGAGCTGTCCATGCGCAGGCTGGCCTGGCAGGAGACACGGCTCGTGGCAGGCAGCGATCCGCTGCGTCTGGGTCACAATAATTCCGGGCGGGGCGTAGGTGGGGGAACCGTGCATTTCACCGGTGTTTTCCTCCGTTTTCACGAGAGCGATTTCCGCACCCGGTCATTGGACGGGGTGGGAGAGGACTGGCCGCTCACGTACCAGGATCTGGCCCCGTACTACGACAAGATCGAGCGGGAAATTGCCGTCTCCGGCCCTGCGCATTTTCCGTGGGGAGCCTTTCACGGTCCTTATCCGTACCCGGTCCGCGAGCCGATCAGCGCCAATTCGCAGCTGTTTCGGGAAGCGTGCGAGAAGCTGGGGTACGACAGCGTGGTGGCGCCGCTCGCGATCCTGTCCGCTCCGTTCGACGGCCGGCCGCCCTGCATCAATCGCGGCTTTTGCAATCAGGGCTGTATGCCGAATGCCAAGTACAGCGGGCTGATTCACCACATTCCCAAAGCCATCGCCGAGGGGGCGGAAGTCTTGTCCGACTGCATGGTGACGGAAATCTTGACGGCAGGCGACCGGGTGAGCGGCGTTCTCTTCACCCACGACGGGCTGACGCATCGGCAGATGGCCCGCGTCGTCATTTTGGCCGGCTTTGTGATCGAGACGCCACGGCTGCTGCTGAGCTCCGCAACCCCCCGCTTTCCGGACGGCCTGGCCAATTCGAGCGGCTGGGTGGGCAAAGCGATCATGCCTCATTCCAGCCACGATGTGTACGGCCGTCTCCCTGATGAAGTGCGGCTGTACAAGGGGACGCCTGTACTGGCGCTGACCCAGCATTTTTATGAAACAGACCGGGATCGGGGGTTTGCCCGAGGGTACACGCTGAATGCGCACGGGGCAAGGCCGGTCGCCATGGCAGGGGCGATCTCGGCTGAACGGGAGGACGGCACGTTCTTGTGGGGAAAACAGCTCCGGGAGACGATGCTGGACTACAACCTGTACGCGCGGGTGACGCTGGTGGGGGAAGTGTTGCCCCATCCTGACAATGCCGTGACCCTGAGTGGGGAAAAGGACGAGTACGGCATGCCGATTCCCAAAGTGACCTTCAGCTACCAGGAAAATGACCGGCTGCTGTATCGCCACGCCATCGGCAAGATGAAAGAGATCGTGGAAGCGATGGGCGGGGTTCCCGAGCATGTCGTCTCGGATACGGCCCACCTGATGGGGGGATGCCGGATGGGACACGATCCTGCGACGTCGGTTGTCAACGAATTCGGCCAGTCGCACGACATTTCCAATCTTTTCATCGTGGGCGCTTCGACCTTTGTTACATCCAGCGGCAGCAATCCGACAAATACAGTAATGGCGCTGGCTGCGCGCACTGCGGACAAGCTGATCGAGGCCATGCGGCTGCGCGATTGCTAGGGAGCATTCGCGGAACTTTTACTTCATATCTTCCCCACCGAATGAAACATATTGTATACTGAGAAACAGATAAGCATGGCAAAGGTGGGTTCGTATGGAAATGGATTTGATGCAGGTACTGTTTTTGTCCGAGGTTTACAAGCTGCTTGGTGACAAGACGCGACTGACGATCATGGCGCTCCTGCAAGTGCAGTCCTTGTGTGTCCGTGATCTCGTGGAGATTCTGCAAACTTCCCAACCCTCTGTATCCCAGCACTTAGCGAAGCTAAAGACACATGGTTTGGTAAAAGAGCGTAGAAAAGGACCATGGGTTTTTTACTCCGTCAACACGGAATGCGCTCCAGCCGTTCAGCAGATTTTGTCGAATCTACCGGACATGTCCACTGTCATCAAACAAAAATCAGCCGAAAATGAACCTTCCTTCGGCTGATCGATTTTTTACGCTATGTGCAGGAAAGGACAGGCTCGAAATGCCGTTCTTTCCGTCGCGCATGAGAAGCTTCCGCCAAGGCGGGGCTGCTCATCCCTGGTCTTGCAGCGACAGCGCTTTTTGCAAGGCTTCCTTGTCAAAGCCGTGAACGACAATGTCCTCGCCATTGTCTTTTTTGATCAGGGTGACAGGGGTCATGCTGGCTCCCAGCTGGATCGCCTCCTGGAAGTACGTGTCGTTTTTACGAATATCTCTGTCTTCAAAGGCGACCTGCTGACTCGCAAGCCACATTTTTTCCTCCTGGCATGGGCCGCAGGTGGTTTGCGTGTAGATGATAACGGTGGTAGACATTTGCTGGCGCTCCTTTCAGGCATAAAGAATGGGAAAACCTTCTTCGCTCTTTCGAGGACAATTCCTGCACGGTCCTGCACTTCTAAAATGCCCGCTCCGCGTCATCTGCAACCGCACCGCTACCACTCAGGCTGGCCCCTGCAAGCACGCGAGGCGGGAAGTGTTTTGCCAGCGTTCTGGAAAAAACAGGATGGATACCTGGAGGAAGGGCTGTACAAATTATATTCAGTGACGTCGAGGAGGTGAATGGAACAATGCCTAAGCAAAACAATCAAGCTGGTGCAAATCAAGCAAACCAAGCAAACCAAGCAAATCAAGCGAATCAAGCGAATCAAGCGAATCAAGCGCAAAACACTGCAACTGAATTTGCCAGCGAGACAAATGTGTCGGAGGTTCGCCGTCAGAACCAAAAAACCGCATCGAAGTCCGGTGCTCAACAAGGTCAAGCTACCGAGTAGCTGCAGGCAACGCAACCCCCGTATGATGCGGGGGTTGTTTTCATTTCAACTTGCCAACAATGGAGGGGAATGGTACGTTGACAGCAGAAATCTGCATGACAGGAGCGTAATGGATCCATGATTGTCGGGATAGGCGTCGATGTGGTTGAAATTGAACGAATAGACACACTCATCAAAAGGCAGCCGAAAGCCATCTCCCGCTTTCTCACCTTGCAGGAGCAGCAGTTCTTGACGGGAAAGTCGGAAGCGAGACAGGCCGAATATGTCGCGGGGCGCTACGCTGCCAAGGAGGCAGGCGCAAAAGCTCTTGGCACCGGGATCGGGGAGGCCGTCAGCTTTCTGGACATGGAAATTTTGCCGACTCCAAACGGCAAGCCGCAGCTGTCCTACAAGCCGTATGTATACAGCCGGTTGGGGCTGGACGCCGAGCGGGTGCGTGTGCACGTGAGCATCTCGCACAGTCAGTCTCATGCGATCGCCCAAGTCGTCTTGGAACAGCGATAAACTTGTCTGCATATTGGGACGAGGATGGACATACATTTATATCGCGTAGATCAGGAGGGACTACCTGCTCTTACACAGGAAGGGTAAGTCTTGAAGCCGATCAGGCGATATCGCGTCCTCCCCGGGCAACGGTACCGATCATGACACGATGTGTGCTGCAAGAGGCGAAAGACTGACAGTTTTCCCAGGAAATAGACAGGGATGCCCTTCTTTGTCGAAAATGTTGACAAGGAGGAGTTCATTGAATGAAACGGGCAGCTTTTCCACTGGTGTTATTGTTGGTCTTCACCCTGCTGCTCGGCGGCTGCTTTGGTCAAAAAACACCCGAAGACGTGGTGAGTGACTTGAGCGGTACGCTGGGAAAAATGACTGGCTACAAGTCTCAAGCCGTGCTGACCATGCAAACCGGCTCTACTCCCATGGAGTACGATGTGCAGGTATGGTACGAAAAACCGACCAACTATCGGGTAGCATTGACGTCCAAGCAGCGCGGCATCACCCAGATCATCCTGCGGAACAGCGAAGGGGTATTCGTTCTCACGCCGCATCTGAACAAGAGCTTCCGCTTCCAAAGCGGTTGGCCGGAAAACAACGGGCCGCTCTACCTGTACGAGACGCTCATTCGCAGCATCATCGATGATGCAGAGCGGCAAATGAAGATGGATGACAAGCAGTACGTGTTTGAAGTCAAGGCCAATTACAGCGGCAACCGCTCCCTGACCAAGCAAAAAATCTGGCTGACAGAAGATTTCAAACCGACTCACGCAGAGATCATGGATTCGAGCCTGAATCCGCTTGTAAAGATCGACTTTTCCGAATTCGTGTTCAATCCGTCCTTCGACAAGGATGCCTTTGACAAGGATCGCAATATGACGACCAGTTCGCTGCCGTCCATTCCGACCCTGGCGCAGCCAAACGGTCAGGTGGAGCAGGTGCCGTCCAGCCAGTTCGGGGTCATCGTTCCGACCTATGTACCGGAAGGAGTCCAGCAAGGCGATATTGAACCGGTGACGCGCGATGGTCAGCGCACAATCGTCCTCAGCTACAAGGGCTCTTACAACTACAAGCTGACCGAGGCGCGCCCGACAGAAGCTTCGGTCTCCTACGAGCAAGGCATGCCGATCGACTTGGGCTTCACGATCGGGGTCCTGGCGCAGACGAATGACGACCGCCGCTACCTCACTTGGGAGCTGGATGGCGTGGAGTTCATGCTGGCAGGGGATTTGCCGGAAGAAGAAATGGTCAAAGTCGCCCAGTCCACATACGGCATCGGCGGCAAATAAAGAGCGGGAGAGGGGACGGTGCGCCGTCCTCTTTTTGTTTGGACAGCAAATTTGCGAAATTGTCCACGAGATTCCCTCAAGATTTCCACTTTTCTCAAACGGAAATCAAAAATAGCCCATGTACACTATGGTTGTACCGAAAAATGGTGCAAGATACCAACCAAGCGAAGAAAGGATGGAGAGACATTATGTTTAGCAAAGCAAAAATGGGAATGCTTTTGGGAACGATGGCAGCCGTGCTGAGTATCGGAAGTTTGGGAAGTGCACTGGCAGCGGACGCCACACAAACACAAACACAGGAACAGGCACAAAAGCAAAATTTGAATAAACCGGCAGATGTGAAATTCGGAGTCAAAATAAAGCATCGCGGCGGCCTCGGCTTCGGTGTTGCCTACAAGAAAAACACCGAGCTGCTGTCCCTCCTGAAGCTGGATGCAGCGGCCCTGCAAGAAGAGCTGAAAGCAGGCAAAACGCTGGCAGCGGTAGCAGAGGCGCAAGGCGTAGAGGAAGACGACGTCATCGCCCTGTTGGTCAAACAGCAAGCGGACAAACTCGCGGAAGCGGTAGAAGCTGGAAAACTGACCCAGGAGCAAGCGGACAAACTGAGTGAAAACGCGGCTGACCGCGTGAAAAAACAACTGGAGTCCGCCGATCAGGACCGCGGCCATGGAAAAGGCTTTGGTTTCGGCAAGAACGAAGACCTGCTGGCGCTGTTGAAGCTGGATGAAGCCAAGCTGCAGGAAGAGCTGAAAGCAGGCAAAACGCTGGCGGAAGTAGCAGAAGCGCAAGGCGTGTCCGAGGACGAAGTGGTCGCTCTTCTGGTGAAACAGCACGAGGAAAAACTGGCGGAAGAAGTAAAGGCAGGCAAGGTGACTCAGGAAGAAGCGGACAAACGCAGCGAGGAAGTGGAGAAGTTCGTGAAGCAAATCATCGAAAAAAAGCATGAAAAAAAGGAAAGCAAGGAAACCGTCGAGTAAGATCGGCGAATGAAGGCAGGGGCATGGCTCCCTGCGAAGCAGCGAAAAAATAACGAGAAGCGCAAAGGGTGTCCCCGACAGCAGGCAAACTGCGACGGAGGCACCCTTTTCCCGTCTTCCCTCCACCAGAAGCCGTACACTTTCACCTTCGCCGCTCATGGATCGTTACCATGTACAAAAAGCACTATTGTGAGCCAATTTGCGCTGCTTTTCAGTGTATATATGGAAGAATAGCCTCTGCAATCGCCATTCCCTGAATTGACATGCAACAGGCAAACGCGATACAGTCAGAGTAACTTCTATCGCAATGAGGTGGCATGCAGTTCATGAAAAAACCGTCTACGGATGTTTTGTACGAGGAAGCATCCACGTACAAGGACATGCTCCTGCGCAAAAGCGTGAGAATGCGCGTCATGGAGACCGGCACGTTTGTCCTGGGGATGCTCGTTCTTGCGCAAATCACTCCCAGCAACAACACGGCATTCAAGGTGTTCGCCTTTGCGATTGCGATTGCGGTCGTAGGTCTGGCTCCCTTGCTTTACAGGTCCATTCTCCGGCCCGTGTACAAGCTGACAAAAACCCACCTGATCATCACGATGTCAGGCAAGGAAACCAGCTACCCGTTGTCCGAAGTGGAGCCGATCTACGAAGGCCGCCATCTCTACAGAGTGGGAGGGAAAAGGGAGTCGCTGATGGTATCCCGTGAATTTCTCAAGCACTTGAACGAACGTTTGTTTTACTATAACAAAGCGAACAAGAGGAGATAAGCATGAGACCGTTCTGTCGTGACACTTGGGTTGAAGTGGATCTGGACGCCATTTCGGCCAACGTGCAGACGTTAAGGAACCATTTGCCGGCAGCAACCGGCATCATGGCAGTGGTAAAAGCGGATGGCTACGGTCACGGAGCCATCGAGGTAGGCAGGCAGGCGCTGCTGAGCGGGGCGAACTCGCTGGCGGTCGCCATGCTGGATGAAGCCATCGTCTTGCGTGAGGCGGGGATTGAGGCGCCGATTTTGGTGCTCGGCTACACGCCGGCCGAGTCCGTGAAGGCCGCCAGCAGGTTCAAGATCGAGCTGACGGCGTACGACCCCGACTGGATTGCCGAAGCGAACCGCGTTTTGCAAAAGGCAGACCTCGCGCCGGTCGGCATCCACATCAAGACGGATACCGGCATGGGCCGTCTGGGAGTGCGCACTGCCGAAGAGCTGCTGCGTACCGTAGAGGCCCTTGAGGAGAGCGGCAAGCTTTCCTGGACCGGCATTTTTACCCACTTTGCGTGCGCCGATGAACCGGACGCCACCCATGTGCGACGACAACACAAAACGTTTCAACGCTTATTGGATTCGCTTCGTTCAGCAGGCAGAAAGCTGCCGACGGTCCACTGCTGCAATACGGCAGCGGCGATTGCTTTTCCCGAATGGGGGTATGATACGATCCGTTTGGGCATAGGCTTATACGGATTATATCCTTCCCCGTATATGAAAGACCGTGCGGATGTCGCGCTCGTCCCGGCTCTTTCGCTGAAAACCCGGATCGCCCACGTGAAGACGGCGACCGAGCCGTTTACCGTCAGCTACGGCGCGACGTATACCGCTCAGCCAGGGGAGACGATCGCGACGCTCCCGATTGGATATGCAGATGGATATTCTCGCCTGTTGTCCAACCGGGGAGAAGTTTTGTACAAGGGAACGCGCGCTTCCATTGTTGGCAAGGTTTGCATGGATCAGATCATGGTGCGGATTGAGCAAGGGACTCCGCAGGTCGATGACGAAGTTGTCTTGTACGGCAAGCAGGGCGAGGAGGAAATGTCTCTCGATGAAGTCGCAGCCCTGATCGGCACGATCAACTACGAAGTGCCTTGCCTGCTGAATTACCGCATCCCCCGCGTCTATTATCGGAATGGAAAAGAGACAGGGGTGTTTCACCCGATCGCTATCAAACATGCGCCCAAAGAAAGTGTAAATAACTAGCAAACAAAAAACGGCAGGAATTTCGCTTTCGAGCACGAATACTAGGTAAGCGCAAAAAAGCAGAGTTTTTTCCCTGCAAGGCGTACGGATAGGTATATTTTTGCAATGGTTTCGACATAATGGTATTGTTCATACTGCCGCACTGGCAGGAGAACAAGCTTAGCGGATGAAAGTTACGGTCATGGTTGGAGGTGGATTTGTCTTGTCGAAGTCAAACACGAAACGCATCATGATCAGTTTGCCACAACACTTGCTACAAGAAGTGGACGGCGTGATTCAGAAGGAAAAATCCAATCGCAGCGAGTTCATTCGTCAGGCGATGCATCTGTATTTGAAGGAGCGAAAAAAACGCACAATCCGCGAAACGATGCAAAAAGGGTACATGGAGATGGCGAAAATCAATCTGAAAATGGCATCGGAGGCTTTTGGCGCTGAGGAAGAGGCTAACCATACTCTTGTCCGCTTAGTTAGCGGGGTGTGACCAGTGATTGTCAAACGTGGCGATGTATTTTTCGCGGACCTTTCACCGGTCGTTGGCTCTGAGCAAGGAGGCGTTCGGCCTGTATTAGTCATTCAGAACGACATTGGAAATCGATTTAGTCCGACGGTCATCGTCGCAGCCATCACGGCACAGATTCAAAAGGCCAAGTTGCCTACGCACGTTGAGATTGACGCAAAGACATATGGATTTGATCGTGACTCCGTCATTTTGTTGGAACAAATTCGAACCATTGACAAACAACGGCTGACCGACAAGATCACGCATCTTGATGACGAGATGATGGATCGGGTCAATGAATCCCTGCAAATCAGCCTGGGACTTATTGATTTTTAAAAATGGATCAGACCTTTGGAGAGGAAAAGCCACTTGAGTGAAGCAAGTGGTTTTTTTGCCGTTGGGAAGGGATTTAATGGGTGTATAGCGAATGTGTTTGTGTGAATATTAGACAAAATGTGACACGTTTTGCTTTCTGTGTCAAAATGGAGTCCACAACACCTCCTTATCCATTTCATTTCTACCTAACCAGTGAGGGCGGAAGGGGATTATTGATTGTGGCAGATCTGTACCCTGAGACAATCAAGATAGAGACAGAGGCGGATATTGTCGCAGCGAGGCAAGTAGGTCGAAATATGTCGCGGCAGCTAGGATTTGACACCATTATGCAATCTCGCATGGCCACCTCCATTTCTGAATTGGCTCGCAATATTTTTTTATACGCGGGCAAGGGAACGATTACCATATCGCCGGTTGAACGCGAAGGGGCGATCGGCTTGCAAGTAACAGCGGTAGACCATGGACCCGGGATTCCGGACATTCGCAAGGCGCTGGAGGACGGATTTACCACTTCAGGCGCGTTGGGGGCGGGGCTGCCCGGGGTCAGGCGCATGATGGACGAATTCGACATTCAGAGTACGCTCGGGGAAGGGACTCGTGTCATGATCGTAAAATGGCATAGCTAGGCAGGGGGTGAGTACAATGATGCCCCGGGGTATAGAGGAAGAATACATACGACTTCTCCGGGATTACTTGACAGGTCAAGGGGAGGACAAGCTTTACGACGCCCAGCAGCTGGGAAAATGGATGCTGCAGCAGGATATTTCTCCTGAAGAGATGATCGATTTGCACGGGCGGGCGCTGGAGCATCTCGGGGACGTGCCGGAATTCGTGCGGGCCTCCTTCTCCGTTTTGACGGAAGTGATGATCGAGTACGGCAATGAGCATCGGGCTGTGACGACTCTGCGGAGCAAGCACAAGCAGCTGCAATCGGAAATGGCGGTGGCTTCCGCCATGCAGAAGTCGCTTTTGCCCCGCGAGCTGCCGGTTTTCCCCGGTGTAGAGATCGGTCTGGTCAGCGTCGCGGCCAAGCAGATTTCCGGAGACTTCTACGACATCGTGGCTCATGATAACGGCCGTTTTTGTCTCACGATTGCGGATATTACCGGCAAGGGCATATCCGCTGCGATGTGTATGTCCATGCTGAAATACGCGATGGAAAGCTTGGGAGAGATGCTGCCCGGACCCGGAGAAATGCTGCGCCATCTCAATCGGGTCGTCGAGCGCAATACCGATCCCAGCATGTTCGTCACCATGGTGTACGGCTGCTACGATACGAACAGGCACAGCTTTCGCTACGCAGTCGCGGGTCATGAGCCGGGGTTTGTGTACCGGGCGCGGGACGGCCGTTTTTACGACATGGAAGGGCAAGGAAGGGCACTGGGGATCTGCAACGACTGCAGCTACGTAGAGCGGGAAGTCCGCCTGGAGGTCGGGGATGTTCTGATGCTTCTGACTGATGGTGTAACGGAGCGGAAAATTGACCGAGATTACTTACAAAGGGATGAACTGGTAGCTTATCTGGAAGCGGAAGTGGGAGCATCTGCCCAAGCGATGGCGGATGGTCTCTACAGCAAGCTGCTGGCGCTCTCCCGGTTTGAATTGTCAGATGATTACACCATGATTGTGCTGCGAAGAACGTGAGCGATGCCTGGAGGGAGATACGGATGGACCTGACAATCAAGAGGATCAGCAGCGAGAAGGAGCACCAAGTGAATCTTTGTGGGGATATCGATGCATACACGGGACCGAAAGTAAAAGAAGCGATCATGACATTGGTGGAGTCGCCTGACGTGGCGTCCATTGTCGTCGATTTGGCGGAAGTAGAGTATATGGACAGCACCGGAATCGGTATTTTTATCGCCGTGATGAAAGCGTGCAAGCAGACGGGACGTACTTTTCTGGTGCAAAATCTGTCTCCCCGAGTGGAGAGGCTGTTTCGCATAACGGGCTTGTATGAACTCATTGCCATCCGCAAAGGAGAGAGTGAGTAATGGCCCAAAACAGACCTGGTGCAGACGCCATTTCGTTAAAGTTCCCCAGCTTGCCTGACTATTTGGGTGTAGCGCGCTTGACGGTTTCCGCCGTGGCCCATCGCCTCGGATTTTCCTATAACGAGATCGAGGATATCAAGCTGGCGGTGGGCGAAGCGTGCAGCAATGCGGTAAAGCATGCGTACCAAAGAGACGAGCGTGCCGGCGTGATCTTTCTGGACTGCTATGTCTATCCGAACCGATTGGTCATCGTCGTCTCCGATGAGGGGAGAGGGATGGAAAGCGAATCGGCAGCCGATCAGCTCGCTCCCATCTATGCAGGGAAGGACATTGAAGAGCTGGAAGAGGGAGGATTGGGTCTGTACTTGATCCACGCCCTCATGGATGAAGTACAGATTCGCTCGGAAAGCGGTGTATCGGTCTCCATGACCAAGTATGTTCTTCGGGATGGGGTGGCGGGTGATGACCGGACAGTCTCGGAAGAAGAAGTATAGTCCCGAGGAATTGAGGGAGCTCACTCATCAGTATTGGGAGACAGGCGACGCTCAATTGCAGGAGCTGCTGGTGCGAGCCTACACCCCTATGGTCGAGACGTTGTCGAAGAAGTTTGTCCGTGGCCAGATCATGCATGAAGATCTGATCCAGGTAGGGATGATCGGCCTTTTGGCATCGCTGCGCCGGTTCGATCCGTCGTTCGACCGGACGTTCGAGAGCTTTGCCATCCCTACGATTGTAGGGGAGATTAAACGGTATATTCGCGACAAGACATGGAGCGTCCACGTCCCGCGCAGGGTCAAGGAGCTGAGTCCGAAGATCAAGTGCGTCGTGGACGAGCTGACCATCCAGCTGCAGCGCTCGCCGCAAATTGGGGATATCGCCCGTTACCTCGGCGTGTCGGAGGAAGCCGTGCTGGAGACGCTGGAGATGGGCCGCAGCTATCATTCGCTCTCTATGGACAGCGAGCTGGAAGCGGACAGCGACGGCAACACGATCACGCTGATGGACCTGATCGGCGTTCAGGAGTCCGGCTATGGCCAGGTAGAGCAAAACCTCATGCTGGAGCGTGCCCTGCACGTTCTGGACAAGCGTGAGAAGGAAATCATTCAATTAACCTACTACCAAAACCTGAGCCAAAAGCAGGCGGGCGACGTGCTCGGCATGTCGCAAATGCATATTTCGCGGCTGCAGCGCCGGGCATTGGGGAAACTGCGGGAAGCGCTGAAAGTCGAGCAGCATGAAACGGTCATGTGAATGCAGATAAGGAAGCGAGACGGGGCGTCGGCTGACGCCTCTTTTTTTCGTCAACTTGTCTGATCCGGGTTCCAGGCTTATACAGCAAATATGGTACAATAAACGCGAAGAACGAGCGCAGGAGGACATGTATGGAACTAACGTTGATGATCCAGACCATCGCCCGGGATACAGGCGTCAAGCCGCATCAGGCGGAACGCACGATTGCCCTGCTGGATGAAGGAAACACAGTCCCTTTTATTGCCCGCTACCGCAAAGAGATGACCGGGCAGCTGGACGAGACACAGATTCGCGCGATTGAAGAACGCGTTCGATATTTGCGCAATTTGTCTGTGCGCAAGGAAGAAGTCATCCGACTAATCGAGGAGCAAGGCAAGCTGACGGATGAGCTGAAGGCGGCGATCGAGCAGTCGACCAAACTGCAGGAAGTCGAAGACCTGTACCGGCCGTATCGGCAAAAGCGCCGCACGCGTGCGACGATGGCCAGGGAAAAAGGGCTGGAGCCTTTGGCCAACTACTTGCTGAGCCTGCCGAAAACAGGAGACCCGCATACAGAAGCCGCGCAGTACGCGGACCCAGAAAAGGGCGTCGACTCCGCGGAGGCAGCACTGCAAGGGGCCATGGACATCGTGGCCGAGCAGCTTTCGGATGACCCGGACATTCGCCAATGGGTCCGTCGGCGCACGCAGCAAAAAGGACTGCTGCTGTCGGAGCAAAAGGCGGAGGAAGCCGATGAGAAAAATGTGTACCAGATGTATTACGCGTACAGCGAGCCGTTGAAAAAGGTCGTGCCGCACCGCGTGCTGGCGATGAACCGCGGAGAGAGCGAAGGCATTTTGAAGGTGACGGTCGAGGCGCCTGTCGCGGAAATACTGGCGTGGATCCAAAAGCGCGTGATTCCCCGCGATACCGTCGTCCGCTCCCTGCTGGAAACGACGGTGGAGGATGCCTACAAGCGGCTGATCGCGCCGTCGATCGAGCGGGAAGTGCGCTCGGAGCTGACGGGGGCAGCAGAAGAGCGGGCCATCCACATTTTCGCGGAAAACTTGCGCAACCTGCTGCTGCAGCCTCCCGTCAAGGGCAAGGTCGTACTGGGCGTCGACCCGGCGTACCGGACAGGCTGCAAGCTGGCTGTCGTCGATGACACGGGCAAGCTGCTGGAGGTAGCCATCGTCTACCCGACGCCACCGGCCAACAAGGTAGCCGAAGCGGCAGCCAAGGTAAAGCAGCTGATCGAAAAGTACGGGGTCAACGTGGTCGCGATCGGCAACGGGACCGCGTCGCGCGAGACCGAGCAATTTATCGCTGGCGTGCTCAAGGAAATAAAAAAAGACGTGATGTACATCATCGTCAACGAGGCAGGGGCCTCCGTCTATTCGGCCTCCGCTCTGGCGAAGGAAGAATTCCCCGAGCTGGACGTCGCCGAGCGTAGCGCGGCCTCGATCGCGAGACGCTTGCAGGATCCGCTGGCCGAATTGGTGAAAATCGATCCGAAATCGGTCGGGGTCGGGCAATACCAGCACGATGTGTCGCAATCCCGCTTGGCGGACAGTCTGCAATTCGTCGTCGAATCAGCGGTGAACCACGTCGGGGTGGATGTGAATACCGCATCGACGTCCCTGCTGCAGTACGTATCGGGGATCAGCAAGCAGGTGGCGGGCAACATCGTGAAAAAACGGGAGGAGATCGGCAAGTTTTCCTCGCGCGACGAGCTGAAAGGCGTGCCGCGTCTGGGCGCCAAAACGTTCGAGCAGTGCATCGGCTTTTTGCGCGTGATGGACGGCGCCACTCCGCTGGACAAGACCCCGATCCATCCGGAGTCGTACGAGGCGACCCACCAGCTGCTGCAGATGATCGGGAGTGCACCGGAGCAGATCGGCAGCGACCGCTGCCGGGAGCAGCTGCAATCGCTGAACGTAGCAGAAACCGCGCAGAAGCTGGGCATCGGCGAGCCGACGCTGGCGGACATCGTGGAAAGCCTCCTGCGGCCGGGACGCGACCCGCGCGACGAGCTGCCGAAGCCGCTGTTGCGCAGCGATGTGCTGCAATTGTCCGATCTTGGCGTGGGCATGAAACTCCAGGGAACGGTGCGCAATGTCGTGGACTTTGGCGCTTTCGTGGACATCGGCCTGAAAAATGACGGGCTGGTGCACATCTCACGGTTGAAAAAAGGCTTTGTGAAGCATCCGCTCGAAGTGGTGACGGTGGGCGACATCGTGGACGTCTGGGTCGCGGAAATCGACGAAAAGCGCCAGCGGGTCGGGCTGACGCTGATCGCGCCGACGGAGGGCTGACGCTCCGTGGTGAACTACCCTCCACCTACGCTAACACTTAGAGGTGGGGGCTTCTAAGGTAATCGCACCTAACGGTGCGAAATTGACTTAGCTATCGAGCCTGAACCATGCTCTATATGACTATAATTGTGCCA
>Ga0255334_1000786_pt1 | contig 19380 bp, 17 predicted proteins | sample EtOH5_35cm_T3_12_FD_202080 | JGI IMG/M metagenome (GOLD analysis project Ga0255334, IMG submission 202080) | Sandy soil microbial communities from University of British Columbia, Vancouver, Canada - EtOH5_35cm_T3_129 | ecosystem: Engineered > Artificial ecosystem > Sand microcosm > Unclassified ...
TCAGTGGGTGGTGGCCGATGTGCGCCTGGCTTTGGGCGATTTGGCGCGCAGTTGGCGTCGCCGGTTCGATACGCCCGTGATAGGGGTAACGGGTAGTAACGGCAAAACGACGGTTAAGCAGATGCTGGGTTCGATCCTGTCCCAGGCGGGTGAAACCCTGGTCACCCAGGGTAATCTCAATAACGATTTGGGCGTTCCGCTAACGCTGTTTAGGTTGGGCAAAAATCACCAGGCTGCGGTCGTTGAGATGGGCGCCAATCACGCGGGTGAGATCGAATATTTGGTCAAGGTGGCGGAGCCGGTGATCGGCGTGATCACCAATGCGGGACCGGCGCACCTCGAGGGTTTTGGTTCGGTGGAAGGCGTGGCGCTGGCAAAGGGCGAGATGTTTACTGGATTGCCGCCGGATGGAATGGCGGTGATCAACGCCAGCGATAATCACGCGGCCCTGTGGCGCGAAATGGCGGGGCACTGTCGGCAGCTCACGTTTGGGTTAGATACCCAGGCAGATTTTCGGGTTGATCGTGAGCAGCTTGTGGCCGTGATGGATGGCTCGCCGCGCACTCGGGTTATCGCTCAGACGCCCTACGGACCAACAGAATGGGAAATTCCGCTGCTGGGCAGTCACAACGTGGCGAATGCCTTAGCTGCCGCAGCGGCGGCATGGGTTGCTGGCGCTACGCCGGTGCAGATCGTCGACGGTCTGGCGCAAATGCAGCCGGCGCAAGGCCGGTTGGCGATACGTGCCGGTAGGCGAGGCGCGCGCTTGATTGATGATAGCTACAATGCCAACCCGCTTTCGCTGGCCGCTGCGCTGCATGTGTTGGCGGATATGCCCGGCCGACATTGGCTGGTACTCGGTGATATGGGCGAGCTGGGGCCGCAGGGTGAGAGTCTGCATGTGCAAGCCGGGGAGCTGGCTAAGCAAACGGGGGTAGAGAAGCTGTTTGCTCTGGGCGATCTGGCAGCAAAAGCGGCGCGAGCTTTTGGTGCGGCGGGGATGTCGGCGTCGTCTCCACAAGCTTTGCTGAAGGCGGTGATTGCGGAGTTGCCGTCGTCCGCTCAGAACGTAGTTATTTTGATCAAGGGTTCACGTGCGATGCATTTAGAGCAGGTTGTGGCTGGGTTGCTGCCCACATAAAACGGGTCATCTTAAACAGGATTTAAGCATGCTTTATTATCTGTCTCGATTTCTTATCCAATATGAAAGCGCCTTTCGCGCTTTCAGTTACGTGAGTCTGCGCGCCATTCTTAGCATACTGACGGCATTGACGATTAGCCTGTTGGTTGGCCCTTATTTCATTCGCCGTTTGAGTCAGCTGCAGATCGGCCAGTTTGTCCGCGATGATGGGCCGCAAACTCACTTAAAGAAAGCCGGTACACCGACCATGGGCGGCCTGCTGATCTTATTCTCCGTGACCGTGACCACACTGCTTTGGGCCAATCTTAGTAATCGATTTGTTTGGATAGTGACGCTGACCATGCTGGCATTCGGCGTCATTGGCGCTGCCGATGACTATCTCAAACTGTCGGGTCGAAACTCCAAGGGGCTGGCGGCGCGGTACAAGTATTTCTGGCAGTCAGTCTTCGGTCTAGGGACAGCGACCGCTTTGTTTATGATGGCCGAAGTACCTGCCGAAACTACGCTTATTGTGCCGTTTTTTAAGGAAGTGGCTATTCCGTTGGGAATTTTATTCATCCCCTTCATCTATTTAGTTGTGGTCGGTACCAGTAATGCAGTCAATCTGACCGATGGCTTGGATGGTCTTGCCATTATGCCCACCGTATTGGTTGGCGGTGGATTGGCGATTTTTGCTTATGCCTGCGGCCATGAGCGGTTTGCTGATTATCTGCAAATACCCCACATATCGGGGGCCAGTGAACTCGTTATTTTTTGCGGGGCGATTATCGGCGCGGGTTTAGGGTTTCTCTGGTTCAATTCTTATCCCGCGACTGTCTTTATGGGCGATATCGGGGCGCTGGCGTTGGGAGCCGCTTTGGGTACGGTGGCAGCGGTGGTTCGCCAGGAATTTGTGCTGTTCATCATGGGCGGGGTGTTCGTCGCGGAGACGGTCTCGGTGATGCTACAGGTGTTGTCATTTAGGTTGACGGGCCGGCGTATTTTTCGCATGGCGCCGTTGCATCATCATTTCGAGTTAAAAGGGTGGCCTGAACCCAAGGTGATTGTCCGCTTCTGGATCATCACGGTGGTTCTGGTGTTATTTGGCTTGGCGACATTAAAACTACGGTAGGTGGCGTGTGATCGTTCGGCAGGCACAGTCAGAAACGGTGAGCATAGCCGGGCAAAGGCGAGAGACCGTCGTCGTTGGTCTGGGCGCTACGGGTTTGTCGGTTGCCCGTTTTTTGAGTGCGCGTGGTCTGCCGTTGAGAGTGGTGGATACTCGTTCGAATCCACCGCAATTGGCCGTGTTAAGTTCGGAGTTTCCTGATGTGCCTGTTCATCTTGGCGAGCTTGAAGCGCCCTGGTTTAGTCAGGCGGCGCAAGTAGTGGTTTCCCCAGGGTTGTCAACGCAGTTGTCCGTCCTGCAGGCAGTGCGGGATCGAGGTGTGCCGATCCTGGGTGACATCGAACTGTTTGTGCAGCATGCCGATGCGCCTTTAATCGCCATCACTGGCTCTAACGGCAAAAGCACCGTGACCACATTGCTGGGCGAAATCGTTGCCAAAGCAGGATGGAATGTTCGAGTGGGCGGCAATTTGGGCACGCCGGCGCTTGATCTCATCACCGGGGAAAAGCCGGATTTATACGTGCTTGAATTGTCGAGTTTTCAGTTGGAAACGACCGAAGTCATCAACGCCAGTGCGGCCACCGTCCTGAATATCAGCGCCGATCACATGGATCGCTATACCCGTTTGGCCGATTACAGCATGGCTAAGGCCAAGATTTTCCGTCATGCGGTGGGGGTGGCCCCCGGCATCATGGTATTGAACCGCGATGACCCACTGGTGATGGCCATGGCAGAGCCGGCCCGCCAGGTGATTACCTTTGGTATGGGTGTGCCGCCGGGCAATCAGTACGGTTTACGGCGCCGTAGTGGGATGTTGCATTTGGCGCGCGGCAAAGAGCTACTTCTGGCGGCAAACGAGCTGAAGATCGCCGGCCGGCATAACTTAGCCAATGCGCTGGCTGCCTGGGCTTTGGCAGATACGCTTAAGATACCAAACGCAGTAATTCGCGCCGCACTGCGCGAGTTTGCGGGCTTGCCCCATCGTATGCAGTGGGTGGCGCAGGCTAACGGAGTTAATTATTTCAATGACTCTAAAGGCACCAACGTAGGAGCCACGGTCGCGGCGCTGGCAGGTCTTGATGGACCGCTGGTATTGATTGCTGGTGGCGATGGCAAAGACGCCGATTTTCACCCTTTGCGATCAGCGGTTCGACGCAAGGTAAAGGCCGTTGTTTTGATTGGACGTGATGCCTCGCGTCTGGCTGAATCGTTGCGGGGTACCACGGCTATTTTTATGGCGCAGGATATGAAAGAAGCCGTGCGCAGTGCGGCGGCCATTGCTAAATCTGGCGATACCGTATTGCTTTCACCGGCCTGCGCCAGTCTGGATATGTATCGCGATTATCGTCACCGAGGCGACGTCTTTGTTGCCGCCGTCAAGGAGCTGTCGTGATGTTAGCGCGAGATATCCCGATATTTTCAGAAAATCGCTGGGATCAGTTTTGCGCCCGGCTGGATTGGCCGCTGATAGGTATCGTCGCGTGCATTATGACGCTGGGCCTGGTTATGGTGGCCTCGGCTTCCATGCCGCTTGCGGAGAGAGCAACGGGTCAGCCGTTTCACTATTTTCAACACCAGTTGGGTTATGCCTTCATGGGTGTGCTGGCGGCGATGGTGGCGTTAAAGATACCGATGAAAATTTGGCAGGATAATGGATTTCTGGTCATGTCCATGGCCCTGTTGCTGTTGCTTGTTGTGTTGATCCCCGGCGTGGGTTACGAGAAGAATGGAAGTTCACGCTGGCTGGATTTGCCATTGTTTCGGGTGCAAATTTCTGAGCTGACTCGATTGATGTTAATGGTCTACCTATCGGGCTATCTGGTGCGCCGTAGTGAAGAGCTGCGCGAGCGTATTCGTGGCACCCTCAAGCCGGTATTAGTATTATCGATTGCCTGCTTGTTATTGCTGATGGAGCCGGATTTTGGCGCAGCCGCCGTATTGATGCTGACAGCGTTGACGATGATATATATTGCTGGCGCTCGATTGCTGCCCTTCTCGGCCATGTTTGCCGCCATTATGGCTGCCTTATGGATGCTGGCGTGGATGGCGCCGTATCGAGTCAGACGCCTCACGTCTTTTCTTGATCCGTGGAATGATCCACAGAACACGGGCTACCAATTGACCAACTCACTGGTGGCTATCGGTTCCGGACAGTGGTTTGGTGTGGGTCTGGGCGAAAGTATACAGAAAATGCACTATCTTCCAGAGGCTCACACCGACTTCATCTTTGCTATTTTGGCCGAAGAGTTAGGGTTGATGGGAACCTTGCTGGTTCTAGTTTTGTTTATGGCATTGATTGGGCGAATCTTTATGATTGCCGGTCGAGCTGCGGCGGGTAAGCGCTGGTTTTCCGTTTATTTGGCAAGTGGCATTGGCGCCTGGTTTGGTATTCAGGCCTTCATCAATTTGGGCGTTAACATGGGTGTCCTGCCAACCAAAGGCTTAACCTTGCCGCTGATAAGTTATGGCGGTAGCAGCCTGGTTGTGGTGTCATTCATGGTGGGCATGTTGCTGCGAGTGGAAATGGAAAATCGCGACCCGTCCGGGTCGCCTGCCTCCGCCAGGGCGGTAAGATGAGCTTGCCGTCTACCCGCCCGGTGCTGATCATGGCCGGTGGCACGGGGGGGCATGTGTTTCCTGCCTTGGCCGTTGCGCGCGAGCTGATGGCGCGGGGTGTCCCTGTCGCCTGGCTGGGTAGCCACCATGGCATGGAGGCGCGTCTGGTGTCCCAGGCGGAGATACCGTTCCATCCCATAAGAATCCGCGGGCTGCGCGGTAAAGGCAAACTGTCTTGGGGGCTGGCGCCGTTCAAGCTCATGCTGGCGGTTGCTCAGGCCCTAGGGATCATTGCCCGGTTGCGGCCACGGGCTGCGCTGGGAATGGGCGGATTTGCTTCCGGGCCGGGCGGACTGAGTGCCTGGTTGTTGCACTGCCCCCTGGTGCTACACGAACAAAACGCCGCCGCCGGATTGACCAATCGTCTGCTTGCGCCGCTGGCCCGGCGCGTACTTTGCGCCTTTCCGTCGGCTTTCGCCAAGTCAGGGAGATCAGCGAAACTGGTCGGCAATCCCGTACGTCAAGAAATCGTCCAGCTGGCGCCGCCACAACAACGCCTGGCAGAAAGAACGGGGCCGCTAAGAGTGCTGATTCTGGGAGGCAGCCAAGGCGCCGTTGCGCTTAATGCACTGGTTCCGCTGGCGCTGCGTATCCTGGATAATGCCCTGCCCTGGGAAGTCTGGCATCAATGCGGCGCCGGTCGTGGGGAGGTTACCCAGCAAGCCTATGCAAACATCGCACAAACCTGCCGGGTCGATGAATTCATCACCGACATGGCCTCGGCCTATGCCTGGGCGGATTTGGTCGTTTGTCGTGCCGGGGCGCTGACTATAGCCGAACTAACGGCGGCGGGTGTGGCGTCGGTACTCATTCCTTTTCCACAGGCAGTTGATGATCATCAAACACGCAATGCGGAATATCTAGTCCAGGCCGGTGCCGCCGTGTTATTGCCGCAGCATCAAACAAACGAGCAAATACTGGCATCCAGCCTCCGCGAGTTGTTGCTGGATAGATCGAAACTGCGGGAGATGGCGTGCGCCGCTCGGCGCTTGGTCAAACCCGGAGCGGCGGCTGACGTCGCTGATGAACTGATGAGTTTCAGTGAGGACAAATGAGTCAATATCCGCCAGCCAATATGCCACAGGCCGCCATGCGCCGAGTTCGGCACATTCATTTTGTGGGCATTGGTGGTGCCGGCATGGGTGGGATTGCCGAGGTACTTCTTAACCTGGGTTATCAGGTAACGGGTTCTGATCTTAAACAAAATTCAGTAACAAAGCGCTTGGCGGCACTTGGTGCAAAAATTACCCTGGAACATGCCAAGGAAAATATCGTGGGATGTGACGTAGTCGTTATCTCCAGTGCGGTTTCCCAGAACAATCCCGAAGTGGTGGCGGCGCATGATCGGCGTATACCCGTCGTGCCTCGGGCAGAGATGCTGGGTGAGCTAATGCGCTTCCGTCACGGCATCGCCATCGCCGGCACTCATGGCAAAACCACCACCACCAGCCTGGTGGCTAGTGTGCTGGCTGAGGGGGGCTTAGATCCAACTTTTGTCATCGGCGGTCTGCTCAACAGCGCCGGCACCAATGCGCGGCTGGGCAGCGGCCATTACCTGGTGGCCGAGGCAGACGAAAGCGACGCGTCTTTTCTGCGCTTAAATCCCATGATCTCGGTGGTGACCAATATCGATGCCGATCACCTGTCGACCTACGAAGGCGATTTTAATCGCCTGCGCGCTACCTTCGTCGAATTCCTGCATCACCTGCCTTTTTACGGCCTGGCGGTGCTGTGTGCGGATGATCCGGTAGTTCGTGAAATTTTGCCGGATGTTGGGCGGCCTGTGCTGACCTACGGATTTACGGAAGATGTCGCCTTAAGGGCAATGGATATACGTAGCGAGGGTCGTCGCACTCATTTTATCGCCCGCCTGCCGGAAGGCGGCGAACTACCCATCACCCTCAATTTGCCGGGTCGGCATAACGTACTTAATGCCCTGGCGTCGATAGCTATTGGCATAGAGCTTGGCGTCCCTCATGCCGCTATTCAGCATGCCTTGGCGACGTTTGCTGGCATCGGTCGGCGCTTTCAGGTTTATGGTGACTTGCACAGCCGCAAAGGCCCGGTAACGTTGGTTGATGATTACGGTCATCACCCCACCGAGCTGGCCGCCACCATGCAGGCAGCGCGGGATGCCTGGCCCACTGCGCGGCTGGTGGTGGCGTTTCAGCCGCATCGCTACAGTCGCACTCATGATTTGTTCGAGGATTTCGCCCGGGTATTGTCGTCTGCGGATCGTTTGGTGCTGTGCGAAGTGTACGCCGCCGGTGAGCCGCCTATCCTAGGTGCGGATGGGCGATCCCTGGCGCGGGCTATCCGCTCGCGAGGGCAGTTGGAACCGATCTTTGTACCAGCGTTGGATGAGCTGCCGCAAGTGCTGGCAGAGATTTTAGAGGGCGGGGATATTCTGCTGCTGATGGGCGCGGGTGACATAGGCGGTATGCCCGCCACGTTGATGCACCATTTCAATCCCGTGGAGCCTGGGTGATGATCGCTCTGCGCGGTGAGCAGCGTTTGAACGAGGCCATGGCCGAGCACACCTCCTGGCGAGTCGGCGGCAAAGTGAGGTGTTGGTATCGTCCCGCAGACCTTGATGATCTAGCCAATTTTTTGCGCGGCCTACCCGCAAACGAACCCCTGTATTGGGTTGGGCTGGGCAGTAATTTACTGGTCAGGGATGGCGGAATAGACGGAACCGTTATCAGTACGCATGGGGGGCTGGGTCTCCTGGAGCGGGTTGGTGAGGATGACGTTCGTGTTGGCGCTGGAGTCGCCTGCGCCAAACTGGCCAAGCAGTGCGCTCGTTGGCAACTGTCGGGTCTCGACTTCTTTGCCGGCATACCCGGTACCGTCGGGGGTGCTTTAGCCATGAATGCAGGTGCTTTTGGCGGCGAAACCTGGGCAAATGTCAAAGAGGTGGAGCTGATTGATCGCACCGGACAATTACATCGCCGAGCGGCCACGGAATTTCAAGTTAATTACCGCCACGTGGTACCCCCAAAGGCTGATGAATGGTATGTTTCAGCATTGTTTCAACTGACCATGAATAATGGCGGCGAGTTAGTGTCAAACACGCGAAAACTGTTAGCCAAGCGCTCAGCCACTCAGCCCACCGGCGTGATGAGTTGTGGCTCGGTATTTCGCAATCCGCCGGGTGGCTACGCGGCTCAATTGATCGAGTCATGTGGCCTGAAAGGCCGGCGTATCGGTGGCGCGGAAGTTTCGACCAAACATGCCAACTTCATCATCAATGATGGGAAGGCCACAGCGATGGATATCGAATCGCTGATCTTGTTGGTGCGTGAAGAAGTGAGTCGCCGTTGTGGCGTCGAATTGCAACCCGAAGTCTGCATTGTAGGGAACCCCGTATGACTAAGCGCAATCCTTGTAAGATCAAACGTCCTGCTGACTTTGGCCGGGTTGTTGTGCTGATGGGTGGGCAAGCCGCCGAGCGCGAGGTTTCGTTGCGTTCCGGCCAGGCCGTCTACGAGGCATTACGTCGACGCGGCGTGAACGCAGAAATTCTGGATGTCGGTGCAGACGTATTGATTCGCCTTCAGCAAGCACGATACGACCGGGCATTTATCGCGCTGCATGGTCGTGGCGGTGAGGATGGCGTTATTCAAGGCGCACTGCAGACTATCGGGCTCCCTTATACCGGTAGTGGTGTACTGGGCTGCGCCCTATCTATGGACAAACTGCGCACCAAACAAATGTGGCAGGCTCAAGGGTTGCCGACGGCCGCTTATGCGGAATTAAAAACCCCGGCAGATCTGAAAGCTGCCCAGAAAATCGTTGGTTTTCCCATGGCTATCAAGCCCGCGCGCGAAGGCTCGAGCATCGGCATGGCCAAGGTCGAAAAGCCCGAACAGTTATTGCCAGCCTTCGAGACCGCTATTACCTTGGATAAGCGAGTGATTGCTGAATCCTGGGTGATTGGCCAGGAATACACGGCGGCCATTTTGGTAGACGAAGTATTGCCGATGATTCGAGTTGAAACACCGCATAAATTCTACGACTATGAAGCCAAATACCGGGCGAACACGACGCATTATCATTGTCCCTGCGGATTATCGCCCGCCCGAGAAAAAGAGCTTGCTGATTTGGTGCTAAACAGCTTTACTGGGTTAGACGCCAGCGGCTGGGGGCGGATTGATTTTATATTGGACAGTGAGGGCCGGCCGTGGCTGTTGGAGTTAAACGCCGTCCCAGGAATGACTGATCATAGCCTGGTGCCCATGGCGGCCCGGGCAGGAGGAATGGATTTCGACGAATTGGTTTGGCGTGTCCTTGAGACAAGTATCGAGGAGGGGGCATGTGGACAGCCGCCAAAAAGCTGAAGCAGTCGCCTCGGCGTGGCGCTACTCGGCGACCTCTCGGTTCACCCTGGTGGAGGCTCATTCCGCCGGGTCAAGTAGTCGCCGCTCTAGGGTTCATTGGATTACTTGTCGGCCTCCAGCAGTTTATTGCGACCGATCCTTTGCCTCGCTGGTTTCCCATTCAACACATACAGGTTGTGGCGCCGTTCCAGCATGTTGCCCTGGAAGATGTGCAGCCGCTGCTTTTGCCACAAATCGACGCAGGCATGTTCAAATTCGATGCCCAAGATGCCGAGAGTGCATTACAATCCCTGCCATGGGTGTACAAAGCTCGGGTGCGACGGATTTGGCCAGGCACACTACAAGTCGAATTATGGGAACAAAAAGTAGTTGCTCGCTGGGGCAGTCAGGGGCTTCTCAATCCGTTGGGAGAAGTCTTTGTCGCACAAGAAGACGAGGGTGACACATTGCCCATGCTCGACGGCCCAGAAAACAGTTCTACCCGAGTTTGGCGAGCGTTTCGACAATGTCAGGAGCAGTTGTCCATGAGCGACCTGCGCTTGACAAAATTAGTAGTAGACCGTCGGGGAAGTTGGCGCGCCACCCTCTCTGAAGGCACGGAAATTCGCTTAGGTCAGGGGATTCCCCTGGCAGCAATAAAGATTTTTCTTGATAAGGCGTTCCCCGTATTGCGGGAGCAAATGGCTGGTATTGCTGTTGTGGATGTGCGTTACCCTAACGGCTTTGCCGTGGGGCGGCGGGCTCCGGACCAGCAAATTGATCAAACAATGTAATAGGACAGATTCCGATGGCAAGGAAGGTAGACAACAAATTAATTACCGGTTTGGACATCGGTACCTCCAAGGTGGCTTGCATCATCGGCGAAATCGTCGACGACGGCCATATAGAAATCATAGGGGTAGGTTCTCATCCTTCAAGAGGCCTTAAAAAAGGCGTCGTGGTGAATATTGAATCCACCGTGCAATCCATCCAGCGAGCAGTCGAAGAGGCCGAGCGGATGGCGGGTGCGCAAGTGCATTCGGTCTATGCGGGTATTGCGGGCGCTCACGTTCGCAGTCTGAATTCTCATGGCATCGTGGCCATCCGTGATAAAGAAGTAAATCAAGAAGACAGGGACCGGGTGATCAGCGCTGCCAAAGCAGTCGCCATACCGGCAGATCAGCGGATACTCCATATCCTGCCTCAGGAATTCATCATCGATGAGCAAGAAGGCATTCGCGATCCCATCGGTATGGCCGGTGTTCGGTTAGAAGCGAAAGTACACATGGTGACCGGCTCCGAGAGTGCGGCACAAAATATTATTAAGTGTATTCAGCGCTGTCGGTTACAGGTCGACGACGTGGTGCTAGAACAGCTCGCTTCGAGTTATGCCGTACTGACGCAGGACGAAAAGGATTTAGGCGTTTGCCTAGTGGATATTGGCGGCGGTACAACCGATATTGCGGTATTCACCGACGGTGCAATCCGGCATACTGCCGTCATACCGATTGCTGGCGACCAGGTGACCAATGACATTGCGGTGGCTTTGCGTACACCCACTCATTTTGCCGAAGAAATCAAGATTCGTCATGCCTGTGCGTTGCCGCAGCTGGCTCGATCTGATGAAGGCATTGAGGTGCCCAGTGTGGGTGATCGACCGCCCCGTCGGTTGTCTCGACAAACCTTGGCAGAAGTGGTCGAGCCACGCTACGAAGAGCTGTTCCAGCTGGTGCTGGCAGAATTGCGACGCAGTGGATTTGAAGATTTGATTGCGGCGGGCGTCGTGCTGACCGGCGGCAGTTCAAAAATGGAAGGGGCGGTGGAGTTAGCAGAAGAAGTATTTCACGTTCCAGTGCGGTTGGGCGTGCCGCAACACGTCAGTGGGTTGACGGACGTGATTCGCAACCCGATACATGCCACCGGCGTCGGCTTGCTTCTCTACGCTGCACAGGCGGCAAGCAAACCGGGATATGAATTTGGGCAGGTAACAGGCAGTAATGTCTGGCAGAGAATGAAGTTTTGGTTTCAGGGAAATTTTTGAAGGGTCGGGGTTGCCAAAAAGAGGAGCGAGAATCATGTTTCAACTGATGGATTCAGTAAGTCAAAGTGCGATAATCAAAGTTATCGGTGTGGGTGGTGGTGGTGGCAACGCCGTACAAAACATGGTGGCGGCTGGGATCGACGGCGTTGATTTTATCGTTGCAAATACCGATGCTCAATCACTTAAATTAAACAACGCCAAAATGGTGTTGCAGCTGGGATCACATATCACTCGTGGGTTGGGTGCGGGCGCTAATCCCGAAGTGGGTCGCCAATCCGCGTTAGAAGATCGGGAGCGGATTCAAGAAGCCATCTCCGGTGCGGACATGTTGTTCATTACGGCGGGTATGGGTGGTGGCACGGGTACGGGCGCGGCCCCTGTGGTGGCTCAGGTGGCGAAGGAGATGGGCATACTCACTGTGGCGGTGGTAACCAAGCCTTTTCCCTTTGAAGGGTCCAAACGGATGGCCGTGGCCAGAGAAGGCATCAATGCGCTGTCAAAGTATGTCGATTCTTTAATCACTATTCCTAACGAGAAATTGCTGCAGGTGTTAGGCAAGCAGTTGAGCTTGCTGGAAGCCTTCAAGAAAACCGACGAAGTGCTCTACAACGCGGTTTCGGGTATCGCCGAGCTGATCACTAAGCCGGGCCTGATCAACGCCGATTTTGCCGACGTGCGGACGGTGATGTCCGAAATGGGTATGGCGATGATGGGTATGGGTCGTGCTACCGGTGAAAAGCGTGCCCGTGAAGCCGCCGAGGCAGCGATCAACAGTCCATTGCTGGAGGATATTAATCTGTCCGGCGCGCGCGGCATTCTAATCAACGTCACTGCCGGCCTGGACATGACTATCGGTGAGTTTGAAGAAGTGGGCAACATTATTAAAGAATTCGCTTCGGATGACGCTACGGTAGTCGTTGGGACCGTGATCGATCCCGAAATGTCCGGCGAGTTGCAAGTGACCGTGATTGCCACGGGTCTTGGTCAAGTGGCCAAGGTTCAGGAGTCGACGGTTAAGTTGATTCCGCGCAATTCTTCGGGCGAAGTCAACTATTCTGAGCTTGAGCGTCCCGCTGTTCGGCGTCGTGCGGTGGTCAACGAGCGTCAGCCGCTGACCGAGCCAGAGATGGATTATTTGGACGTGCCGGCGTTCTTGCGTCGTCAGGCCGATTGAGTCGGTTGGCGCTGTAAAGCCAGGATGGCAAAGTAGGGTTGTCTCAAGAGATTGATTGTCAACTGATTGTCATCGGCGAGTCATCAAGGTATGCTTGCCGCGATTCCGGTAGGGCGGTTGACGTTATGTTAACCGCCTTTACCAGACCATGAGGGCTGAGGATGCTGAAACAAAGAACACTTAAGAATGTAATCCGTGCTACCGGTGTAGGCTTGCACTCTGGGAAGAAAGTTTATATGACCTTACGGCCGGCACCGGTCGATAAGGGTATCGTTTTTCGTCGCGTGGATCTTCCAGATTCACCGGAAATTAAAGCAACCCCAGAGAACGTGACCGACACTCGTTTGTCCACCACACTGGGTAAGGGCGATGCGAGCGTGGCGACGGTCGAGCATCTGTTGTCCGCCTTGGCGGGTTTGGGTATCGATAATGCCTATATAGATTTGTCCGCTGCCGAAGTGCCTATTATGGACGGCAGCTCCGGTCCGTTCGTGTTTTTGATCCAATCAGCCGGTATTGAGGAGCAGAACGCTCCCAAGCGTTTTATCCGAATCAAAAAAGCCGTCAGGGTTGAAGATGGCGATAAATGGGCGCGTTTTGCCCCGTTCGATGGCTTCAAAGTCGGCTTTACCATCGAATTCGACCATCCTGTATTCAAAAACCACACTTGCCATGCTGAAATCGATTTTTCCACCACCTCTTTTGTTAAGGAAGTGAGCCGGGCGCGTACGTTTGGTTTTATGCGTGATATCGAGATGCTGCGGGCTAAAAATTTGGCGCTGGGCGGCAGCATGGATAATGCGGTGGTGGTTGACGACTATCGCATTCTTAATGAAGATGGCTTGCGCTACGAAGATGAGTTCGTCAAGCACAAGGTCTTGGATGCCATTGGTGATCTGTATCTGCTTGGCCGCAGTTTGATTGGTGCTTTCGAGGGTTATAAATCGGGGCACGATATCAACAACAAGCTGTTGCGCACATTGCTAGCTGATAAGACGGCGTGGGAGCTAGTTACTTTTGAAGATAAAGAAGCCGCCCCTATCTCTTACCGTGGGCCGGCTTTCGCTGCCTAATCCGCTTATTTTCTGGTCTAAAAAGTCTGAAACGCCTGGTTAACTTCGACGGTTGGCCAGGCGTTTTAGTGCGGCGGCTAATTCCGGGTCGCGCTGATGTTTTGCTATCTGCTTCAGATGTTGTGAGGTTTTGTCGCTGATAGGCGCAGCCGCAGGCAGTACGGAGGCGACGGCTGGTTTTGTCGCTACCTTGATCTTCAATTCAGTCATCGCCAACTGATGTTCTTCCTGCAAGTGCCGCAAAATGTCATCGCGATAGTAGCGCAGTCTGGATGACCAGGCGGCGTCATCGCAAACCATAACCACGGTCTTATCTCGCACATTGGCCAGCTGACAATGTGCCTTGATGTCTGGGGGGAGAATTTTAGCGACACGATCCGCTAAGGCGGTCAGAAACTTAGCGCGTGCCAGTACATCCGTCAGGTCGCTATGGCCTTTCAGTAGTTTGCTCAAGGAGTCCGGATGGCTAGGAGGTTTCATCAGCGCTGCCGGTCAACAAGTGAGCGGGTGCCACGAAATTCGTTGGCCAGATAATCTATAATCCCTCGGAACGCGCTTAGCGCCGCATTAGGCTCTTCGCCCCGACCCAGCCGTAGCAACTGAGCGCAATACCAGCCCTGAGCGTACATATGGTTGAAGTTGCGAACGCGATTAATACGACTGTTGGGGCCCAGCAAGCCAGGGCCAATGTGTAGCTGGTCCTCGTAGCGAGGTGCTGCACTGACTTCTCCAGCAAGCAGTTTTTGCGGCAGGTCTGTTTCTACACACAGGGGGCGACCCAGGCCGATCACATCCAGCGCATCGTTAGCCAGTGCGCTGTTCATACCAGTCAAGCTGCGAAAACCGCCGGTTACCATCATCGGGATACGGCAAACCTTACGCATCGCCTCCGCATAATCCAGAAAATAAGCTTCTCGCTCTAGCGTGCTTTTTGCCTTAGCCGGCACGATGTCGCCTTCGGCGCCGACGCCAAAGAACGAAAGTTGCTCGTAAGTTCCACCAGAAATTTCCAGCAAATCGACACTGGCGGCCTCTAACCACTGGGCTACCTGCATGGAGTCTTCTTGATTAAAGCCGCCCTTTTGGAAGTCCGCTGAATTGAGTTTGACGCAAATCGCAAAAGCCGGCCCCACTTGGGCACGGATCGATTTAACCAGTGTCAGCAGTAAGCGTGCCCGATTTTCTAAGCGGCCACCCCACTGATCAGTGCGTATATTTGCCTTGGGGGAGAGAAATTCGCTGATCAAATAGCCGTGAGCGGCGTGTAATTGAATGCCGGTAAAGCCGGTTTGTTTTGCAATTACGGCGGCCTGGGTAAAGCGAGCGATCACATCGTCAATTTCGGCCTCGGTCAGGGCGCGAGGCTTACCAAACGCGCCGCCGGGTAGTTTGACGGGTACGGCAGAGGGCCCCACCGGCACGGCATTGAGGTAGCGTATCGTTTGGCGGCCCGCATGGCTGAGCTGCATCCACAGCTGATTGCCGCCGACGGTGCCGGCTTGCGCCATGGCGGCCAAAGCATCTTCACCGCCATTATGATCGATGGCAATGTTGCCAGGGCGCTCCAGATAGCGGCGGTCCACCTGAACGTTGCCGGTGAGAATCAGTCCAGCTCCACCTTCTGACCATTTTCTATACAAGCGCTGATGAGCGGGTGTGGCTCGATTGTGACCGTCAGATAAACCTTCCGTCAGGGCCGCCTTGGCTAGACGATTATTTAAAGTGATGCCGCAGGGCAGGGTCAGCGGTGAGGCGATGGTGACTGTCATAGCGTCTTCCTTGGGGGGGGGCGATTCCATGAGTTGAATATACCCGAGCATCGTATGGCATGAAGAGAACATCCTAGGATAAAAATAGGATCATCGGTAGTGCTTGTCCAGTTTCCCATGATATTGGTGGGTGGAGTTGCAATTTTGAGCAGATCCTCGCACCATTCACGGCATCAAATAAAAGTCATAAAGCCAAGGAATGCACCATGCCCATTACCATCGAACAGGCTAACGAACAGCTCACCAGTAAGCCTGGAATGTTTAATTATGAAGAAGCCGAAATCCGCGGAATAACCACCCGCGTTTGGAAGGCCGCGCCGCCGTCGCTACGCACCGTACTGGATATCAGCCGTGCTCATGGCGCCAAGGATTATCTGATCTATGAGGACGAACGCTGGAGCTTCATTAAGCACTATCAAGCAGTGGCTGCGCTGGCCACCCGATTGGTGGAAGATTTAGGTATTCAGAAAGGTGATCGCATCGCTTTGGCTATGCGCAATCTGCCGGAGTGGCCGATGGTGTTTTGGGCCAGCGTTTCCATCGGTGCGGTGATCGTGCCGCTGAACGCCTGGTGGACCGGCGACGAGCTGGAGTTCGGTCTCATCGATTCGGGTGCAAGTGTGCTGTTTTGTGACGCTGAGCGTTATGAGCGTATTTCTCCTCACCTGAACCGCCTACCGGCGCTGAAAAAAATCATTGTCGCCCGCAGTTCAGCGGCTTTACCCGAGGGGGTGGCGGATTTTCTCGCCTTCCGTGGTCCATTGCCAGAGAAGCCGGTGTTGCCTAAGGCGATTTTGCTTCCCGATGACGACGCTACCTTGTTTTATACTTCCGGTACCACCGGCAAGCCCAAGGGCGCTTTGGGTACTCACCGTAACATCTGCCAGAACCTGATCAGCGGCGCTTTCGTACGCATGCGCGCCAGCGTGCTGCGCGGCGAGGATCCTGCCGCCGGCATGCCGATGGTAGCGCCGAGCATGTTGTTGTCGGTACCGCTGTTCCACGTTACCGGTTGCCACGGCTTTCTTGTCGGGGTGACTTTGGCGGGTGGCAAATTAGTGATGATGTACAAGTGGGATGCACAACGAGCGATCGAGTTGATCGAGCAAGAAAAAATATCGACATTCGGCGGCGTGCCGTCCATGGTTTGGCAGGTACTGGAAAATCCGGACTTACCCAACCATGATCTGTCCAGCGTGACCAATATTGCTTACGGTGGTGCGCCCGCCGCGCCGGAACTGGTCAAGCGTATCAAGCAGACTTTCCCTAAGGTGGATCCAGGCAACGGTTATGGCATGACCGAAACCTCTGCCCTATGCACCAGTAATTCGGCTGAGGAATATCAGCGCCGCCCCGATAGCGTTGGCTGCCCGGCCCCGGTAACGCAGATCAAGATCATGGGTGGGAATGGCCAGGAAATGCCGTGCGGCGAGGTCGGTGAATTGTGGGTAAAAGGCCCCAATGTCATCAAAGGTTATTGGAATCGCCCCGAAGCCAACGCCGAAACTTTTACCGAAGGTTGGCTGCACACCGGCGATCTCGCGCGTATTGATCACGAAGGCTATCTGTACATTGTCGATCGCGCCAAGGATATGTTGATCCGCGCCGGCGAGAACATCTATTGCGTCGAGGTGGAAGATGCGTTGTACAACCATCCTGCGGTGATGGATGCCGCAGTGATTGGTATTCCTCACCGGGTATTGGGTGAGGAGGTCGGCGCCATCGTCCAGATTGCGCCGGGTCAGCAGGTCACAGAAGAACAGCTGAAAGCCCACGTGGCTGGGCAGTTGGCGCGCTTTAAGGTGCCGATACGCATCGAGATGCGCAACGAACCTTTGCCGCGCAATGCCAACGGCAAGATTCTCAAGAGTCAGCTTAAAAAAGAGTTCGGAGTGGCCTAGGCTGGCCGATGGTCCGTCTGTTGAGCCCCCCCAGCAGCGATTGGCTGGGGGGCGTTTTTTAGGTGCCCTATTACTTGACTTTAATTCCCACAGCGGTATTTTTGTCTTCAGTCGCGTCCTTTGTCCTCAGACGGAGGACGTGACTGAAGAGAAGGCAAATAATAGACAAAGGCCCCGCCATGAAAAGCCAAGACATCGTGTTGCTGCTGAAGCTGGTCAGTCTTGAACAGCAGGCCAACGTGGCAGACAGCCCTGTTGCTCCTGAGGTGTTCTCCATGCGGGCGCTGGAAGAGGCCACGGGCATCAGCAAATCGGAAGTCAGCAGTGCGATGCAGCGCTGCTTTGCGGTTGGCCTGGCGAAATCGGAGCGAAAAACTGGTCTTCCGCGCACCAACAGCAAGGCACTTTATGAGTTCATTGCCTACGGGTTGAAATACGTTTTTCCAGCCAAACCCGGCGCCATTACCCGCGGTATAGCTACCGGCCATGCCGCGCCGATTATGGCTGGAAAATTGTTGTCAGCAGGCCAGCATGTTTACGTCTGGCCGGATGCGCAGGGCAACGTCACCGGACAAGGTGTTGAGCCGCTATTTAGAACCGTCACCAAGGCAGTTAAACAGGATGAAAATTTGTATGCCATGCTGGCGTTGGTGGATGCCATACGCCTCGGTAACGAACGTGAAGCGGCGCTGGCGAAAAAAATGCTACAGCAGATGTTGCGTGGAGAACCCCCGTAATGGTCAACAACCTCCGCCTTCAGGAGATCATGCTGCAAGCGGTAGCTGATGCGCTCGGGCCGGAGCTTTTGCAACAAGTAGCTTTTGTGGGGGGCTGCACGACCGCTCTGCTGATTACCGATGCCTTCACGCTGGAAGCCGTGCGTTTCACTGAAGACGTTGACGTCATCGTGCATGTGCTTAGCCATGGCCGCTGGCAACACATGCTGGCAGATCTCAGAAAACGCGGGTTCCACGAATCCTCACTCGACGACATCACCTGCCGCATGCGTCTTAAGCAAGCAGGATGGAATGACCTGATTGTCGACTTCATGCCCGATGATGCGCAGATTCTCGGCTTCACCAATCGCTGGTATGCCGATGCCGTACAAAGCGCTAGTAATTTTTCCCTGAGTAGTGGCACGGTGATACGCGTTGTGACCGCGGTGTATTTTGTCGCCACCAAGCTGGAAGCCTATCAGGGACGTGGCAATAACGATCCGCTTGCCAGTCGCGACATGGAAGACCTGCTCAGCCTGGTCGATGGCCGCGTAACACTGGCGCAAGAGATCACCGCATCATCTCCAGCATTGCAAACCTATATCGCCGGACATTTTGCCAAACTGCTGCAACACACGGATTTTGAATACGCCGTGCAAGCAGCCGCACGCAACAGCCGTGGCCGCGAAGCAATCATTTTTCAGCGCTGGGAAGCCGTCGCCAACCTTTTTGCGAAGGGGCGCTTCTTATTCTGAAGTCGTCTCGATGATGGCCTTAGGGCTCAATATCAAATACAACGCCACGATCACCATGATAATTCCAGCAGCGATGTAGATAGGCGTTAGTTCGCCGGTGTGTATGCCTTCCAGCACACGGTTGACGATAAACCCGACGGATACCAAGGCGCCAGCGATAGGTACCCAGAGGGGGATTTCGAATCCGCCTTTGGGCTCGCTGGCGCGGCACTTTAGTCGCACCAGCGATAAATTCACCACCGTGAACGAGCCCAACAAGAGCAGGCTGGTCGCGCTGGCAAGGGCTTTGATGTCTCCGACGACGATAAGGCCCAGGACAATGGCCATCAGCACCAAAATCGCTACGTGCGGCGTTTGGCGTTTGCTATGTACTCGCCCCAGAAATGCCGGTAGCAAACCCTGTTTAGCCATGCCGTAAGCTAGGCGAGAACTCATGATGTAGTTGAGCAACGCAGTGTTGGTCACCGCAAATAAGGCGATGCCGGTAAATAAGATGGGCGGAATCCAGGGTGCGGCGATGCGTACCACCTCCACCAGCGGTCCGCTGGCCTGCGCCAGCTGGTCGTGCGGAACCACCGAGACCGCCGTGATGCAGACGGCCATGTAGATTACCGTGGCGATACCCAGCGCGCTAAGCAGAGCAATGGGGAAGGTACGTTGTGGGTCGTGCACTTCTTCGGAGACATTCAGCAGGTCTTCAAAGCCGATGAACGAGTAAAAAGTCAACACCGCGCCGGAGAGTATCAACGATATCGACAGATCGCCCG
>Ga0255334_1000787_pt1 | contig 19372 bp, 9 predicted proteins | sample EtOH5_35cm_T3_12_FD_202080 | JGI IMG/M metagenome (GOLD analysis project Ga0255334, IMG submission 202080) | Sandy soil microbial communities from University of British Columbia, Vancouver, Canada - EtOH5_35cm_T3_129 | ecosystem: Engineered > Artificial ecosystem > Sand microcosm > Unclassified ...
CATAGCGCCGTTCCCGCCCGCTTTTCAGAAGATCAGCTCCGGCTTTATTCCGGATTGGTTCAACGGCGGTTCGCTGAATATGCTGACCATCGTCATCGGCCTGTTGGTGTCCGCGCTGTATATCTATACTGAACTGCGGACCCGCAGCCAGCGTATGAAGTACAGCTTCGAGGTCCTGCCCAATGGACTCCTGATCGGCAAAATTGTCGTCATCGTTGCCGTCATCAACGCATTCGCCTACGTATTGGCAAGCTATGAAGGCGTGCCGAATATCCTCGTCATCCTGTCCGTATTGATCGCAGCCTACTCCTTCATCATGAACCGTACAGTTATGGGGCGCCATATATACGCATTGGGCGGCAGCGAGAAAGCGGCCAAACTGTCCGGCGTGAAGACCAAGCGCGTCACCTTCTGGGTATTCGTCAACATGGGTGTGCTTGCAGCCCTGTCCGGACTGATCTTTGCTGCCCGTCTGAATGCGGCGACGCCAAAAGCCGGCACAAGCTTTGAGCTGGACGCCATCGCGGCCTGCTTCATCGGCGGCGCATCCGCTTCCGGCGGTATCGGAACGGTTATCGGCGCTATCGTCGGCGGTCTTGTCATGGGCGTCATGAACAACGGGATGTCCATCATCGGCCTGGGCATCGACTGGCAGCAAGGCATCAAAGGTCTGGTGCTGCTCCTGGCAGTGGCCTTCGATATCTACAACAAGAACAAATCGGCTTAATCCCTTACTAGAAAAACACCGACAGGACGGAATATCCGGCCTTGTCGGTGTTTTTTTTGCCGTTCGAATGACGCTTCCAACTTCGGATTTTTCATCAGGCACGGCTTCTTTAACCTGCCTGATTTTTGATTTTCAATCAAGCCCGGTGGGGATAATGCAATCCCTCAAACTGGGCGACTGGCGGGGCCAGATGCTCTCAAAGGAAGCCGGTACTGAAGGATTGAACGATCCGGAATCAGTCGCCGAATCATAATTAGATAGTCGTAATACCCCTCCAAAGCATGGCGTGTCCCCGAATGATAGTAATGAGAGGTTCAACCTCTAAATCGCCAAGGAGGGAATTAAAAGATGCTTAAGAAAAAAATATTGACCTTGATGGTGGCTTTGCTTGCATTTAGCAGTTCTGCAGGCGCGGTTTATGCGAAACAAGAAGGTCCCGTCAACAGCAAGAAGGAAAATTCGGTTACGACGAAAGCCCCGACTTCCGACAAGAAGGATATTAAGCTGCAGGGCGATCAAGAAGAGACGGTTACATCCGTTACATACGTAACATACGGCAACGGCAAAGGGCATCAAGGGTACAAGGGTCTTTTGAACGCCATCGAGAACGTGAAGGACAAGCCGGCAGGTGCGGTCATTGCGGATATCCTGCTGTCCGAGTATGGATCCAAGCTGACGGCCGAGCAAAAAGCGGAGCTTGAAGCCATTGTTGCCAAGGACAAAGCATTGATCGCGGCATCGGACGTGCTGAACCAGTTGGGCGACGTGACGGCGGCGGTATATGTCCAGAAGCAAGTGATCAAGCTCAACATTACGAACATCGATTCCTATAAGAAGCTCGGCAAGCTGTACGACAAGATCGGCAAAACCGGCATCAGGCTTTACGTGAATGGGGACGAACCTACCTTCGATGTAGCCCCGTTCATTCGTAAGGGCAGCACGCTGGTTCCGTTCCGCGCCATCGCGGAAGCGCTGAAAGCCGATGTAACCTGGAACGCTAAAGAGCAGTCCGTAACGGTATCCCGTGACGGCATCACCGTCAAGCTGTATATCGGTAAGACCACCGCATATGTAAACGGCAAGAAAGTAACTCTGGATGTTGCAGCAGAGGTCAAAGCAGGCAGAACTGTAGTGCCTGTCCGATTCATCAGCGAAGCCCTCAAGGCTGACGTGAAATGGGATAGCGAAAGCCAAAGCGTAATTATCAACAAATAATACAATAGGAATACAGAAGACCCGGGGCTTGCCAAGCCGCGGGTCTATTTTAGTTCTTGTGGAATTTTTTGCGATATGAAGACGAAAAAACTTGGGCCAACCAGCAAGATTATCTATAGGGAAAGTCGCCCTTGCTGAATTTGGTTAACACATCCATTATGGAATTGGGAAAGGAAGGATTATGTCTGTCAAGTAATTGCTGTTTCTTGCAACAGCATTCAAGAAGATCGGAGGCGATGTCCGTAAATGAGGAGCTTCGTAATTCGAAATCCGAAGGATGAAGATGTGGAGAAGAGACATTCCACGCTATCCTTTACCAGAGGGTGTGCGGGTGTTGCCGTTTGCGCTAGATAGCAGCGAAGCTATGGAAAAGTATCATCAAGCTGAGCTGGCTGCATTCGACGGCGTGGCGTGGAGCATGAACCACCTGCGTTGGATGCAGGGAGCGGCGGAAATGATCCATTTTTGTGCATTTTTCGGCGACCAATTTATCGGGAACACCTCAACATGGAGAATCACAGAAGAGAGGAGCGCAACGGAAAATGTTTTTGTCGTCCCGGAGTGGCAAAAAAAGGGCATTGCACGGAGTCTTATCTGCGCAGCGCTGGATCATCTGAAAGAGCATGGCAAAACAATCGCCACATTGGGTACTCACGGGACTAATCGGAAAGCTATTCGCCTCTATACTCAGATCGGTTACAAATTGTATGGGTTCAGGCTGACGGTCGGCTATGAAGTCGAGTAACAGACAACTAATGATAAATTGTTCCACAGGGATTGGGGGATCGAGGTCTCAAGTGAAAAATCTAATTTTTATCAATGGAACCATGGGTGTCGGCAAAACAACAACGAGCAATGAGCTCAAGAAGTTGTTAATGAAATCCGTTTTTCTGGATGGTGACTGGTGTTGGGATATGTCGCCTTTCATTGTAAACTATTCGGATATGCCAATCATTGATTTGCACGCTCTGGAGGTGCCGCCATGGACATAACCTTGAGAACGAGGACGAGGGAGCATGTCGTGACATTCTGGGAGAGGACCCGGGATGAAGAGATAAGAAGCCTGTTTCCCACCGACGTTGAATCGCTGGCCGAAGCTCTTCGTCTCTATGAGGAATCCCGCACGGCCGGAGCCCGTAGCTTTGGAATGGTCATTTACGCTGGAGATCAGTACATAGGCGACGTTTGGTGCTACGGAATAGATGAGACGGTGGAAAAAATGGGCATGATCAGTTTTGTGATCTTTGAAAAGGAACGGTGGGGAAAGGGAATCGCCGCCGCAGCGGTCTGGGCCTTTATACCAGAGCTTTTAAGCCGTTACGAAATCAAACGACTCGGCGCGTTCACCTATTCGGCCAACCGCAGATCGGTCGGCTTGTTGCGCAAGCTGGGTTTTGAAGAAGCCGAGGTATTCACGGAAGAGGGGAGAGAGTCGATCTACTTCGAGAAGCGACTTTCTTTTTAAGCTTTGGCTCATAATCGGCCGATGATTAGAGAGTATAGTATGCACGACAAGACGCGCTACCAGGTGAAGCACAAGGGCCGCAATCGGGTGAGCAAGTGAGCCGTTCCCCCCGGGAAGCAAGTGTTCTGTGAGCGTCGGGGTTGATGCCGTCTGAGACTCGCTTGCATGAGAAGCGGGCCGCCTTGGACGGGGAGCCGATGGGTTTGCTATCCAGAGGATGATCATCGCTCCCGCTCCGCTCTGGCTGGCGCCGAGCGGGCATGTGCTTGTCGAAACGAGTGAGCACCAGGCGCCGCAGGCCGCCGAAATCTTCGCCAGCTATGGATTGCAGCCACGGATCTGCCATTCGGTTGATCTGGACGCCACGGTTGTTATCGGGACGAAATCCGATTTCAAGAGGGAACAGGACTGACCCTCCAAAAGCGGCGGAGATGCTATCCGCGAGACTTATAGAAAGCAGCAAAAAACCACGACGCTTAGGCAGTCGTGGTTTTTTGCTGCAATCAAGCCGCGCTTACGCTTCCATCTTCTGAGCGGAGTACAGGCGATAATACAAGCCGCGGCGCGCTATGAGTTCGTCGTGGGAGCCGCACTCGGCGATACCTTTGTCGGATACGTACATGATGCGGTCGCAGTTCTTCACCGTAGACAGGCGGTGCGCAATGATGAACGAGGTGCGGCCCTTGAGCAGCTCGTTCAGTCCTTGCTGGAGCAAGCGCTCGGTCTTGGCGTCGATGGACGAGGTCGCTTCGTCCAGGATGAGAATGCGCGGATTGGCGAGCAGCGTCCGCGCGAACGAGATGAGCTGCCGCTGCCCTTGCGACAGCTTGGAGCCGCGTTCGTTGACCTCGGTCAGATAGCCGTCTTCGAACTCGCGGATGAACACGTCCGCGCATACCGTCTTGGCGGCGGCGATGACTTCTTCCTCCGTGGCATCCAGCTTGCCGTAACGGATGTTGTCCAGGATCGTTCCGGAGAAGATGAAGCTGTCCTGCAGCATGATCCCCATCTGGCTGCGGAGGGAGGCGAGCGTCACCTGCGAGATGTCAGAGCCGTCGATGAGAATCTTGCCGCCTGTCAGATTATAAAAGCGGGAGATGAGGTTGACGACCGTCGTCTTACCGGCGCCCGTGGGACCCACGAGAGCGATGCTCTCGCCGGGCTTGACGTCGAAGGAGAGATGCTCCAGAATGTTCACTCCTGGGTCATAAGCGAAGGTCACGTCATCGAACGTAACTCTGCCTTGAATCGGTGGGAGCTCTTTGGCATCCGGAACATCGCTTACCGTCACGGGCTCGTCGAGCGTTTCAAAGATGCGTTCCAGGTAGGCCACGGCATTGATGAAGCTATTGTACAGGTTTGAGAGGTTGAGAATCGGCTGCCAGAAGCGTGCGGCATAGCTGCTCATGGCGAGAATCACGCCGAAGGTCACGGTCGCCGGCCCCAGGACGAGCAGACCGACCAGATAGATCGATGTGGTGACGATGGTGGCCAGATTGTCGACGGTGAACGGAATGAGTAGGTTGAGGGTCACCGCGTTCATCCAGGCTTTGCGGAAGTTGGTGGACAGCTGCGTGAAGATGCCTTCGTTGCGCTGCTCGCGGGTAAAAATCTGCGTGACTCGGATGCCGCTGATGCTTTCCTGCAGATAGGCGTTCAGGTTGGAGCTCTTGTTGGAGACGGCTTGCCAAGCCCGCCGCTGCTTGGTCTTGATCAGCAGCATGATACCGAGGAAAACAGGAAGGCCGGCTAGAATGATCAGTGAGAGCCGGACGTTGACGGCGAACATAAAGATGGCGATGAAGATCAGGTTCAGGATTTCCAGGATGAAGTTGATGATCCCGTTGGACAGAACATCCGATACGGAGTTGACGTAGTTCACGACACGGATCAGGATTTTGCCCTGCGGCCGGTCATCGTAATATTGGAACGGCAGCTCCTGCAAGTGCTTGAACAGATCGGTCCGGATGTCGAAAATGATATCCTGCCCGACGCTCGTCATGATCCGTGAGCGGATAGTAGCCAAGACGACGCTGACGACGATGGTTGCCAGCATCAGCGCCGACCACCAGATCAGCGGGCCGACGTCCTTCGCCGGAATCGTCACGTCGACGACATGCTGCATGATGAGAGGCGCCGAAAGGGCGATCGCCGCCGAGAGGGCGCTCAGCACGAAGGCGAGAATCATCGGCTTTTGCTGCTTGCGAATATAGACCATCGCACGGCGGAAGTGTGTGATGTCAAACGGCGACTCCAGGTTCTCGTCAATGTCGAATTTATTCCTGGCCATGTAAGGTCACCTGCCTTCCGATGCCTTCATTCTGCAGCATGAATACATCATAGTAATACCCTCGCTTGGCAAGAAGCTCGGCATGAGTGCCTTCTTCGATCAGCCGGCCGTTGTCCAGAATGAGGATCCGGTCGGCCTGCGCCGTGGTGGAGACGCGCTGCGCGATGACGATCTTCGTGCAGGAGAAATCGAGCTCGCGCAGGCTTTTCTGAATGTGCTCCTCGGTTTCGAGGTCGACGGCGGATGTGGTGTCGTCGAGAATCAGGATCGGCGGCTGGATGGCCATGGCGCGCGCGAGAGCGATGCGCTGCTTCTGCCCGCCGGAGAGTCCGACCCCCCGTTCGCCGATGATCGTATCATAACCCTCGGACATTTTACTGATAAACGAATGGGCCGCCGCCAGCTCGGCATACTTGACGGTATCTTCCTCCGGCATTTCCGGATTGCCGTAGGCGATGTTGCCGTCGATCGTATCCGAGAAGAGCAGGACATCCTGCGTGGCGACCCCGATGTTGCCGCGGAGCTCATCCAGCTCCAGCTTGCGCACATCGGTACCGTCCACCAGCACATGACCCTTGCTAACATCGTAGAAGCGCGGGATGAGGTTGATGAGCGTCGTTTTGCCGGACCCGGTCGACCCCATGATAGCGACAGTTTCACCGGGCTCTATCTTGAAGCTGATGTCATCCAGCACGGTCACGTTGTCGTATTTGAAGCTGACGTGGTCGAATTCGATCCGGCCTTGGTAGCGGCGCTTCACAACGGGATGGTGTTCGTTGGCGATGTCGGGATGGGCGTAATATACCTCGACGATCTTGGTCAAGCTGGCGAAGAAGCGTTGGAGGTCGTTGATGATGATGCCGATGTTGCGCATGGGATTCGAAAGACCCCAGATCAGTGCCGAGAAAGCGGAAAATTCCCCAAAGGTAATCCGGCCGTTCATGACGAACAGGCCGCCCGCCAGCATGAGGATGACATTGAAGGATTGGGCAAACGTTTCCAGATACGGGAAGTAATCCAGCCAGACGAGCGCGGCGGCCTTGTTGGCTTTGGAATAGTTGACATTCTTGTCGGTGAACTTGCGGATTTCATAATCCTCGCGGGCGAATGCCTTGACGACCCGGTTGCCGGCGATGTTCTCCTGCGTAGTGGTGTTGAGCTGCGACAGCCGCTCGCGCAGGTCGATATACATGGGGCGCACGCGCCGTGCGAAGATGAACGCCACGATGAAGATCGGCGGCGACAGGATGAGCAGCCACAACGTCAGCTGAGCGTCGATCGTAAAGAAGTACACCACCGCCGCCACGAAGATGGTGAGCGATTCGATGATCGTCTTGATGATCCACGACAGGGAGTGGCGGACCATGTCGAGGTCGCCGGTCATCTTGGTCATCAGGTCGCCGGTGCGGTTGTGATCGTAATAGTGCATGTCTTGCCCTTGAATCTTATTGTAGAGATAGATTCGGACACGGTACAGCATGTTTTGCGAGGAAATCTCGTACTGCATCGCGGTCAGATAGGACAGGCCTGTGCGGAGGAGGGAAAAGCCAACCATGGCCAGACAGAGCCAGATCAGCAGATTCCGGTCATTCGCCAGATGGGACGCCGCATCTTTCCCCGTGATGAAGGTATCGACTATGCGTTGGCCGATGTAAGGATTTACGATGGTGAGCGACGAGCATACCACCGAGAGGATCAGCGCCATGATATACCGCGTCCGGTCCCCTTTCAAATTCTGCCACAGCCACTTGAATTGAAACATCTCATCACCTGATTCTTTTTTGTAAGTTGGTCTGCGATTACTCCGATGCGAAGCATTATACCATAAATAAAAGATTATAGAGCCCCTAAATTTGGCTTAGTTTGATGGGATATTGCCCTGATAAACGATTGGCACAAACGGTCAACGATTGCAGCGGTTTGGAGTGGAAAGTGTCCGGCTTACCTGAAAAAGACCTCCTTGCCCGCTGGAGGAAGCGGCGCGAAGAGGCATATCGCGGAGATCTGGAGTAAAGCTGCGCGGAAGGGAAACCGGTAGAGGATAATGCCTGACCCTGCTAAGGGGACATTTATATATGAAGGAGTTTTATGGTATTCTTCCAAGATCGGATTGAACCTCCGTATTTCGCATGGTATACTGAAGTCAAGAAATGCGTACAATGCAAAGAGAGCCGTGCTGGTAACACGACTCTCCCGCGCAATAGCCGCTTCTAAGGGCGGTGGCTTGACACAGGGTTTACCTATGGAAATAGGCCGTGTTCCCGGTCAAGGGCGGCCTATTTCTTTTGTGCGACTTGTTTTGCTATAACCATCATATGACGGGAAAAGCAAGAATGCGAAAGCATTTAACTTTGTGTCTGAAGATCGGAATGATGGAACCATGTATCCCGAAACGATCTCGTTAATACTCCTGCATGCTCTATCTGGACAGCGTATAGAGTATGAAGCCAGGTGAAGGCGGCAGAAGGAAAGCTGGAGCCACTCGGTCGAGAAGGTATGCTGACCGATATGCTGGACGGCTGAAAAACAGGCTATGGTGAGAATGTCCCACCGGACTGACGAACTGCCGAATGTACGGGTCTAGAGTAGGACCATCGGGAAACCGACGGGCTAGCGTAGGCTAGGTGGATGGCGAAAAGTACGATATGGAAGATAGGAACCTCGCTATACCGAACGATGGCGGTATCCCTCCACAGGCTTAAAGGCAGCACCTAAGGCTTGAATGTATAGCTAGGGGACAAGGAACAAGGAAAGCAAGGAACGTCGTAACAGAGTCTGTCAACTCAGACGGCTGCTATAAGGCATATGCCGAAATGCACTTATCCTTGTGAGAGTAGGGGAACGACCAATGAAGTGCCTGTAATGGGCATGAAGGAACAGCCCCGAGTCTTCTTGGAAGCAAATTCAATTTTCCAAAATGAACGGCAAAGATCGGGTAAGACAGTGGGAAAATCCCTCTAGAACATGAGGATTCCACAATGCTGGCACAAAGATACTGGGATTACTACAACATGACGGGAATCTTCACGGACTTGCACGAAAGAGCCAAAAACAAGGAAACCTTCTCGAAACTCTACGATATGATTATCTCCCGAGAGAATGTCCTTTTGGCCTATCGAACGATCAAATCCAATATTTAAAGAAATGGATGCAGCGATCTTTGTTTTTGGAAAGGATGATCAAGTATCCTATCAACCTATCAAGATAAGAATGTGATAAAAACCAGAGATAATGTAATTTTTGAGTTTGGCATTTTTGTTGCTCTTCATGGACTTGAGCGTGTAGCTATTTGTGTTAACGAAAAAGTTACTAGTCCAACAGATATTGAAGGATTGTTTAAGATTTTTTTCTCAGGATCGATTGCTTCAGATTTTGGTGCTCGCGAAAATATTGAGAAGTTTGTTAAAAACCTCACCTTAATTAAATGAGTCACATTCCATAAGTATAACGGATAAGGATAAGCCGACCAACCTCTGTAGGTTTACTAAAGAAGCAATCAATCTGACCCAATGCGAATCGGCAATGAGGTGATGCTTAAGTAACAACAGAACCCAATAAACATAAAAATAAATACATAAAAGATCGAAACGGTAGCGTCTTTTACTGCCGTTTCGTTATGTACATATGGAGCCGAGGGGAGCATTCCAATCCTGATTGAACTTGCAGACGAAGCCTATTCAACGAGGACAACCTTAGCGGTGGATTGAGATGCCGTGCTCCTTCCGCATTCGCTCCGGTCCGCGCGGACTGAACCCCTGCCTTCTTCAGAAGCGGGGGCGTTTCCTCCGTCTAAGCAAAAGCCGATGTACTGAGGTACTCTCAGTCAGCAGCTTTTCCGTACTTTTATGGGGGTGGGGGGAGTCTACCCCCACTAAGTACGTAAATCTCTCCTCGGTTTAGGTCCGTATCGATTAATAGATACTTGCAATCAGTTACTCAATCCCCAATCTAATGATATTTTTAATCCCATTAAGCCCATCTAAAATTACATAATGGCTTTGACCATTACCAGTTGTAGTCGCTTACCGGCATTCAGCGATTTTGAACGATCCATTTCTTGACGCAAAAACGATCTAGAGCTCCAGCGTCAGGAGTGGACGCAAAACACAGCCGATATAACGCTTGGCGATGTCGTACGCCGCATTCGAGAGGAGTTTTTCCGGCAGATCATTGTCTACGTGTATCAGCAAGCTCTCGAGAAGAAGCCTCTCTTCGACATTCTCAAGCAGCTCAAGCTGTCCGCTTAAAACTGTTTGTACGCTACCTGTCTGCCTTTTTATAGCATTACGGGCGATTTTCGCAAGGTTCAAGCTGTTAACTTATTGTGATCTAGACGGCCAGCAACTCCTTGAAATACCGATACCCCGTCTCGGTGTTCCATCTGACATGGTAGTACCGCTGAATGGTGACGAGATCCAACGATGTATCCGCGCAGAGGAGACAAACCTACGGTTTGCTCGAAGCCCAGTAATCGTTTTTCCAGGCAGTTGAGACAGGCGGTTAGTGATTCGTAAGACTCACGAATAAGCAAAGCTGTCTTTTTGTAAGCGATACATTTTTGCATAGAGGCCGTCCCGGTCCATTAATTCCTGATGAGTATCGCTTCTTTCCTAGGAGGGGGTTATTTGATGCTTATTTTTCTGACTAGTCTAAAATAATCCCCACCATAATCTATAATGATAGTATTATTGTCTTTAATATAGAACTCTCCGCCTAGACTATCCCAAAAATTTTGATAATTGCTATCCAAGTAAACCTCGACTTTTGTAACATAATCTTTTTTTATTCCCAAATCATTGAGATCAACGTAGGATTCGTTAAAAAAATCATTTTTAGATACATTCATTTTTTTATAAAATGGAGAATTAATCTTTTTATTTTCAAAGCTTACCGAGTCAGAGGAAAAGAATACTCTTTTGCCTTCTATTTTTTTTATATCTTCATCACTATTTTGACTAACAGAACCACTCGCGATCACATCTTTAAAAATCCAGTCACCGTAAAAGACTTCATCTTCCTTTGCAGTAGGAGCCTCACGTGGTGAATAGTTTTTTTCAGAAAAATTACTATTTTCAATATTTATATAACGATCGGCATTCTCTTGGGATACTTTGCTCTCAAAGCGTGATGAGCTACATGCTGTCAAGAGCACGCCAATCAAAACAAAGTACAGTTTGCATTTTATTTTCATAAGAATCACCATCCGGCTTATTTTATAATAAGGATGATCTTTTAGGTAATTAGGGTAAACTTAACAACTCAGTGTTAATGTAATGATATGGAGCCTAGGAGTCTGTCCGACGAATTGAAATTGGCGAATATTTATACAAAATCATTCATACAATGTGACGCACAGTTTATTCGGCCATGATGGATAAATATTCGCTAAAAACGTTTCGTCGGACAGACTCCTAGGTAAGCATGACTTTTGCAAAGGACGAAGCCCTGCGGGCTTAACAAAAGTCATGCTCACCACTCCATACAAAGTCATCCAAAAGAAAGAAGGCAAAGGCCCCTGTACCATTTAATTAATTTCATTATTTTTTATCTTCCGGAAGTTCTGGATAATCCCTTGTATACTCGTTATTTACGAAGATTTGCCATTCATCTAATCTTCGTCGATACAAACCCTTTGAAAGGACTTTTCCTTTCTTTGTCGTTACATGAGCCCAATCCACAAATTCTTTTTTCAGCTGCTCTCTAGTAAAATTCCCTGTTTTTATTAATTTTGCTACATCAGAATTTTTTCCCAATACTATCTCTCCAGCATTGTATACAAAATCAACTAGTGCATCAAATTGCTGCTGTAGTAATGACACTTTATTATCAACAGCCCAATTTCTAGTATAATTTACTCTAGGGTTCAAATCCTTAGATAACAATTCTTTCGCTTGCGATTCTGTTATTCCACTTCCAAAATTTTCTCCAGGTCTTATAACGTGACCGTACCCAATTGTTAGATTATTACTATCTTGTCCACGATATGGTCTAGACCTAAAATCCTCATACTGAATAATAAAGTTCACCAATTTGCCACTCACATTTAAAGGAACGGAAATTTGGGGAGTGTATTCATCGCATGAACCATCATCCATACATTTTTTGTATCCAGTCGGATCAAGATAAATAAGCGGATCATTCTGCACATACACGTACTGGTTCAAGCTCTGCGGATTCTCAACCTCGCCTTCGTACGTATCCTCCGAAATAAACCGGGCGGGGCGGGGATCGTAGTAGCGGGCTTGCAGGTAGTAAAATTGCGTCTTCCGATCCCAATAGTAACCGGCGTAGCGGATTGGGTTCTCCTTGACCAGCTCGGTCGTGATGTCAGCCGTCGGCTCTGTCTCCGTGGTCACGATATCGCTCAGGGTAAGTTCGTCTGTTGACGTCGAACCGGTTTCCGTCGGGGTTGCCGTCGCCGGGGACTGGTCTGGCGTCGATCCGTTGCCGTTTGCGTTGCCGTTACCCGGGTGGTAATCCGGCGTTGTATTGCCCCCACCATTAGGTCCCTGAACAGAGCCTGGGCTACCGTTGCCCGTTCCGAGGTCGCCGATCCAGCCGATGCCTTCGCGGACGCGTTCTCCGTAGCGGTTGTACATGCGGGTGACCAGTCCCCAGGCATCGTATTCGTAACGGGCGGCTATGTTGCCGTCCTTGTCCGTCAGCGCCATGACGTCGCCGTGGCCGTTGTACACGTACCAGAACGTCTCACCCTTGAACGTGATCGTCAGCGGGCGATCATTGGCGTCGTAGGTGTAGGACTTCGTGGATTCTCCATCATCCCCGTCTCCGCTCACCACTTCTTCGGTCAGCACCCACGTGTCGCCTTTGTAATGGTAGGCCGTCGTCTGCTGCGTTTCGCCCCGGTGGTTGAACTGTGTTTTGCTGACGCGGCGTCCCAGCATATCGTAGGTGTATGTCTCGCCGAAGCCGTCCGGGAACGTGACCTTCGTCAGCTGTACGCGGGCGTTCCATTCATACTTGCTGCGTCCGTCCGACAGCAGGTTGCCTGCTTCATCGTACGTGTAGTCGTACTCCTCGTCCCGGATCAGGTCCTCCCGGTGGACAAGCTGATTACGCGAGTTATACGTATATTTCGTGCCGATGATCGTATATCCTTTGCCGACTTCGCGAATGCGTTCAAAAAGTTTCGTCTGTTCGCCCGGCGGCAGGTTCACCTCGCCATTAACGATGTTGTCGATGGCAGCGAGGATGTGTTCCATTTCCCCGGTTTCAAACAGGCTATCGATTACCGCGCTCGTACCGTCGGAACCGGCGTACTGCTGACCGAGTTTCTTCCACAGCCCCAGCTTCTTGCCCTTGCCGTTCTCCAGCGCGTTCAGTTGACCGTTTGTGCACTGACCGTCCGCGCCTCCATTACCATTACCATTGCCATGGCCGTTTCCGTTGCCGTTTCCGTTGTCATGTCCATTCCCGTTACCGTAACCGTTTCCGTTACCACTGCCATTGCCGTTACCATTACCATTGCCATTACCGTTTCCATTGCCATTACCGTTTCCATTGCCGTTGCCGTTGCCGTTGCCGTTGCCATTACCGTTACCATTGCCATTGCTGTTACCATTGCCGTTTCCGTTGCCATTACCGTTTCCGTTTCCGTTGCCATTGCCGTTATCGTTCTTGGCAAGAACAGTCATGTCTAGGGAAGCGATTATGATGGATCCGTCAAAAAAGCCTTTACCTGCAAATCCGACTCCCTTCACGTTGCCGTTGCCGATGCCGTTTCCGTTACCATTGCCATTGCCATTCCCATTCCCATTTCCGTTGCCGTTGCCATTTCCGTTGCCATTTCCGTTGCCATTGCCATTGCCATTGCCGTTACCCTTGCCGTTTCCCTTCCCGTTCGAGTCGCAGCCGTTCGAATTGCCGGAGCCGGAGCTGGGACTGCCCGGGTCGGCCGATTTCGGCGGCTTTATGCCATATGACGCCAGTACGAGCTGGACCAGCTCCTCGGTCGAGATGACCTTTTGCTTGTCTTCCTTTGTCCCCTGCAGGATCGTCTTGCGTACGGTGCGGTTGCCGGCGCCGTCGTATTCGTGCTGCATGACGTCGCCGGTCGGCGTTTCGACCCGGTCGAGCTGCTCCCGGTCGTTGTAGGCATAGCCGGAAGCTGCTCCTTGCTCGCTTACTCCCGTGATGAAATCGCGCGCGTTATAGGTGTAGGCGCTCGAATGAAGCGCTGAACCGGCCTTGTCGGTCTTCTGCGTGCCGATCAAATGCCCCGGCTGGTAGTCGATGGACGTCGTCGTGCCGTTCGGATAAGTCACGGCCTTCACATACCCGTCGGCATCGTAGCTGTAGTCGTACGTGTACCCGTTTGCGTCGGTGTACTCAGTCGTGCGGCCCGCCGCATCCGTCGTCAGCTCGGTCCGCTTGCCGTTCACGATCTCGGCCGACTTCTCGCCGTTGGCGTTGTATTCGTACCCGACGGTGTCGCCATTCGGGTAAGTGGCCTGCTTCAGCTGGTTGTTGGCGTAGTAAGTGTAGGTGATCGTCCCTTCCGCGCTCGTGCGCGTGAGCAGGTTGCCCGCCTTGTCGTAGGTGTAAGCCACCCAGGTCCCGTCGCTGTAGTCCTCGCGGATTTTGCGGTTCATGAAGTCGTATTGGTACGTCGTCGTCAAGCCGCCCGGTTTTGTCTCCTGCACGACATTGCCGTTCGCGTCGTACTCAGTTTCGAAGACGTCCGCGCTTGCCTCCGGCCGCTCGACGGTCTTCTGCAGCCGGCGCCCCAGCTCGTCGTAGGTGTAGGTGGTCTGCTGGTTGTTGCCGTCGGTTTGGCTCTTGCGGTTCTGTTCCGCGTCGTAGGTATAGGTCGTCTTCGCTTCGCTTGCTGCGGCTTGCGGCTCGACGATCGCGGTCAGGTTGTCCCGCTGGTCGTACCCGTAGTTGACCGAACCGTAGACCGGCCGCGTCTCCTCCAGTTGGTTGCCGGCGGCGTCATACCGGTAGGCGAACACGCCCGCGTTCGGGGTTTCCTTGCCCGTCATGCGTCCGGCGGCATCGTATGCGTAGGTGGTCGCTTCGCCGAGGCGGTTGTATGCCGCACTCGTCCGGCCGTCCAGGTCGAGGTCGTAGCGCTGAACCTGTCCGAGCGCGTTCTTCTCCTGCAGCAGATTGCCGCGGTAGTCGTACGCCCACTCGGTGTCGCGGCCGAGCGGACGGCGCTCCGCCGTCTCATAGCCGGCCGGGCTGTATGCCTGCTTCACCCATTGGCCGGTCGGATCGGTCTTGCCGGTCTTCCGCCCTTCGGCATCGTACGTGTACGTGGTCGTGTGTCCGTTGCCGTCGGTTGCGGCGATCAGCAGGCCGCGCGGGTCGTAGCGGTAGGTATCGACGATGCGCTCGCCGTTCATCGCCGGATTCGCCTCATGGATTTCCTGGGTTTGGTTACCGGCGGCGTCGAATACCGAGCGGATGAGGTTGCCGTTCGGGTCCTGTTCGGCGACGGCACGGCCTGCGCCGTCGTATACATAGCGGGTCTTGTCCAAAATGTTGTCCGGGGTAATGTCCGTCGTACCGGTTTTGTAGTGGATGAGCTCGGTCACTTGTCCGTTCAGGTCGTAGCGCTGCTCGGTGATGTGGGCCAGCGCGTCCAGCGCGAGCAGTTCGTTGCCGGCGGTATCGTAAACGGATACCTGCTCGCTGCCGTCCGGCTGCACGATCTTGGTCTCGCGCCCCAGTGCGTCGTAGTCGTAGCGGGTCACCCGGTCGGATACGGTGGCTCCGGCTCGATTCCGTTCGCTGCTCTGCTTCAGCCGACCGTGTGTGTCGTAGGTGTATGACGTCGTAAGCCCGGAGGGCGACGTCGTTTCCATGAGCTCGCCTTCCGGCGAATAGCGGTAAATGGTGGTCGCCCATTCGTCGGCGCCGAGCTGCCGCTGTTCCTGGCGGACGTTGCCCCAGGCGTCCGACTGATACTTGACCGTCTGCGTGGCGCCCGTGCGGTCGACCGCTTCGGTTCGTTCGGACACCCGGCCGTAGGCGTCGACCTGGGTCTTGACCGTCTGGCCTTCTTCATTGACCGCTTCCGTTTCGTGGCCGAATGCGTCAAAGGCGGTGGTCGACGCGTCCCCGGATTCATTCACCGTCCGAACAAGCTGTCCGGCCGGATTCCCCGTTGCCGTGCGCGTGTAGACGACAGCTTTTCCGCTTGCATCCAGCGCCGGAATCCGCGTCTCGGTCGAGCGGCCGGTATAGCGGTATTCGGTCCGGTTGCCGCCACCGTCGGTGACGCTGAGCGGGCGGCCGAGCTTGTCGTACGTCGTCTGCTCGCGGCTCAGCCCTTCATCGCCCGCGTACAAGGTGTCCGCCGTGCCGGCACCAAGCGCCGTGCCATTCCACTGCGGCACGGGGCCGCCGGTGGCGGTCTCGGTGACGTTGTCGTTGCCGTCGTACGCGTAGCGGAGCCAGTCCCCGTTCGGCTGCTTCTTTTCCACCAGCCGGCCGGCACTGTCGTAGCGCTGGTTCGTGACGGCGACATGTCCGGACAGCGAAGCGGCGGAGACGGTGAACGAGCCGGGGAACACCGGTTGAATGATCTGGCGCTGCCGGATCACCTGGTCCCACAGGTCGTAGTCGTACTCGGTCCGCCCGCCGTCGGCGGCTGTCACCGCTTTTTGCCGGCCGGCTTCGTCGTATTCGATTCGGGTCGCGATGTTGTCCGGCGATACGACGGTTTGCACCGGCTCCCCGGCCCGGTTATACGCGGTCTCGGTCGTCGCGCCGCGGGAATCGACCTGGCGGATGAGCTGGCCGCTGCTGTTATAGGTGTAGGCTGCTGCCCGTTTGCCCGCTGTCCCGCCGTCTGTCCCGCCGTCTGTCCCGCTGTCCAGCGGAACGGTCGTCTGCGTCAGCACGTTTCCCAGCCCGTCCACGGTAACCGTCGTCCGGGTCAGGTCGTCCGCCTGCTCGATCAGGTGGCCGCCGTCATCGTAGCGGTAGGTCACCGTCTTCGTCTTCGCGGCGTCGCTCTTGTCCTGCTGAACGACCTTCGTCGCGCGGCCCCATGCATCGTAGGTGAAATCCTCGATCAGGCCGGTCGCCCCCTCCCGGTGCAGCAGCCAGCCGACGAGGTTATACGTTGCGTTCGTCTCGGCCGCATCCGGGGTGCCCGCGTCGGTGACGGTTTTCGTGGGGTTGCCGAGTACGTCGTTCTCGTAGGTCTCGCGCGTGCCAGCCGACGTCAAAAACCCGTTTTCGTCATACGTGTAGTCGAACGCCTGGCCGTTGCCGTCCGTGCGCTTGGCGAGCAAGCCTTTGTCGCCATATTCCTCCCCAGTGGTGATCGTCTGGTCCGGGTTAACGCCTGCGGGATCGACGGCGGTGACGGTGGTCGTCTTCTTGACGATCTTGCGCCCGGCCTTGACGTAGTGGGTTGCGATGTCGTGCCCGAGCGGACCGGTCTCGCCGGTTAGGTCCATCTGGCTATCGTAGGTGTAGTGGACGATCCGGCCGGATGGGCTCTGTTCGGCTACGACCTGGTCGTGGTCGTTATGCCGGAAGCGCTGCGTGCGGCCGAGCGGGTCGGTCTCCCGCACCAGCTGGTTGGCGCTGTACGCATAGCTGGTGATCGCCCGCTCTGCTCCGTCGGCCGTCTGGACGGCCGCTTCGCGCGCGGTTGGGCGGAACGCCTCGTTCCAGCGGAATGTTTCGTCGCCAAGCGGGGAGGAGACGGTCGCCGCCTGATCGCCGTATTGGACGCCGAGAACCTCGTCCTGCTGATCCTGCTTGCGCGTCATGTTCATCCGCGTCACGCGGTTCTGCTGGTCGTAGCTCCACTGCGTCACGACCGCGTCCGCCGTCGCGCCGCTTTCTTCGCGCATGTTGTTGCCGTTGTCGATGATCTGAGTGATCCGGTGCAGGTCGTCGTAGACGAACCGGGTGATTTTCTGGGAGGGGTCGCGGAAGCCGACGAATTCGCCGGCGGCGTTGTACATGAAGTAAAATTTCTTCTTCGCGCCCGCGGTCGTGTTGCCGACGCCGTCCAGCTCGGTGACGATGGTCGAGTTCAGCTCGCCCGTGTTCGCCGCGTACTGGAAGCTGACGTCGTGGCCGTTCGTGTCCTTGACCGACGAGATGCGCAGGTCGCGGCCGTACGAGGTGGTGACCACAGCCCAGGAGAAAAAGATTTCATTCTGATCCCGGTCCTGAATCAGCCAGAAGCGGCCGTCGTTCTTGAAGCGGTAGCGCAGCTGGTTGGGCCACTCCATCACGAACGCGTTTAGGTCGAGCGGATCGGCTTCGTTCGGGTCCAGCGTGAGCTGCGGGTAATACTGCCGCTGTCCGTCGGCGTAGGTCGCATACCCGTCGCCTTCCGGCTTGAACCAATACTGCGTGCCGTCAAATCCCTGCCAGGTGATGTTGCCGTCCGTCCACTTGGTCAGCCGGGAATCCAGGTTGAAGGTCCAGCCGTACCCGAGCGAGCCCTTCAGCCGGTTCTGATGATTGTAGGTGAAAAAGATATCAAGGTCCACGCCCGGCCCGGCCTGCGTAAAGCCGGCGAACTTCTCTGTGCCGTTGCCCGTCGCCAGGTTGACGCGGACGTGCTGATCCGCTACGGTCGCATCCGCGTGCGGCACGTAGTCCGGCGACCCCGTACCGGGCAGCAGGGGATTCACTGGCAGCTTCTCTTCCCGCTTGTTGCCGGCCAGGTCTTCGACGGTTACGGTCAGATCGCCGCTGCCGTCCGGCTGTACCGACAGGGCGGTGCGCAGCGGCCCCGCCGTCCAGCTCTTGCTCGCCGTGGCGGCTCCCGATACGGTCACGTTGCTGATGCCAGAGACAAAATCCCGCGTTTCCACAGCCAGGCGGTTGCCGAGCGGGTGGACGCCGACGATCTCCGGCGCCGTCCGGTCGAGCAGAATCCGCTGGTATTCCTGGTCGTAGGCGGGGGCCGGCACGGACGTGGTGGCTCCCGAAGCGGTCTTGAATGCAACTTCCAGCGGGCTCGTCCGCAACTTCCAATAGTACGTGCCGTCCGGAATGGGCTTGCCAGCCGCGTCCTTGCCCGTCCACGCGAGCTGGTTCAGCCCGCTATGATCCGTTTGGTTGCTGGCCAGCGTGTAGATTTGGCCGGACTGGACGTCCTTGAGCTCGACAGTCACCGTATAGCCGGCAGGGGGATTGACCGGGGTCCCCGCCTGCGCCCGAATCCACGTCGCCAAGGTATCGGTCCACGACAGGGTGAGGGTTCCGGCCTTGGCCGGGAACCATTCGGGGGTATCTTCCATCCGCAGATAGGTACCGCCGCCGCCGAGCCGATCCTCGCCCGGGTCGGGGTGCTCTTCCAGCACCTGATCCCCGGTGAAGGTATAGAACTGCGGCGTTTGGGTCCGATCCGTCTCCTCGGTCCAGGGCTCCGGCGGCGCAGTTTGGTCCGCGCTTCCGGCGAACGACGCGCTGGTGGCGAGCGCCGTTCCAGCTGCGGCGACGGCGGTTCCCGAACCGCCCAAGCTGCTTGAACCGACTTCCGCCCACGCGGCGGGAGGTGTTAGCTCCAAAATCAGCGATGCGATGACGACGATAACGAATCCCTTGAATCCTCTCTTTTTCCCCATGGCCGGCCTCTTCTCTCCTATGCCCGAACAAGCAAAAAGCCGCAACGCCAGCAAGCGTTCGGCTTCAACAGGGGAAGCCCCAACAAGCTTTTCGGCGGTCT
>Ga0255334_1000788_pt1 | contig 19362 bp, 16 predicted proteins | sample EtOH5_35cm_T3_12_FD_202080 | JGI IMG/M metagenome (GOLD analysis project Ga0255334, IMG submission 202080) | Sandy soil microbial communities from University of British Columbia, Vancouver, Canada - EtOH5_35cm_T3_129 | ecosystem: Engineered > Artificial ecosystem > Sand microcosm > Unclassified ...
CCGGATCAGGTCATCCAGATCCGGGGGGCCGCCCCGATTGCCGCCGGGGCCGCTTTGGGGCGGGGTGCCCCAGGGGCCGCCCGGACCGCCGCCATTCCCCCCGGGGCGTGGTGTGCCCCACGGGCTGGGCCCGCCGTTCGTATTCCATGCCATGTATGCGGACGGCCTTCCTTGTTGCGCATGCACAGGCCTGACGCCCACGCATCCCAGTTCCTCTGCATTCCCTCGACGCGGCGACATGGGCTTACCGCCCGGCGCCAGCCACGCCATATCGCGACCCTACACAGGCCTGCGTCCCCCGCGCATATCGGCCAGACATGAAGGATTTTCAAGCGATGGGCGAAGCCTTGGCAGAAGCGGTGCGGTCGGTGCTCGCAACGGTACGGGATCCGGACAGCGGTCGCGACCTCGCCTCGCTCGGCTGGATCGGCGCCGTGGCCGCCCGCGACGGGCTGGTTCAGGCGACGCTGGAGGTGCCGCGCGAACGCGCCCGCGCGCTGGAACCCTTGCGCGCCGCGGCCGAGCGGGCGGCAGCCGGGGTAGCCGGGGTGGTCTCGGCGACCGTGGTGCTGACCGCGCATCGGGAGGGGCCGGCCGCGGCCCCGCAGCCCGCCGCGCCGCACAGCCATGGGCGTCGCGCGCCGGCCGGCCAGGGGGCGATGCTGCTGCCGGATGTGAAGGCGATCGTGGCTATCGCCTCAGGCAAGGGCGGAGTCGGAAAATCGACCACCGCGGTCAACCTGGCCGTCGCGCTGGCGGCGATGGGGCTGCAGGTCGGGCTGCTGGATGCCGACATCTATGGTCCCTCGCTGCCGCAGATGCTGGGCACGCGGGAAAAGCCGCGGGCGGTGAACAACCGCATCCAGACCCTGTCCCGCTGGGGGTTGAAGGCGATGTCGATCGGTTTTTTGGTCGAGGAGGAAACCCCAATGGTCTGGCGCGGCCCCATGGTGATGGGCGCGCTGGAGCAGATGATGGGCCAGGTCGACTGGGGCCCCCTGGACATCATGATCATCGACATGCCGCCCGGCACCGGCGATGCGCAGCTGACGATCAGCCAGCGGGTGCCGCTGGCCGGTGCCGTGATCGTCTCGACGCCGCAGGATGTGGCGCTGATCGATGCCAGGCGCGGGGTGCGGATGTTCGAGAAGGTGGGGGTGCCGGTGCTCGGGCTGATCGAGAACATGTCGGTGTTCTGCTGCCCCAACTGCGGCCACATGGCCGAAATTTTTGGGCATGGCGGAGCGAAGACCGAGGCCGCGCGACTCGGCGTGGAGTTTTTGGGGGAATTGCCGCTGAAGCTCGCGATCCGGGAGCTGGCCGATGCCGGCACGCCGATCGTGATGGCGCGGCCGGAGACGGAGGAGGCCGCGACCTATCGCGCCATGGCCGCCCGCATCTGGGAAAAGGCGCAAGCGCCCAAACCCGCAGCACCCATGATCGTGGTGGATTAACGATGGGGGTCTGGGGCCTCAGGCCCCCCCTTTTGGTCCCATCGGGGGGTCCAGGGGCGGCGCCCCTGGGTTGCTGGTCGCGCAAGCCGCGCAGGTCCCTTCCACCTCAACGATCGCCCCCTTCGGCCGAAACCCGATGGCCCGCGCCGCCTCCGCGATCGCCCCCGCGATCGCCGGGTCCGAGATCTCCGAGGTATCCCCGCAGCGGCCGCAAATGAGGAACTGATGCGGGTGGGCATGGCCATGTCCCGCATGGGGCGCATGGAAATGGGCATCGGCGCAGGCGATGAAGGCGTTCAGCCGTTCGACCTTGTGGATCAACCCCTGTTCCAGCAGGAAATCCAGCGCGCGGTAGACGGTGGGCGGTGCCGCCCCTGCCCTTCCCGCCCGCAGCCGGTCCAGCAGCGCATAGGCGCCGACCGGCTGGCCCGCTTCCAGCACCAGGCGCAGCACGTCGCGGCGCAGGTCGGTCAGCCGGGCGCCGCGCAGGGTGCAGGCGGCCGCCGCGGCCTCCAGCGCATGTTCGGTCACAGCTGCCATGCCTTGCCTCAGTCTCCCGGTCATCCTGTCCTGCGTTATATGATAACGGAGAACCGCCGAGGGAGTCCCCGCCATGGAACCATTTTCTGCTGCATCGCGGGACAAGCTGCTCGATGCCCTGCATTTCGACGCGCAGGGGCTGGTCGCCGCGATCGCGCAGCAACATGATTCCAAAGAGGTGCTGATGCTGGCCTGGATGGACCGGGCGGCGATCAAGGAGAGCCTGGCGACGGGCCGCGCCGTCTACTACAGCCGCTCACGCAAGGCGCTGTGGCGCAAGGGCGAGACCTCGGGCCAGGTTCAGCGCCTGCTGGATCTGCGGGTTGATTGCGACGGGGATGCGGTGCTGCTGCTGGTCGACCAGACCGGGGTCGCCTGCCACACCGGACGGCGGTCGTGCTTTTCCTGGGCGCTGCGCGATGGCGAGGTCGCGTCCATCGCCCCGGTGCTGGCCAACCCCAAGGCTCTGTACGGGCAATGATCCCGGTCACCCTGCTCACGGGGTTTCTGGGCGCGGGCAAGACCAGCCTGTTGAACGCGCTGCTGAAGGACCCCGCGCTGGCGAACACCGCCGTGCTGGTGAACGAGTTCGGCGAGATCGGGCTGGACCATCTGCTGGTCGAGACTCTGGACGAGGAGACGGTGCTGCTGAACGCCGGCTGCCTGTGCTGCACCGTGCGCGGCGACCTGGTGCGGGCGCTGGCTGCACTGGCGGCGCGGATCGAGGCGGGGCAGGCGGTCGCGCGGGTGTTGATCGAGACCACCGGCCTCGCCGATCCGGCACCGATCCTGCACACGCTGATGACCGACCCCACGGTCGCGCGGCGCTTTGTGCTGGATGGGGTGGTGACGGTGGTCGATGCCGTGAACGGGCTCGCGACCCTGGACAGCCAGCCGGAGGCGGTGAAGCAGGCCGCGGTCGCCGACCGCATCGTGCTGAGCAAGACGGATCTGACCCCCGATACCTCCGCGCTGCTGGCGCGGCTGCGGGCGCTGAACCCAGCGGCGGTGCCGATCCCGGTGGCGGTGGCGACCGCGGCCAGGGTGCTGGCGGCCGGCCCCTTCGACCCCGCAGCCCGCGGCGAGGATGTGATCCGCTGGCTGGCGGCCGAGGCGCATGCGCATCGCCACGACCATCATCATGACAGCAACCGCCATTCGGACCGCATCCACGCCTTCTGCCTCATCTGGGACGAACCCGTCGCCTGGCAGGGCATGGCGAGTTTCCTGGAAATGCTGACCGCGACCCGGGGCGACAGCCTGCTGCGGGTCAAGGGATTGCTGGACGTGGCCGGGGAGGCGCGCCCACTGGTGCTGCATGGGGTGCAGCATGTCTGGCACCCGCCGGTGCGGCTGGCGGCGTGGCCCGGGGCCGGGCCGCGCCGATCCTCGCTGGTTTTCGTGCTGCGGGACCTGGACCGAGCGGTCGTGGAACAGGGGCTGGCGGCCTTCATGGCGGCCTCGGCCCCGGTGTGATCATTGGGGCTCCGATCCTTGCGCCGGCGCGTTGACAGCCCCAACCGCGCGGCGGAGGCTTCGGCCAAAGCGAGGCGAGAGAACCACCATGCCTTTGACCATTCCTGAGGAACTCCTGCTGCTCATGCTGGATGACACCACGGGGCGGCTGCATCTGCAGGCCGCACCCGCGGGCGATTTCGCGCTGGCCGGCGCGATCCTGGCCGAGCTTGCGATGCAGAACCGGCTGGACAGCGACGCCAAGCGGCTTTTCGTCGCCGACCCGACGCCCACCGGCGATGCGCTGCTCGATGGTGTTCTCGAGGAGATCGCGGCCTCGGGCCATGACGAGCCGAGCCGCTGGTGGATCGAAACCCTAGCCCGCAACGCCGAGGGCTATCGCAAGGCGCTGTTCGACCGGCTGGTCGCGCGGGGCATCCTGCGGGTGGAGGATGGCAAGTTCCTCTGGTTCTTCAGCGAACGCCGCTACCCCGCGGTATCCGACAAGGCGGAACGCGAGGTGAAGGCGCGGCTGCTGGGCATCATCTTCGACGATGAGATCCCCGAACCGCGCGATGCGCTGCTGATGGGGCTGTGCCGAGCGGCCGGGCTGTTCGGTATGATCCTGTCGCCGGAAGAACTCGAACGCGCGCAGCCGCGGATCGACCAGGTCTCCGATCTCGAGGAGATCAGCCGGGCGCTGTCCACGGCGGTGCGCGACATCTTCATCGAAATCGCGCGCTGGTCGCCGATGATGTGACGTGGGGCGGGGCCGTTACCCCAGCCCTGCCAACGCTCGTCCACCGACCAGCCGGAACAGCCGCTGCGGCCGGAAGGGCCCGATCAGCCGGTGTTGCAGCAGCAGCACCGTCCGCCCCGCCGCCGCCGTCTCCAGCGTTTCCAGAAAAGCCAGCTCGGCCGCCGCGTCCAGCCCCGCTGCCGGTTCGTCCAGCAGCAGGATGGGAGCCGGCGAGACAAGTGCCCGCGCGAGCGCGATGCGCCGCACCTGACCGCCGGAGAACCGCGCGCCGCCTTCGCCGCAGCCAGTCTCCAGCCCCTCCGGCAAGGCGCGGACCAGATCGCCGATGCCGGCACGGTCCAGTGCGGAGAACAGCACGGCCTCATCGGCGTCGGGGGCGGCAAGGCGTAGATTGTCGGCGATGCTGGCGTCGAACAGCCGGGCATCCTGGCTCAGCACCGCGAATTTTTCCCGCACCACTGCCGCTGGCAGGGTCGCGATATCCACGCCGCCCAGCAGCAGCCGCCCAGCCTGGGGGGCCGCAAGCTTGGTCAGCAGCGCGATCAGGCTGGATTTCCCGGCGCCGGAGGGGCCGAGCAGCGCGACCCGGCTGCCTTCCGGCACCTCCATGTCAAAACCATTGAAGACCGGCGGGCGGTCAGGCGCCCAGGCGAAGACCAGGCCGTCGATCCGCAGCGCATGGCCGGCGGGGGTCTTGGCCGGGGCCGGCGGGTCGGGCACCGGCACCGGGCGGTCGGCGGCCACGAACAGGCGCCGGGCGGAAGCGCCGGCGGTCGCGATGGCAATGCCGGCGCGGGGCAGCGCGGCAAAGGGCTCGGCCGCGGCCAGGGCAAGGAAGGCACCCAGCACCGAACCCCAGAGCGCGCCCTCGCCACCGGCCAGGCCATAGCCCAGGGCACCGAGCAATGCCCCCTGCCCCAGCAGCGACCCCGCAGCGCCGGCCATCGCATTGCGCCGGGCCAGGCCGCGCTGGGCCACGGTCAGGGTCGCGGCGGCGGCCTCGATACGGCGGATGACGGCGGCCTCGCCATTGTTGGCCAGCGTGTCCTCCAGGCCGGAGAGCGGATCGACCACGGCGTCGCGCAGTTGGCCCTCGGCCGCCGCCGCACCGGCGGCGGCGCGGGCGGCGATCGGCGCCAGCAGCGGCGGCAAGGCAAGGGCGGCCGCCAGCGGCACCGCCACCAGCACCGCGAGCAAGGGGGCGATCGCACCCAGCAGCAGCGCCATGGCCAGCACCACCGCGGCCCCGGCCGCGAGCGGCACCAGCGCGCGCAGATACAGCCCGTCCAGCGCCTCGACATCCGCCACGATCCGGCCGAGCAGGTCGCCGGCCCGGCCATGGCCGATGCCCCCCGGCAGCCGGGCGGCGAGGCGGGAGAAGAACCAGACCCTGGTATCGGCCAGCGCCCGGAAGGCGGCGGCATGGGTCGCCATGCGTTCGCCCCAGCGCAGCCCGGGCCGGCCCAGCAGCAGCGGCCGCAGCCAGAGCAGCAACAGCGCGGCGCTGCCAGTGGCCAAGGTGCCGGCCGCGGCCGCGACCTCACCCGAAACCGCGCGGCCGGCCAGGGCCATCAGCGCCAGCCCCGCCATGGCGGAGATCACCGACACCGCCAGCGCCGCCACCAGCGCCGGCCAGCGCCGGCGCCAGAGCCCCAGCACCCGCATCAGGTCGCGCATCATGCCCATCGCGCCAGATCCACGCAGCGCCCGTCTTCCAGCCGCATCACCCGCCCGAAGCGGGCAGCGACGGCGGGGGAATGAGTCGCCAGGATCGTCGTCCGCCCGGCGGCGAGACGGCGCAGGCTGTCCAGCACCTCCGCCTCCGTCCCCGGGTCCAGATGCGAGGTCGGCTCGTCCAGCAGCAGCAAAGGCGCATCCCGCAGGAAGGCGCGGGCTATGGCGACGCGCTGCGCCTGGCCGCCGGACAGGCCGAAGCCGCCCTCACCCACCATGGTGTCCAGCCCCTGCGGCAGGGTTTTGGCGAAGTCGCTGACACGGGCGTCGCGGGCGGCGGCCTCGACCGCCGCACGACTCGCATCGGGACGGGCCAAAGCGATGTTCTCGGCGATGGTGCCGCGGAAGAGATGCGCACGCTGGCCGATCCAGGCAGAAAGCCGGCGCAACTCGGCCGGGCGCAGCGCCGCGGCCTCCCGCCCATTCAGCGCGATGCGGCCGGAACTCGGCGCCGAAAACCCCATCAGCAGCCGCAGGATGGAGGATTTCCCGGCCCCCGAAGGCCCGGTCAGCACCAGCGCCTCACCCGGCAGCACGCGGAAGGAGATGTCCTGCAACGCCGGCGGCAGCGCCGGATCGTGGCGCAGCCCGACGCGGTCGAAGGTGACCACGACGGAGGGCGGCAGTTCCTCCAGCAGCAGCCCATCGGGTTCACCCGCTGCGAGCAGCGGCGCCAGCGCGGTGGCCGCGCCCTCGGCCGCCGAACGTTCGTGATAGGCGGCGGAAAACGCCCGCAGCGGGGCGAAGGCGGCGGGCACCAGCAACAGGGTCAGGATCGCCGCGACCGGGTCCGGATGGCTGCCCGCGACCAGCGCCGCGTGGCGATAGGCGAGGCAGGCCAGGGCGGCCGCGAACAGCGCCTCCAGCGCCGTGGCGGAGAGGAAGGCGACGCGCAGCACCCGCATGGTGCGGCGGCGCAGATCGTCGGCGGCGGCGGCGAGGTCGGCGGCCTCGGCGGCCTCCCGCCGGAACAGCACGATGGTGGCCAGGCCCCGCATGCGGTCCAGGAACCGGCCCGACAGCGCCTCCAGCGCCGCGAATTGCCGGCGGCTGGCGAGGGCGGCGCCGATGCCGGTCAGCGCCATGGCCACCGGCACCAGGAACAGCGCGATGCCCAGGATCAGGCCGGAGACGGGGTCGGCCCAGCTCGCCAGCGCGATGGCCAGGATGGGGCCGATGATCGCCAGCGCCGCGGCCGGCAGCCAGCGTGCGAAATGCCCGTCCAGCGCCTCGATCCGGTCGATCACCAGCGCGGATTTCTCGCCGATCTGGCGGGCGTCGCCGGGGCCGGCAGCCAGCAGGGCGGCCATGACCCGGCCGCGCAGGCTGGCCCGCGCGGCGGCGCCGGCCGCGGTCTGCACCCGGTCCCGCGCGATCACGAAACCGGCCTGCAGCAGCACCAGCACGCCGATGCCGGTCAGGTCGCCCCAATCCGGCACGCCATGGCCCAACAGGGAGGCCAGCAGCCGCGCCGCCAGCACCGCCTGTGCCAGGGCCGCCAGCACCGCGAGCGTGCCCAGCCCCACGGCGAGCGACAGCCCGCGCCGCTGCCCGCGCGCGGTCGCGGCGAGCAGGTGGCGGGCGCCTGCCCGCTCCCGTTTACGACCCTCGGCGGGGGTCGCCTTCCGCTCCGTCAGCGCATGCGTCATCGCCATCCCGTTAGACCATTCCCCCCTGCCTCGCCATGCACGGAGAATGGCTCTTTGGCCATGTTGCGGCGCCTTTCGCATGCCTTCACAACAGCGGGGTCGCTGCAGTGAGGCGGATCAAATGCTGAAGACCCATGGCCGCTACGACCACCACCCCTGGCGCGGGCGGGCAGGCTACGTCTGGCCGGGCGGCGCGCGGCTGGCGGTATATCTGGGCGTGAACCTGGAACACTTCGCCTTCGGCGAGGGGCTGGGCGCGGAACTCGCCCCCGGCGGGCCAGCGCCGGATGTGCTGAACTTCGCCTGGCGCGACTATGGCAACCGGGTCGGCGCCTGGCGGCTGATCGAGACGCTGGACGAACTCGCCCTGCCCGCGACCGTGCTGGCCAATAGCGCGATGTATGATCTGGCGCCGGCGCTGCTCGCCGCCCATCGCGACCGCGGCGACGAGACGGTGGGCCACGGCCGCACCAACAGCGAACGCCAGTCGGTGCTGCCCCCGGCCGAGGAACGCGCGCTGATCGCCGAGGCGACGGCGGTGATGACCCGCGCCGATGGCCTCGCCCCCCGTGGCTGGCTGTCCCCCTGGATCGCCGAAAGCCATGCGACCCCGGACCTGCTGGCCGAGGCCGGCTACCGCTACACGCTGAACTGGTGCAGCGACGACGCGCCGGTCTGGCACCGCACGACGGGGCAAAAACTGCTCGCCATCCCCTATCCGCAGGAGGTGAACGACATCCCGGCGATCGCCGTGCGCCGCGACGGCGCCGAGCAATTCGCCCGCATGATCATCGATGATTTCGACGAGCGGCTGCGCCAGACCCGGGACGGGCTGCCGCAGGTGATGGGGATCGCGCTGCATCCCTATATCGTCGGCCAGCCCTACCGGATGCGGGCACTGCGCCGAGCGCTGGCGCATGTCGCGGCGAACCGCGAAAATATCTGGATCTGCACCGCGGGGCAGGTGTTCGACCACGTGAACGGCCTGCCCCCCGGCATTGTGCCGGGGGGTTAGGAGGCGCCGCTATCAGGCCTTCGCGGATGCGATCGCCTGCCAGACCCGTTCCGGGGTCGCCGGCATGTTGAAATGTCCGACGCCGAGCGGGCGCAGCGCATCCACCACCGCATTCATCACCGCCGGCAGCGACCCGGCGCAGCCCGCCTCGCCGCAGCCCTTGACCCCCAGGGGGTTGGTGGTCGCCGGCACCGGATGGCTCGCAAAGCCGATGGAGGGAACATCCGAGGCCCGCGGCAGCGCATAATCGGTCAGCGAGCCCGACATCGGCTGCCCATCCTCGGAGAAGACGACGCGCTCCATCAGCGCCTGGCCGATGCCCTGCGCGATGCCGCCATGCGCCTGGCCCGACACCAGCAGCGGGTTCACCAGCACACCGAAGTCATTGACCGTCGAATACTTCACCACCTCGGTCACGCCGGTTTCGGGGTCGATCTCGACCTCGGCGATGTGGCAGCCGTTGGGATAGGCCTGCGGCGCCTCCTTGAAGATGTGGCGGACGTCGAGCTTGCCGGGGACATCCTCGGGCAGGTTCTCGGCCTCGCGCAGCTTCGCGGCCAGTTCCATGATGTCGATGCTGCGGTCGGTGCCGGCGATGGTGAACTTGCCGGCCTCGAAGGTGATGTCCTCGGGTGCCGCTTCCAGCGCCCAGCTCGCCGCCTGCCGGCCGCGCTCGATGACCAGGGCCGAGGCCTCGATGATCGCGGCACCGGAGGCCATCAGCGATTTCGAACCGCCGGTGCCGCCGCCGGCAATCAGCTCGTCGGAATCGCCCTGCAGCAGGCGGATGGCGTGGAAGGGCACGCCCAGATACTGGTGCAGCACCTGCGCAAAGGGGGTCCAGTGCCCCTGCCCGTAATCCAGCGTGCCGGTGATGATGGTCACGGTGTCATCGGCCTCGAAGCGGATGCCGCCCATCTCGGCGGCCGGCGGGGCGGTGCATTCCAGGAAATTGCCGATGCCGCGCCCACGCAGCTTTCCGCGTGCCTTGCTTTCGGCGGCGCGGGTGGAAAAACCGTCCCAATCGGCGGCGGCCAGGGCTTGGTCCAGGATCGCCGAGAATTCACCGCCGTCGTAATTGCTGCCCGAGGCGGTGACGAAGGGCATCACCGCCGAGGGGATGTGGTTCAGCTTGCGCAGCGCGATCGGGTCGCGGCCCATCTCCAGCGCGGCCTGTTCGATCAGCCGCTCCATGAAGTAATTGCCTTCGGGCCGCCCGGCGCCCCGATAGGCGGTGATCGGGGTGGTGTTGGTCAGGATGCACTTCGTATGCACGCCGATCAGCGGCGTCGCGTAGTTGCTCTGCACGTTCTTGGCGAAGTTCATGGTGCCCATCAGCGGGCCAACCGTGGACAGGAAGGCGCCCATGTCGGCGACCGAGGTCAGGCGCACCGCCAGGAAATGCCCTTCGGCATCCAGCGCCAGCTCGGCCTCGACCTCATGCGCGCGGCCGTGGCAATCGGACAGGAAGGAGCCGGTGCGCTCGTCGGTCCATTTCACCGGGCGGCCGAGCATCTTGGCGGCATGCAGCAGCGGCACGTATTCCGGATAGACGCTGGCCTTCATGCCGAAGCTGCCGCCGACCTGGCCGGTCAGCACGCGCAGGCCCTCTACCGGCACCTTCAAAATGCCGGCCAGTTGCGCGCGCAGGCCAAACACCCCCTGGCAGCCGAGGTGCAGGGTGAAGCGATCCTCGGCCCAGACGCCGATCGCGGCGCGGGGCTCCATCGCGCAGACCACGATGCGGTTGTTGTCGATCCACAGCTTGGTCACATGCGCGGCGGAGGCGAAGGCGGCCTCCACCTTCACCGGATCGCCGAACTGCCAGTCGAGCACGGTGTTGCCCGGGATGTTGTCGTAGAGCAGCGGCGCCCCCGGGGCGGCCGCGGCGGCGGGGGTGGCGGCGACCGGCAACGGGTCGATGTCCAGCACCACCGCCTCGGCGCCATCCTTGGCCTGCATGCGGGTCTCGGCCACCACCACGGCGACCGGGTCGCCGACAAAGCGGACCTTGTCGCCGGCCAGCGGCGGGCGTTCGGTGCTGATCAGCGGGGTGCCGTCGATGCTCTTCAGCGGCATGGCGCAGCGCATCGGGCCATAGGCGGCAAGGTCGGCAGCGGTGATCACCGCCAAGACGCCCGGCATCGCCAAGGCGGCGGCGGTGTCGATGCCGCGGATCACGCCATGGGCATAGGGGCTGCGCAGCACATGGGCATAGGCCTGGCTCGGCAGCGCGAGGTCGTCGGTATAGCGGCCCTCGCCCCGCAGCAGCTTGGGGTCTTCTTCCCGCGGGACGGATTGCCCGATGCCAAAACGGAGGGAGGTGGGGGTGAGGCTGTCGGGCATGGCGGTCATCCGTGCTGCGTTGCACCTAAAATTGCGTCCGCCTAGCTCCGCGTAAACCCCCCGGGGCCGCGATGGGCAGGAGGTGCTGCGCGATTGGCTGCATCGGGCGGCCGACCGGGCCGGTGCCGGCGGCGGTTGACCGGACCCGAACCCTGCCCGATGACGGGGTGCACCGGGACGAGAGGCGGCAGGCATGGCAGCATTGGTCGTGATGTGGCGGATGCCCGTCGCTTTGAACATGCGCGGAGCCAGGCCATGACCCAGACGCCCCACCCCGATGGCAACCCCTGGGACTGGCCGGAGCCGGTCTGGCGCCGCATCACCGGCCGCGCCCGCGCCGGCCGCAGCCTGAAGCCGACCCATTGGCCGGATGGGGCGCGCTGCGCCGTGGCGCTATCCTTCGACGCCGATCACGACACCATCCCGCTGCGGGAGGGCGATGAAAGCCCGATGCGCATCAGCCAGGGCCAGTACGGCAGCCGCCGCGGCGTGCCGCGCATCCGCGCCCTGCTGGCGCGGGAGGGGGTGAAGGCGACCTTCTTCTACCCCGCCGTCTCCGCCCTGCTCTACCCCGAGGAAGCCCGCGGCGTCGCCGAGGAAGGCCATGAGATCGGCATCCACTCCTGGATCCACGAGCTGAACACCAGCCTGTCGTATGAGGTCGAGCGCGACCTGGCCTTCCGCGCCGCCGCGACGCTGGAACAGGTGACCGGCCAGAAGCCGGTCGGGATGCGCACCGCCAGCTGGGATTTCTCCCCGCGCACGCTGGATATCATCCGGGAGATGGGGCTGCTCTACGACAGCAGCCTGATGGCCGATGACGAGCCCTATGAACTTCTCGCGCAGGGCGAGGCGACCGGCATCGTCGAGCTGCCGCCGGAATGGATCCGCGACGATGCGGTCTATTTCAACATGAACCGCTTCAGCGCGCTGCGGCCGTATACGCCGCCCTCGGCCGTCGCCGAGATCTTCCTGGGCGAGTTGGACGGCGCCTGGGCCGAAGGCGGGCTCTATATCCTGACCATGCATCCGCACATCATCGGCCATCGCAGCCGGATGCCGGTGCTGGCGCAGGTGATCGCCCATGCCAAGGCGATCGGCGGCTGCTGGTTCGCAACCCATGCCGAGGTCGCGGCCTGGTGCAAGGCGAACCCGGCCGCGGTTTGATGTCTCCTGTTCTCCTTCAAGGATTTTTCCCGATGCTCGATGACACCGCCCTCGATACGCTGTTCCGCACCGCGCGCACCCAGAATGCCTGGCAGGACAAGCCGGTGGACCCGGCGCTGCTGCGCCAGCTCTATGACCTGATGAAGATGGGCCCGACCTCGGCCAACTGCTCGCCGGCGCGGCTGATCTTCCTGACCACGCCCGAAGCCAAGGAGAAGCTGCGGCCGGCCCTGTCCTCGGGCAACCTCGCCAAGACCATGTCGGCGCCGGTGACGATTATCGTCGCCGAGGACACCGCCTTCTACGAACAGCTGCCCAAGCTGTTCCCGCATGCCGATGCCAAGGCCTGGTTCACCTCCAACGCCGCCTTCGCCGCGACCACGGCGCTGCGCAACAGCTCGCTGCAGGGCGGCTACATGATGCTGGCAGCGCGCGCGCTGGGGCTGGATGTCGGCGCCATGTCGGGCTTCAACGCCGACCTCGTGAACGAGACCTTCTTGGCCGGCACCACCTGGAAGGTGAACTTCCTCTGCAACCTCGGCTATGGCGACCCGGCTGGCGTCATGGGCCGCCTGCCGCGGCTCGACTTCGAGGAAGCCTGCAAGGTCCTGTGACCCCCGTCCTGTGACCCGCGCAGCGGGGGCGGCTCAGAACCAGAGGCGCTCCTGCTGCAAGCCGCTGTAGAGGTCGGCGACGAACTCGCCATAGCCGTTGAACAGCTTGGTCGGCACCCTCTCGCCGGTGCCGAGCAGGCGCTCGCTCGCCTGGCTCCAGCGCGGATGCGGCACCTCGGGGTTGATGTTCGCCCAGAAGCCGTATTCCGAGCCCTGGATCTGCTCCCAGTAGGACACCGGGCGGGTCGCGGAGAAGGAGATGCGGACCAGGCTCTTGCCGCCCTTGAAGCCGTATTTCCAGGGAAAGAGCACCCGGATCGGGCCGCCGTTCTGCGGCGGGCAGGGCTTGCCGTACATGCCGGTCACGACGAAGGCCATGTCGTTGGCCGCTTCCTCGATCGTGCAGCCTTCCTTGTAGGGCCAGGGATACCAGGATTGCCGCAGCCCCGGCATGGTGGCGCGGTCTGCCGCGGTCTCGAAGACCACGTATTTCGCCCCGGCGGCGGGCTCGGCGATGCGCAGCAAGGCGGCGAGCGGAAAGCCGGTATAGACCGCTGTCATCGCCCAGGCCTCGACGCAGCGGAAGCGCAGCACGCGTTCCTCCAGCGTGATCTGCTTCATCAGATCGTCGATATCCAGCGTCTTTTCCTGCGCCACCAGCCCATCGAGCTTGAGCTGCCAGGGCCGCTGCGCCAGGCGCTGGGCGGGGCGCCAGACGCCCTTGTCGCTGCCGAATTCGTAGTAGTTGTTGTAGGTGGTGGCCTCGCGTTCGGAATTGACCGGGCGGGCGACGCGGTAGCGCGGGTTGCGCGGCGCGGCCTGCGGGCCGGTGGCGGGTTCGCTCGCCGGCACCGCCTGGGCGGCGGCGACACCGGGCAGCAGCATCGCCGAGGCGCCGATCAGCGCGCGCCGGTTCATCACGATATGTTCTGGGGTGGCCTGTCGCTCGGGGATTTCCCAGCCGCGGGGGATGCGGATGTTCATGGGTTGTGTCCTTCGTCCGGCGTTTCGCATCAGGCTGTGGCAGCGCGCCATGCCGTCAAGGCAGCAGGGCGGCGGCCGGCATCCCATCCCGCGGGCTGACGCGGTACAGGCGATAGGCCTCCGCCTCGATCCCATTGCGCGCCCGCCGCAGCGATCCGGCGGGCTCCGCCCCGGGCCAAAGCGGCGGCCCCTCGCCACGTCTTTCGCTGCGGACCAGCAGCCCGGTTACGCCCGGGGGCGGCGGCAGTGCAAAATATTTCCAGCGGTCGGACAGCGCCACCACCGCAACCCCCGGCAATTGCCATGCGAGTTCGGCGGCCAGGCCGTATTCCTCAGCCGCGATGAAGCCGAGATTCTCTTCCCGCCGCGCGGCATCGACGGCCGCGGCGAAGGCGGGCCAGCCGCCGAGCCTGGCCAGCGAGGGGTCCTGGCGGCGCGGCAGGGGCAGCGGCCCCCAGGCGGCCTGCACAAAGCCGAGCATGGCCAATCCCAGCCCAAGCCCCACCGCCGGCCAGCGCCAGCGGTCCCAGCGCGGCCCCAGGCAGCCCGCGGCCGCAAGGCAGGCCGCCGGATAGAGGATGGCCGGCCAATTGCCCTGCACCCGGCTGCCCAGCGATTGCCAGAGGAACAGCGCCGCCCCCGGCAGCACCAGCGCCGCCAGCAGCGCCCCGGCCGGCCGGCGCCGAAACGCCGCGATCCCGGCGACGCAGAGCAAGAACACGAGCGGCGTCGCCAGCCCGATCTGGCCGCCCAGAAGCTCCCAGACGAAGCGGAGGCCCGGATGGGCGGCCTCGGTGCCGGCGCGGCCGCCCTGCTTGGCGAAGGAGACCCAGCCATGCGCAGCGTTCCAGCCGATGACCGGGGCAAAGACCAGCACCGCCAGCGCCCCGCCGGCCCAGAACCGCCAGTCCCGCAGCCAATGCCGCGCCGCCAGCAGCACCCAGAGCAGGATCCCCGCCCCTAGCAGCACCGCCGTGTATTTGGACAGCAGTGTGAGCCCGGCAAAAAACCCGACCGCCAGCCACCAGCGCCCGTCTTGCGAGGCCTGCAGCCGCGCCAGCGCCCAGAGCGACAGGCACCACCACACCATCTGCGGCGTATCCGGCGTGACCAGTACCGCGCCGGCATTTACGTACAGTGTCGCGTTGAACAGCGCCGCGGCCCAGACCCCGGCCTCCGGCCGTTCCGGGAACAGCCGCCGCCCGGCATCCCACAGCGCCAGCGAGGCCAGCGCCAGCCCCAGCGGCCCCATCACGCGCAGGCCCAAGGCGGTATCGCCGAAGATCGCGGTGCCGGCGCGGATCCAGCCCGCGACCATCGGCGGGTGGTCGAGGTAGCCCCAGGCCAAGGCGCGGGACCAGATGCGGTAATAGGCCTCGTCCGGGGCCAGCGGCAGCACCGCGGTCGCGGCCAGCCGTGCCACGGTCAGCGCCAGCAGCGCCCAGCCCCAGAAATTCATCGCGCCCGCCAGACCAGGGTCGATGAGACCGCGTAGTTCCACACCCCCGTCAGCAACGCCCCCGCCGCCCCCGCCAGCCGCCAGCCGGCATGGCCTTCCTGCAGCAGCATCGAGGAAATCCCGACATTGGCGACGGCGCCGAGCCCGCAGACCAGATAGAACAGCACCAGCCCGCGCCATAGTTTTCGCCCCCGCAGCCGGACATCGCGATAGGTCAGGCTATTGTTGAGCCAGAAATTCGCCGTCATCGCGACCAGGGTCGCGAGCCATTGCGCGGTCGGGAAATCCAGGCCGCGCACGCCAAAACTCAGCACCGCCAGATGCACCAGCACGCCCACGGCGCCGACCAAGGCGAAGCCGATGAAGCGCAGCGGCAGCAGCCCGCCGAACCACTTGTCCAGCAGCAGCCCCGCGAAATCGAGCAGCACCAGCGCGTCCAGCTTGCTCTCCCCGGCGGTGCGGGGGCGGAAGACATAGGGGATCTCCGCGATCCTGGGCGGCGTGCGGGAGGACAGCAGGATGTCCAGCAGGATCTTGAAGCCGCGGCCGGTCAGGCGGGGGGCGGCGGCCTCAATCACCTCTCGCCGCAGCAGGAAGAAGCCGCTCATGGGATCGGAGACGGGCACTGGCAGCAACAGCCGCGCGGCCCAGCCGCCCAGGTCGGAAACCCGGGTGCGGATCGCGGACAGGCCCTGGCCGACCGCGCCGCCTTCGACGTGGCGGGAGCCGATGGCGATGTCGACCCCCGCCACGACCGCCGCCAGCATGGCGGGGAGCACGGTCTCATCATGCTGAAGATCGCCGTCGATCACCGCGATGTAGGGGGCGGAGGTCGCGAGCATCCCCTCGATGCAGGCCGAGGCCAGGCCGCGCCGCCCGACCCGACGGATGGCGCGGATGCGGGGGTCGGTGGCGGCCAGGCGGCGGGCCTCGGCGGCGGTGCCATCGGGGCTGTCGTCATCGACGAAGACCGCCTCCCACGCGATGCCGGCCAGGGCCGCATCCAGGGCGGCCACCAGCGGGGCCACATTCGCGGCCTCGTTGTAGCAGGGGATGACGACGGCAAGCTGTGCCGGCAGGGGGGGCTGCATGGCGCGCGGCATAGCCCGCGCGGACCGCCAGGGCGAGGGGCGGGCGGATATTCCGCTTGACCCTCCCATCATGGGAAGGTCCAGGGAAACTGCCGCTACCCCTGACGACGGAGGCTTCGATGCTGCGTTACCGGATTGCCAACATGACCTGCGGCGGCTGCGTGAAGGGGGTCACCGCGACCCTGCGCGAAGCCGATCCCGCCGCCCGGATCGACATCGCCCTGGACCGGCAGGAGGCGTCGATCACCCCCGCCACCGCCAATGCCGCACAGATCGAGCAGGCGCTGCGCGAGGCGGGCTGGGACACCGAACGGCTCGCGGCCTGAGGCGAGACGCCCCCTGCCCACCGGCCATGAGGAGCTTGCCAGCATGAACAGCGACGCGAGCCACGCGCTCCCTCACCACGACGATACCTCGGCGTTGGTCAAGGACCCGGTCTGCGGCATGGATGTGGACCCGGCGAAGACGCCGCATCATGCCGAGCACGGCGGCAAGACCTGGCATTTCTGTTCGTCCGGCTGCCGCCAGAAGTTCGTGGCCGAGCCCGCCAAATATTTGGCCAAGGCGACGCCGCAAAAACCCGCGCGCGCCGGGACGATCTACACCCGCCCGATGCATCCCCAGATCCATCAGCAGGGTCCCGGCACCTGCCCGATCTGCGGCATGGCGCTGGAACCCGAGATGCCGGCGGCCGATGACGGCCCGAATCCCGAGCTGGTGGATTTTTCGCGGCGCTTCTGGATCGCGCTGCTGCTGGCGATCCCGGTCTTGGTGCTGGAGATGGGGGATCATCTGTTCGGGCTCGGCCGGGTGGTGCCGCGGGCGATATCGAACTGGGTGCAGTTTGCGCTGGGCACGCCGGTGGTGCTTTGGGCCGGCTGGCCGTTTTTCGTGCGCGGCTGGCAGTCGCTGGTCAGCCGCAACCTCAACATGTTCACGCTGATTGCGCTCGGCACCGGGGTCGCCTGGCTGTTCAGCGTCGTCGCGACCTTCGCCCCGGGCCTGTTCCCGCCGGCGTTTCGCGGGCCGGATGGGTCGGTCGCGGTGTATTTCGAGGCCGCGTCGGTGATCGTGCTGCTGGTGCTGCTCGGCCAGATGCTCGAGCTACGGGCGCGGGCGCAGACCGGCGGCGCGATCCGCGCGCTGCTGGACCTTGCCCCCGCCGTCGCACGACGGGTCGGCGTGGATGGCACGGAGGTCGAGGTGCCGCTCGCCGAAATCGCGGTCGGCGACCACCTGCGGGTGCGGCCCGGTGACAAGGTGCCGCTGGATGGCGAGGTGCTGGAAGGGTCCAGCAACCTCGACGAAAGCCTGGTGACGGGCGAGGCGGTGCCGGTGCCCAAGCGGGTCGGCGACAACGTCACTGGCGGCACGCTCAACGGCCAGGGCAGTTTTGTCATGCGCGCCGACCGCATCGGGCAGGATACGGTCCTGTCGCAGATCGTGGCGATGGTGGCGCAGGCGCAGCGGTCGCGGGCGCCGATCCAAGGATTGGCCGACAGGGTCGCCGGCTGGTTCGTGCCGGTGGTGGTCTCGGTGGCGGTGCTGGCCTTCGCCGGCTGGGCTGTCTGGGGGCCGGATCCGCGGCTCGCCTATGCCTTTGTCGCCGCGGTCACGGTGGTGATCATCGCCTGCCCCTGCGCGCTGGGGCTGGCGACGCCGATGTCGATCATGGTCGGCGTTGGCCGTGGCGCCCGCGCCGGGGTGCTGATCAAGAATGCCGAGGCGCTGGAACGGATGGAGCGCATCGACACGGTGGTGATGGACAAGACCGGCACCTTGACGCTCGGGCGGCCGGAGGTGGTGGCGATCACCGCCGCCCCCGGATTTGCCGAGGAAGAGGTGCTGCGTCTCGCCGCCGGGCTGGAACGGCCGAGCCAGCACCCGCTGGCCGAGGCCGTGGTCCGCGCGGCCGAAGAGCGCAGCATCGCCATCCCCGCCGTCGAGGGCTTTGACGCGCCCGCCGGCCGCGGCGTGACCGGCATCGTCGAGGGTCGCAAGGTCGCCGTCGGCAATGCCATGCTCATGGAGGAAAGCAAGGTCGATGCCGGCGGCCTGGCGGCAGAGGCCGAGCGCCTGCGCGGCGATGGTGCCACCGTCTTCTTCGTGGCGATGGAGGGAAAGCTCGCCGGTATCCTGGCGGTCGCCGATCCGGTGAAGGAGACGACGAAAGCAGCGCTGGCCGCGCTGGCGGCGGATGGGCTGCGCGTGGTGATGCTGACCGGCGACAATCGCACCACGGCCGAAGCGGTGGCACGGCGCCTCGGCATCACCGAGGTCGAGGCCGAGGTCTTGCCGGAGGACAAGCAGCGCGTCATCGAGCGCCTAGCCGGCGAAGGCCGCCGCGTGGCCATGGTCGGCGATGGGGTGAACGACGCCCCTGCCCTGGCGACCGCCGAATGCGGGATCGCGATGGGCGGCGGGACGGCGGTTGCGATCGAGAGCGCGGGGATCACCCTGCTCAGCGGCGATCTGATGGGGCTCGTGCGGGCGCGCCGGCTGTCGCGCGCGGTGATGGGAAATATCCGCCAGAACCTGTTCTTCGCCTTTGCCTACAACGCCATTGGCGTGCCGGTCGCGGCGGGGGTGCTGTACCCGTTCTTCGGGATCCTCCTCTCGCCGCTGTTCGCAGCGGCGGCGATGGGGTTGTCCTCAGTGAGCGTGGTGGGCAATGCGCTGCGGTTGCGCGACGTAAAGCTGGAGTGAGGGGAGCGTTGACGGGACTTTGACGGGACTTTGACAGCTCCTGGGTTTTCCCAGGGAAACCGGCCTTAAAGCTGGTGCCGACGCCCGGGATTGAACCGGGGACCTACTGATTACGAATCAGTTGCTCTACCGCTGAGCTACGTCGGCGCACCATACGGCAGGCGGCGGATTACCCCATGCCCCGCGCCGCCGCAACCGCTGCTCGGCCCTTAACCGGGGCCACCTTCCCATACCACCCGGCCCACGGTGCCGCAGGTGGCGCATTCCGGCGCCCAATCATCCCGCCGCGTGCCGCAATGCCCACAACGCCAACGCGGCGCCGGCGCCGCCGCCGAGGCGGCGCGCAGCCACTTCGCTTCCGCCGCCCGTGCGGTGGCGCTCTCGCCAT
>Ga0255334_1000789_pt1 | contig 19361 bp, 17 predicted proteins | sample EtOH5_35cm_T3_12_FD_202080 | JGI IMG/M metagenome (GOLD analysis project Ga0255334, IMG submission 202080) | Sandy soil microbial communities from University of British Columbia, Vancouver, Canada - EtOH5_35cm_T3_129 | ecosystem: Engineered > Artificial ecosystem > Sand microcosm > Unclassified ...
GATCTCGTATTCGCTCTACAGCATCCTGCCGACCCTGGTCGAGATGGGGCTGGTGATGGGCTTCTTCATCCTGCACTACGACATCTGGTTCGCCGCCATCACCGGCTGCGCGCTGGTGAGCTACATCGTCTTCACCATCGTGGTGACGGAGTGGCGCACGCACTTCCGCCGCAGGATGAACGAGCTGGATTCGCGCGCCAACCAGAAGGCGATCGACTCGCTGCTCAACTTCGAGACCGTCAAGTACTTCGGCAACGAGGAATACGAGGCGCGCCGCTACGACGAGAACCTGCTGACCTACCGCTCGGCGGCGATCCGCTCGCAGAACTCGCTGTCCTTCCTCAACTTCGGCCAGCAGGCCATCATCGCCACCGGGCTGATCCTGATCCTGTGGCGCGCCACCGTGGGCGTGGCCGCGGGCAAGCTCACGCTGGGCGACCTGGTGCTGGTCAACACGCTGATGATCCAGCTCTACATCCCGCTGAACTTCCTCGGCGTGATCTACCGCGAGATCAAGCAGGCCACCACCGACATGGACCGCATGTTCGTGCTGCTGGGCACCAACCGCGAGGTGGCCGACGCGCCGGGCGCGCCGGCGCTGCGCGTGCAGGGCGCGGCGGTGCGCTTCGCCCACGTGGGCTTCGGCTACGAGAGCAACCGCGCCATCCTCGAGGACGTCGACTTCACCATCGCGGCGGGCACCACCACCGCGGTGGTGGGGCACAGCGGCTCGGGCAAGTCCACGCTGGCGCGGCTGCTGTTCCGCTTCTACGACGTGGGCAGCGGCGCCATCGAGATCGACGGGCAGGACATCCGCGCGGTCACGCAGGACAGCCTGCGCCGCGCCATCGGCATCGTGCCGCAGGACACCGTGCTGTTCAACGACAGCATCTACTACAACATCGCCTACGGCCGGCCCGAGGCCAGCCACGAGGAAGTCATCGCGGCCGCGCGCGCGGCGCAGATCGATACCTTCATCCGCGAGCTGCCGCAGGGCTACGACACGCCCGTGGGCGAGCGCGGCCTCAAGCTCTCGGGCGGCGAGAAGCAGCGCGTGGCGATCGCGCGCACGCTGCTCAAGAACCCGCCCATCCTGGTGTTCGACGAAGCCACCTCGGCGCTCGACTCGCGCACCGAGCAGGCCATCCAGGCCGAGCTGATCCGCCTGGCGCAGAACCGCACCACGCTGCTGATCGCGCACCGGCTCTCGACCGTGGTGCACGCCGACCAGATCCTGGTGATGGACCACGGCCGCGTGGTCGAGCGCGGCACCCATGCCGAGCTGATGCGCATGGATGGCCGCTACGCCGAGATGTGGCGCATCCAGGCGCGCAGCGCCGCGCAGAACGCCACGCCGGTGGAAGACGCGACGCTGGCCGTCGAGGCCGGCGACGCCACGCAGGACGCCTGAACATCTGATTGCCTGAAGCGGCGGCGGGGCGGACACGCCCGGCGCGCGCAATTCGCGCAATTCGCACGCGCGGATTGCCGACAATCCGGCGCGGCAAACGGCGCCGGCGCATCGGCTTGCGCAAGTCCGGTTCGACAAACCGATGCGGGCTCGCCCAGGCCTGGTGCGCCTTCGCATGGCATGCCGCTTGCAGACGGACTCTCCACGAAAACGATCAACAGGAGAGAGAGTCCATGCCGCAATCCCGTGCCGCCAACCCGATCGAAGTCATTGCCGCCGTCACCGCCGCGCCGGCCGCGTCCGCCGCGCCAACGCTGGGCCGCCGCATGCTGCAGCTCGGCATGGCGCTCGGCACCGCGCTGGTGCTGTCGACGCAATTCGCCGGCCACGCGCATGCCCAGACCAAGGTCCGCTTCCAGCTCGACTGGCGTTTCGAGGGGCCGTCCGCGCTGTTCCTGCTGGGCGAGCAGAAGGGCTATTTCAAGGCCGAGAAGCTCGACGTGTCGATCGACGCTGGCAACGGCTCGGGCAACGTGGTCAACCGCGTGGCCTCCGGCACCTACGACATGGGCTTCGCCGACCTGGCCTCGGTGATGGAGTTCTACGGCAACAACCCGGACGCGCGCAACAAGCCGGTGGCCGTGATGATGGTCTACAACAACACGCCGGCGGCCGTGCTGGCGCTGAAGAAGTCCGGCATCAAGGCGCCGCGCGACCTGGCCGGCAAGAAGCTCGGCGCGCCGGTGTTCGACGCCGGGCGCCGCGCCTTCCCGATCTTCGCCAGGGCCAACGGGCTGCAGGCGGCGAGCTTCAACTGGCAGGCGATGGACCCGGCCCTGCGCGAGACCATGCTCGCGCGCGGCGACCTCGACGCCATCACCGGCTTCTCGTTTACCTCCATCCTCAACCTCAATGCGCGCGGCGTGAAGGACGAGGACATCGTGATGCTGCCGTATCCGCAGTACGGCGTGAAGCTGTACGGCAACGCGGTGATCGCCTCGGAGGAATTCATCAAGAAGAACCCGGAAGCCGTGAAGGCCTTCCTGCGCGCGTTCGCCAGGTCCGCGCGCGACGTGATCGCCCGGCCCGAGGACGGCGTCAAGGCGGTCAAGGCGCGCGACGGCATCATCGACGAGAAGCTCGAGGTCCGGCGCCTGAAGCTGGCGCTGGACAGCGTGGTCAAGTCGCCCGACGCGCGCGCCGAGGGCTTCGGCCGCGTCAGCAAGCCGCGCCTGTCGCTGATGGCGTCGCAGGTGGCCGACGCGTTCGGCACCAAGGGCCGCATCGATCCCGACGCGCTGTGGACCGATGCCTACCTGCCCTCGGCCGCCGAACTGGACGTGCTGCGATGACGGCCGGACACGCATCGCCGCGCGCGCTGGCGCCGGCCGAACCCGCGGAACCGGCGGAACCGGCGGAACCGGCGGAACCGGCGGAACCGGCGGACAAGCCCTTCGTCGAGTTCAACCGCGTGTGGCTGGCCTATAACGACGAGCTGGCCCGCAAGGGCGAGTTCGCCGTCGAGGACATCTCGCTGCAGGTCGAGCCCGGCGAGTTCATCGCCATCGTCGGGCCTTCGGGCTGCGGCAAGTCCACCTTCATGAAGCTGGCCACCGGCCTGCGGCCGGCCACGCGCGGCGTGGTCAGGATCGCCGGCCGGAAGGTGAGCGGGCCGCTCAACATGGTCGGCATGGCGTTCCAGGCGCCGACGCTGCTGCCGTGGCGCACCACGCTGCAGAACGTGATGCTGCCGCTGGAGATCGTCGAGCCCTACCGCGCCACGCTGCGCGAAAAGCGCGAGGAATACACGGCGCGCGCACGCGACCTGCTGCGCACGGTGGGGCTGGCCGGCTACGAGGACAAGTATCCGTGGCAGCTTTCCGGCGGCATGCAGCAGCGCGCCTCGATCTGCCGCGCGCTGATCCACGAGCCGCGCATGCTGCTGCTCGACGAGCCGTTCGGCGCGCTCGACGCCTTCACGCGCGAGGAGCTGTGGTGCGTGCTGCGCGACCTGTGGCAGGCGCGGCGCTTCAACGTGATCCTGGTCACGCACGACCTGCGCGAGGCGGTGTTCCTGGCCGACACCGTGTACGTGATGAGCCAGCGCCCCGGGCGCATCCTCACGCGCAAGGAGATCGGCCTGCCGCGCCCGCGCGACCTCGACCTGACCTATACCGAACCCTTCGCCGATCTGGTCCACGCGCTGCGCGAGAAGATCGGCCACGTGAGGCAGCACTGACCATGAGCACCTTCTCTTCCCCGATGAGCGCCGCGCGGCAGCGCCGCGTGCAGCGCGTGGCGCCGTGGCTGCTGCTGGCCGCGGTCCTGGCGCTGTGGCAGGGCGCGTGCCTGGCGTTCGACCTGTCGGACTTCATCCTGCCCAGCCCGCGCGCGATCGTCGCCGCGCTGTTCGAATACTGGGACGTGATCGCCGGGCATGCCTGGCGCACCTTCTGGACCACGATGGTCGGCTTCGCCCTGGCCATCGTGGTGGGCGTGGCGCTGGGGCTGGTGATGGGCTCGTCGAAGCTGGCCTACGCCGCGGGCTATCCGCTGATGACGGCGTTCAACGCGCTGCCCAAGGCCGCCTTCGTGCCGATCCTGGTGGTGTGGTTCGGCCTCGGCGCCGGCCCGGCCATCCTGACCGCGTTCCTGATCTCGTTCTTCCCGATCATGGTCAACATCGCCACCGGCTTGGCCACGCTCGAGCCCGAGCTGGAGGACGTGCTGCGCGTGCTTGGCGCAAAGCGCACCGACGTGCTGCTCAAGATCGGCCTGCCGCGCTCGATGCCGTTCTTCTTCGCCTCTCTCAAGGTGGCCATCACGCTGGCCTTCGTCGGCACCACCGTGTCGGAGATGAACGCCGCCAACGAAGGCATCGGCTACCTGCTGGTGTCGGCCGGCTCGGCCATGAAGATGCCGCTGGCCTTCGCCGGGCTGGTGGTGATCGCCGTGATGGCGATGGTGATGTACGAGTTCTTCGCGGTGGTGGAGCGGCGGATGACGGGGTGGGCCAATCGCGGGTGAGTGATGGGGCGATGCGGCGCCTGACGTGGCCGAGGCGGCGTCCGGGGTTTGCTCCCTCTCCCGCTCGCGGGAGAGGGAGGACGCCTTGCCTGGGCCAGCTCGCGCGGCGCTGGCGCATCCTTTCGGCTTCGCTGGATGGCGCGGAGATCTAGTCGGCGTAATCCAGCGGCAGCGCGGTGGTGTACTTGATCTGCTCCATCGCGAAGCTGGAGCTGACGTCGGCCAGCTCCGCGCCCTGGATCAGCTTCTTGTAGACGCGGTCGTAGGCGGCGATGTCCGGCACCACCACGCGCAGCAGGTAGTCGGTGTCTCCCGCCATGCGGTAGAACTCGGTGACTTCGGGGATCGAGGCGACCAGCTCGTGAAAGGTCTTGAGCCACCTGGCGCTGTGCTGGTTGGTGCGGACCGAGACGAACACGGTCACGCCCACGTTGAGCAGGGCCGGGTCGAGCAGCGCCACGCGCTTGCGGATCACGCCGCTTTCCTCCAGCTTCTGCACGCGCCGCCAGCACGGCGTGGAGGTCAGGCCGACGCGCTCGCCGAGTTCGGCCACCGGCACGGTGGCGTCTTCCTGCAGGGCGGCGAGTATCTGGCGGTCGTAGCGGTCCATGTTCGGGCGGTGTTTCCTGGCATGCAGCGTGACAGGTGCCCGGCCGCGCGCCGGCCCGGAATCAGGCCGCGTCGACCAGCAGGTTCACACTGCTGCCGATGTGTTCCTGGTCCACCCCGTAGATGTGCAGCGACACGGCTACTTCGGTGCCGTCGTTGCCGAGCGCGTGGATGTGGCGCAGGCCGGCCGGCACGCTGAAGGTGTCGCCCGCCGCGCGCGGCATTTCGCCGCACAGCCGCGCGCGCCGCGCCTGCGCGTCCCAGCGGTAGTGGCGCTCGTGTAGCGTGCCTTGCAGCACGCGGTAGGCGCACCAGGTCTGGTGGCCGTGCACCGGGCTGTGCTGGCCGGGCCGCCACACCAGCAGCATGGCCGCGTAGCGCGCCAGCGGGTCGGCGTGCACCAGGTGGCGCACATAGCCGTGCGGCGAGCCGGCGCGCAGCGGTTCGGGCAGCAGCGCCAGCAGCGCGGCGGCATCCGGCAGGCTGTCCTCGATGCCCTGCGCCACCAGGCGCGCGCTGGCCGCGAACGCCGAGGACATGCCCGCGGACAGCGGAGCGAACAGGCCGGGATGCGGGGTCTGGCGGTGGGCGGCATCGGCCGCGCCGGCTTGCTGGGTGGCCATGTCGGGCTCCTTGTTGGTCTGCGACCATCATAGCGCCGGGCCTTTAGCAAACACGTGCGTCTTGTCGTGCAAATCTGCCTGGAAGTGTAATCTCATTCCACTAAAAGGCAAGAAGATGGAATTTCATTCCCGCGGCCGCGCCGGACGCGGGCAGCCGGTGGATAATGCCGCCTCATGGAAATCAAATGGCTTGAAGACTTCGTCAGCCTGGCCGAGACGCACAGCTTCTCGCGCTCGGCCGAGCAGCGCCACGTGACGCAGCCCGCGTTCTCGCGCCGGATCCAGTCGCTGGAGTCCTGGGTGGGCACGGAGCTGATCGACCGCTCCAGCTATCCGACCAGCCTGACGCCGGCCGGCAAGGTGTTCTACGAGCAGGCGCTGGCGATGCTGGCGCAGGTCAGCGAGACGCGCGCGCTGATGCGCGGCCAGCGCTCGGCCAACGGCCACGTGCTGGAATTCGCGGTGCCGCACACGCTGTCGCTGACCTTCTTCCCGGAATGGCTCAAGGCGGTGGAGCGCGAGATCGGCACGCTGCCGTGCCGGCTGCGCGCGCTCAACGTGCACGACGCGGTGCTGGCGCTGGTCGACGGCGGCTGCGACCTGGTGATGGTCTACCACCACGCGCGCCAGGCCATCCAGCTCGACCCGGCGCACTACGACATGCTGGTGCTGGGCATCGAGCGGCTGTCGCCGTACAGCGTGCCCGACGCCGCCGGCAAGCCGCTGTACCGGCTGCCCGGCACCGACAAGAAGCCGGTGCCGTTCCTCAGCTACACGCCGAACGCGTTCCTCGGGCGCATGGTGGACATGCTGCTGGGCGAGACCGCGGACAAGCTCAAGCTCGACAAATGCTACGAGACGGACATGGCCGAGGCGCTCAAGGTGATGGCGCTGGCCGGGCACGGCATGGCCTTCCTGCCCGAGAGCGCGGTGCGCGACGAGATCGCCCACCACCGGCTGGTGCGGGCGGAGCCGGCGCGCGGGCTGCCGCTGTCGATCGACATGGAGATCCGCCTGTACCGCGAGAAGCCGGGCGAGCAGGCTGGCGAGCGCCGCAGCGCGCAGCTGCGCAACAAGCGCCGGCTGGTGGACCGCGTCTGGAACGCGGTGGCCGCGCGCAGCCTGCCCGCGCCGGGCGCGTGGCAGGCCGGCGCGCCCGCGGGCGCCACGGGAGGCGCCCCCGCGTAGGCGCGCGGCGCCGCGGGCAACATTATGCGCGGCTTGCATAACGTGCGCGGCGGGATGACCAAACGGCATTGGCTTCGGCGGGGCCGCCTCCTCTAAGCTGGCGGCACCTTCACACCGAGACCCAACGATGTCTTCCGCCGTACCCTCATCCGTCCTCTCCAACGCCGCCGCTTCATCCCACACGCTGCCTTCCTACCTCAACCCCGAGGCCCTCGGCCCCTGGGGCACCTACCTGCAGCAGGTCGACCGCGTCACGCCCTACCTGGGCTCGCTGGCCCGCTGGGTCGAGACGCTCAAGCGCCCCAAGCGCGCGCTGATCGTGGACGTGCCCATCGAGATGGACAACGGCACCATCGCCCACTTCGAGGGCTACCGCGTGCAGCACAACCTGTCGCGCGGCCCGGGCAAGGGCGGCGTGCGCTTCCACCAGGACGTGACGCTGTCCGAGGTGATGGCGCTGTCGGCCTGGATGTCGGTCAAGAACGCGGCGGTCAACGTGCCCTACGGCGGCGCCAAGGGCGGCATCCGCGTCGATCCGCGCACCCTCTCGCACGGCGAGCTGGAGCGCATCACGCGCCGCTACACCAGCGAGATCAACATCATCATCGGGCCCAACAAGGACATCCCGGCGCCCGACGTCAACACCAACGCGCAGGTGATGGCGTGGATGATGGACACCTATTCGATGAACTCGGGCAGCACCGCCACCGGCGTGGTGACGGGCAAGCCGATCTCGCTGGGCGGCTCGCTGGGCCGCCACGAGGCCACCGGCCGCGGCGTGTTCGTGGTCGGCTCCGAGGCGGCGCGCAACCTGGGGCTGGAGATCCGCGGCGCCCGCGTGGCGGTGCAGGGCTTCGGCAACGTCGGCGCGGTGGCGGCCAAGCTGTTCCACGAGGCCGGCGCCCGCGTGGTGGCGGTGCAGGACCACCGCACCTCGCTGTACAATCCGGCCGGCCTGGACGTGCCCGCCATGATGGAATATGCGTCGCACAGCGGCACCATCGACGGCTTCCAGGGCGAGACCATCTCCAGCGGGCAGTTCTGGCAGGTCGACTGCGACATCCTGATCCCGGCCGCGCTGGAAGGCCAGATCACCGCGCAGAACGCGCCCCAAATCAAGGCACGGATGGTCATTGAAGGTGCGAACGGCCCGACCACGCCCGAAGCCGACGACATCCTGCGCGAGCGCAACATCCTGGTGGCACCGGATGTGATCGCCAACGCCGGCGGCGTCACGGTTTCGTACTTCGAATGGGTGCAGGATTTCTCCAGCTTCTTCTGGACCGAGGAGGAGATCAACCAGCGCCTGGTACGAATCATGCAAGAGGCTTTCCGTGCGATCTGGCAGATCGCTCAGGAAAACAAGGTTACCTTGCGCACGGCCGCGTTCATCGTGGCCTGCACGCGGATCCTGCAGGCGCGCGAAATGCGCGGCCTCTACCCCTGATGGTCGGGGCGGCTTGCTGCCGCGGCGTCGCCGGAGGGTGATGCTGCATTGCAGCAATCCAGTCGGGTGTCGGTAACGCGGCTGCCGGATGTTCCGGCAGCCGCGTTGTCGTATGGCGTCGCCAGCCGCGCTGACGGGAGCGGCGGCGGCCATGCGGCATGTGACCGTCCGATGACGGCCGCGCGGAAGCCGGTCCGCGGCGCTTTCCGGCGTTCCCCGGTGTTGCCGGGAGGAAACGGCCGGCCGGCAACGGGTCCGTATCCGGGCCGCAACAGGGTGCGATCTCCCCGCAAACCATGCCCATATTGGCTTTGCTAGGGGAAAAACCCGTTGTCTTGAGTGCATGCCTGCGCAATACTATTTCGTCGGCGGGTGGTTTTTTGTTAGAGTCCCGCCTTTCTTCTCTTCATGGTCAAGGAGATGTTATGAATGTTGCCAAGTTGGCTTCCCTGATGATTGCAGCCGGCGTGCTGTGCGGTACCGCGCAAGCCGCCGAGCAACTGACGGGCACGCTGCAGAAGATCAAAGACACCGGTGTGATTACGCTTGGCGTGCGCGAATCGTCGATTCCGTTCAACTACAACCTGGGCGGCGTGCGCCAGGTCGGCTATTCCTACGACATCAACGTCAAGATCGTGGAAGCCATCAAGGACCAACTGAAGCTGCCGAACCTGCAGGTCAAGGAAATCCCGATCACCTCGCAGAACCGCATCACGCTGCTGCAGAACGGCACCATCGACATCGAGTGCGGCTCGACCACCAACAACCTCGAACGTCAGAAGCAGGCATCGTTTACCACCAGCATCTTCATCATCGGCACCCGCATCATGGTGAAGAAGGACGGCGGCATCAAGGACTGGGCCGACCTCAAGGGCAAGAACGTCGTGACCACCGCCGGCACCACGTCCGAGCGCCTGCTGCGCAAGATGAACGATGACCAGAAGCTGGGCATGAACATCATCAGCACCAAGGACCACGGCCAGTCGTTCCTGACGCTGGAATCGGGCCGCGCGGTCGCGTTCATGATGGACGACGCGCTGCTGTACGGCGAGCGCGCCAAGGCCAAGAACCCGGCCGACTGGATCGTGGTGGCCAAGCCGCAATCGCGCGAGTCCTACGGCTGCATGATCCGCAAGGATGACGCACCGTTCAAGAAGCTGTCGGACACCGTCATCACCGGCATGATGAAGGACGGCTCGATCAACACGCTGTACACCAAGTGGTTCCAGCAGCCGGTGCCGCCCAAGGGCCTGAACCTGGACTTCCCGCTGTCCGAAGACATGAAGGCGTTGTTCAAGACGCCGAATGACAAGGCGCTCGACTGATCCTGGGATTCCGGTTGTGCGAAACGGAAGGCATGTCCTTCCGTTTCTTTTTGAGGACTCATCATGAATTACAGCTGGCATTGGGGTGTATTCCTCGAGCAGGCCGCCCAGAACGAGACCTACCTTGACTGGATGATTTCCGGGCTCAAGGTCACGCTGGCGCTCGGGCTCTCGTCATGGATCATCGCCCTGGTCATCGGCTCGGTGCTCGGCGTGCTGCGCACGGTGCCCAACAAGTGGCTGTCCGGCCTTGCCGCGACCTACGTCGAGATCTTCCGCAATATTCCGCTGCTGGTGCAGCTGTTCATCTGGTACTTCGTCATGCCCGAGCTGCTGCCCGGCGGCGAGATGTTCAAGCAGATGAACCCGTTCGCGCAGCAGTTCCTGGCAGCCATGTTCTGCCTGGGCACGTTCACCGCGGCCCGGGTCTGCGAGCAGGTGCGCTCGGGCATCAACTCGCTGCCGCGCGGCCAGCGCAACGCCGGCCTGGCGATGGGCTTCACGCTGGCGCAGACCTACCGCTTCGTGCTGCTGCCGATGTCGTTCCGCGTCATCGTGCCGCCGCTGACCTCCGAGTTCCTGAACATCTTCAAGAACTCCGCGGTGGCGTCCACGATCGGCCTGCTGGAACTGGCGGCGCAGGGCCGGCAACTGGTGGACTACACGGCGCGCCCGTACGAGTCCTTCATCGCCGTGACCATCATGTACGCGCTGATCAATCTCGTCGTGATGCTGCTCATGCGCTGGGTGGAACAGCGCACCCGCGTGCCCGGCTTCATCGGTGGCAAGTAAGAGGACCCGTCATGGCATATTCATTCGATTTCAGCTCGATCAACGCGACCACGCTGGAAGTGCTGGGCGAGGGCATGATGGTCTCGCTCAAGATCACCGTCACCGCGGTGGTGGTGGGCATCGTCTGGGGCACCATCCTGGCGATGATGCGCCTGTCCTCGGTCAAGCCGCTGAACTGGTTCGCGCAGGGCTACGTGACCATCTTCCGCTCCATCCCGCTGGTGATGGTGCTGCTGTGGTTCTTCCTGATCATCCCGCAGGTGCTGCAGAAGACGTTCAACCTGTCGCAGGCGTCGGACCTGCGCATGACCTCGGCGCTGATCGCGTTCGCGCTGTTCGAGGCGGCGTACTACTCCGAGATCATCCGCGCCGGCATCCAGAGCGTGTCGCGCGGGCAGATGTTCGCCGCGCAGGCGATGGGCATGACCTACGGCCAGTCCATGCGGCTGGTGATCCTGCCGCAGGCGTTCCGCAACATGGTGCCGCTGCTGCTGACCCAGGGCATCATCCTGTTCCAGGATACGTCGCTGGTCTACGTCAGCGCGCTGGCCGACTTCTTCGGCCAGGCCTACGGCATCGGCGAGCGTGACGGCCGCATCGTGGAGATGCTGCTGTTCGCCGGGCTGGTGTACTTCATAATCTGTTTTTCCGCATCTCTGCTGGTCAAGCGTTACCAGAAAAAGGTGGCCGTATGATTGAAATCAACAACGTCTCCAAGTGGTATGGCGCCTTCCAGGTGCTGACCGATTGCACCACCAAGGTCGCCAAGGGCGAGGTGGTGGTGGTGTGCGGTCCGTCGGGCTCCGGCAAGTCGACCCTGATCAAGACCGTCAACGCGCTGGAACCGTTCCAGAAGGGCGACATCCTGGTCGACGGCACCTCGGTCGGCTCGCCCAAGACCAACCTGCCCAAGCTGCGCTCGCGCGTGGGCATGGTGTTCCAGAACTTCGAGCTGTTCCCGCACCTGTCGATCACCGAGAACCTGACCATCGCCCAGGTGAAGGTGCTCGGCCGCTCGAAGGAGGAAGCCACCGCCAAGGGCCTGAAGTACCTCGAGCGGGTCGGCCTGAAGAGCCAGGCGGCCAAGTTCCCGGGCCAGTTGTCGGGCGGCCAGCAGCAGCGCGTGGCGATCGCCCGCGCGCTGTCGATGGACCCGATCTGCATGCTGTTCGACGAGCCCACTTCGGCGCTGGACCCGGAAATGGTCAACGAAGTGCTGGACGTGATGGTGCAGCTCGCGCAGGAAGGCATGACCATGATGTGCGTGACCCACGAAATGGGCTTCGCGCGCAAGGTCGCCAACCGCGTGATCTTCATGGACGCGGGCAAGATCGTCGAGGACTGCCCCAAGGAAGAGTTCTTCGGCAACATCGACGCGCGCTCGGACCGCGCCAAGCAGTTCCTGTCGAAGATCCTGCATCATTGAGATTGGATGGCCGCCCGAGGCGGCAAGCCATGAAAAGGGACGCCGAGGCGTCCCTTTTCTTATCCGCCGGCAAAAACGGTCGGTTGCCGCATGTTGTCTCCCCCCGGACGATTGACGAAGCCCGCGAACGGGCCCACACCGCCAGAGCTGGCCCAAGCAAGGTGTCCTCCCTCTCCCCTCACGGGGAGAGGGCCGGGGAGAGGGGCGGTTTGACCAGGAGCCAGATCAAGCGGGGCCAACGGTGTTGTCCGGCATGATGGCCGCGGACGAAGCCGCCGGTTTTTTTTTCAGCACGCCAGCCCCCGCCCTCTCCCCCAACCCCTTTCCCACTGCGCGGGAGAGGGGAGCAAACCGGCACCTCAGGTGCAGGCGCTGTTCGCCGCGTTCCTGGCCTGCACCTCGGGCGGGATCGGCACCGACAGCGTCATCACCGAGCGGCCTTCCTCGAACATCATCAGCTCGCCCGGCGCGAACGCGGTCCAGGTCTCGTTGTCGGTCAGCGGCGCGGTGGCGATCACCGCCACGCGGTCGTCGGGCGTGGTGACCTGGGCGAAGTCGATCGACAGGTCGGCGTCGATCAGGTGCGCCGTGGAAAACGGCCACTGGCGCACGATGTAGTACAGGCGCGTGGAGCAGTGCGCGAACAGCGCCTGCCCGTTGGACAGCAGGTAGTTGAACACGCCGTGCAGCGTGATCTCGCGCGTGATGTCGGCCAGCGCGTGGCACAGCTCGTTGAGCGGCGGCTGCGAGCCGGGGAAGCGCTTGCGCAGGCCCTGCATCAGCGTGCAGAAGGCCAGTTCGCTGTCGGTGTCGCCCACCGGCTGGTAGACGCCGGACAGGAACGGCGAGAAGTTCTTCAGGTCGCCGTTGTGGGCGAAGATCCAGTGCCGGCCCCACAGCTCGCGCATGAACGGGTGGCAGTTCTCCAGCCGCACGGTGCCCTGGGTCGCCTTGCGGATATGCGAGATGACGTTCTTGGACTTGATCGGGTAGCGCTTGATCAGGTCGGCCACCGGCGAGGTGCCGGCGGACTGGTTGTCGATGAACAGGCGGCAGGCCTTGTCCTCGAAGAACGCCACGCCGAAGCCGTCGGCATGGTGGTCCGTGACGCCGCCGCGGGCGGCGAAGCCGGTAAAGGAGAACGTCACGTCGGTCGGCGTGGCGCAGTTCATGCCGAGCAGCTGGCACATGGCGGGGCACCGGACCGGCAGCAGGCTGCCGGATTGCAATAGAATGTTCCATTATCCGGCCAGCCCGGGTTTTCTGCCAAGCGCGTCGCGCCTCGCGGTTTTCCCGCGCGCCGCCGGCATGCCGCCCGGCCGCCGCCGGATCTTCCCGACAACCATTCGTCCTGTACACCTTCAGCGGGCTTTTCGAGACATGAGCAAATACAAGATCGCAGTCATCCCTGGCGACGGCATCGGCACCGAAGTGATGCCCGAGGGGCTGCGCGTGATGGACGCCGCCGCGCGGCGTTTCGGCATCGACCTGCAGTTCGACCAGTTCGACTTTTCCAGCTGCGACTACTACGCCCGCCACGGCAAGATGCTGCCGGACGACTGGTTCGACACCCTGGTCAAGTACGACGCGATCTATTTTGGCGCGGTGGGCTGGCCCGATTCCGTGCCCGACCACGTCTCGCTGTGGGGCTCGCTGCTGCAGTTCCGCCGCTCGTTTGACCAGTACGTCAACCTGCGCCCGGTGCGGCTCATGCCCGGCATCCGCAGCCCGCTGGTGGACCGCGACGGCAACCCGCGCAAGCCCGGCGACATCGATTTCTACGTGGTGCGCGAGAACACCGAGGGCGAGTATTCCAGCATCGGCGGACGCATGTTCCCCGGCACCGACCGCGAAGTGGTGATCCAGGAAACGGTGATGACGCGCACCGGCGTGGACCGCATCCTCAAGTTCGCCTTCGAGCTGGCGAACAAGCGCCCGGGCAAGCATCTGACCTCGGCCACCAAGTCCAACGGCATCTCCATCACCATGCCGTACTGGGACGAGCGCGTGGAGGCGATGGCGGCCGGCTATCCCGGCGTCAAGGTCGACAAGTACCACATCGACATCCTGACCGCGCACTTCGTCCAGCATCCCGACTGGTTCGACGTGGTGGTGGCCAGCAACCTGTTCGGCGACATCCTTTCCGACCTGGGTCCGGCCTGCACCGGCACCATCGGCATCGCGCCGTCGGGCAACATCAACCCGGACCGCACCTTCCCCAGCCTGTTCGAGCCGGTGCACGGCTCGGCGCCCGACATCGCCGGGCGCGGCGTGGCCAACCCGATCGGCCAGATCTGGTGCGGCGCGATGATGCTGGAGCACCTGGGCCACGCGGAAGCCGGCGCGGCCGTGCTGGGCGCCATCGAGCAGGTGCTGGCGGCCGGCCCGGAACACGCGCCGCTGACCCGCGACATCGGCGGCAAGGCCGGCACCGCGGACCTGGGCCAGGCCATCGCGGAGGCGCTGTGAGCGCGGCCGACGCGCGGGCCCTGCTGCTCGACACCTTCCAGGCAGCGGTAGCGGCGGCCGATCCGCTGCGCATCGTGGCTGACCATCTGCCGCCGCCGCAGCCGGGCGGCCGCACGCTGGTGGTGGGCGCGGGCAAGGCCGCCGCCTCGATGGCGCTGGCGGTGGAGCAGGCCTATGCGCGCCTGGACCCGGGCCACGTCATCGAAGGGCTGGTGGTCACGCGCTATGCCCACGGCCTGCCGACCGCGCACGTGCGCGTGATCGAGGCCGGCCACCCGGTGCCCGACGAAGCCGGCGAGCGCGCCGCGGCCGAGATCCTGGCCCGCGTGGCCGCGCTCGGCCCGGACGACCGTCTGATCGTGCTGGTCTCGGGCGGCGGCTCGAGCCTGCTGTCGCTGCCGGCCGAAGGCATCGCGATGGCCGACCTGAAGGCCACCACGCAGGAACTGCTGCGCTGCGGCGCGCCGATCACCGAGATGAACATCGTGCGCAAGCACCTGTCGCGCATCCAGGGCGGGCGGCTCGCCCAGGCCAGCCGCGCGCCGGTGACGACGCTGATCGTCTCCGACGTGGCCGGCGACGACCCGAGCGCGATCGCCTCCGGCCCCACGGTGCCGGACCCGAGCACCTACGGCGACGCGCTGGACATCCTGCGCCGCCACGGCGCCACGGTGCCGCCGGCGGTGCGCGCCTACCTCGAGCGCGGCGCGCGCGGCGAAGTGGCGGAAACGCCCAAGCCGGGCGACGCGCTGTTCGCCCGCGTCGACAACCGCGTGATCGCCACGGCGCACGGCAGCCTGACGGCGGCGGCCGAGGTCTTCCGCACGCGCGGCATCCAGCCGGTGGTGCTGGGCGACACCGTGACCGGCGAGGCGCAGGAAGTGGCGCGCGTGTACGCCGCGCTGGTGCGCGAGATACGCGCGTACAATGCGCCGTTCGCCGCGCCGGTGGCGCTGATCTCGGGCGGCGAATGCACCGTGACGCTGCCCGCGGGCGGCGGCGCGGCCGGCACGAAGCCGCGCGGCGGGCGCTGCGCCGAGTTCCTGCTGTCGCTGGCGCTGGAGCTCGACGGCGCCGCCGGCGTGTATGCCATCGCGGCCGACACCGACGGCATCGACGGCTCCGAGGACAACGCCGGCGCCCTGCTGGACCCGTCCACGGCGGCGCGCGCGCAGGCCGCCGGCGCCCCGGCGCGCGCGCGGCTGGACGCGCACGACGCCTGGGGCTTCTTCGACGCCGCCGGCGGCCTCGTGATCACCGGCCCCACGCGCACCAACGTGAACGACTACCGCGCCATCCTGATCCTGTAATCCCCCGCGAAAGCGCTGGCCGCCACCGGCGGCCGGCCACCCGAGCCACACCAAGCCATGACCCAGACCCTCACCATCACCCGCCCGGACGACTGGCACCTGCACCTGCGCGACGGCGCGGCGCTGGCCGCCGTGCTGCCCGACACCGCCCGCCAGTTCGCCCGCGCCATCATCATGCCGAACCTGAAGCCGCCCGTGACCACGGTGGCGCAGGCGGCGGCCTACCGCGAGCGCATCCTGGCCGCGCTGCCGGCCGGCATGGCGTTCGAGCCGCTGATGACGCTGTACCTGACCGACAACACTCCGGCCGCGGAAATCGTCGCGGCCAAGGCCAGCGGCTTCGTGCACGGGGTCAAGCTGTACCCGGCCGGCGCCACCACCAACAGCGACGCCGGCGTGAGCGACCTGCGCCGCTGCGCGAGCGCGCTGGAGGCGATGGAGCGCGCCGGCCTGCCGCTGCTGGTGCACGGCGAAGTGACCGATGCCGACATCGACATCTTCGACCGCGAAGCCGTCTTCATCGACCGCGTGATGACGCCGCTGCGCCGCGACTTCCCCGGCCTCAAGGTGGTCTTCGAGCACATCACCACCAAGGACGCCGCCGAATACGTGCGCGACGCCGAAGGCCCGGTCGGCGCCACCATCACCGCGCATCACCTGCTGTACAACCGCAACGCGCTCTTCATCGGCGGCATCCGCCCGCACTACTACTGCCTGCCGGTGCTCAAGCGCGAGATCCACCGCGCCGCGCTGGTGGCCGCCGCCGCGTCCGGCAGCCCGCGCTTCTTCCTCGGCACCGACAGCGCGCCGCACGCGCGCGGCCTCAAGGAACATGCCTGCGGCTGCGCCGGCTGCTACACCGCCCTGCACGCGATGGAGCTCTACGCCGAGGCCTTCGAGGCCGCCGGCGCGCTGGACAAGCTCGAAGCGTTCGCCAGCTTCAACGGCCCGGCCTTCTACGGCCTGCCGCGCAACGGCGGCACGCTGACGCTGACGCGCGAGGCGTGGCAACTGCCGGCCGAACTGCCATACGGCGACACCACGCTGGTGCCGCTGCGCGGCGGCGAGACGCTGCGCTGGAAAGCCAGCTGAGCCTCGCAGCCGTGACGCAGCAGCGGGGCGGCACGCCGCCCGTGGCCGGCGCCGTGGCGGAGATCGACTGGACGCGGCCCTGGTACAAACCGTTCGCACGGGTCGGCGCGGCGCTGGCCGGCGCGCTGCAAGCCGGCGCCGACCTGCGCGCCGCGCTCTGCGAGCTCAGCGCGCGGCAAGGCCTGCGCAACGCGCGCGGCCTGCCGCTGCGCTTCGTGCCGCAGGCCGAGCTGCCTGCCGGCACCGCCTACGAGGCCCATATCTTCGCCACCGGCGCGGTGCCCACGCGCGACAACCTGCACGACGTCTTCAACGCGCTGGTCTGGCTGCATTTCCCCCAGGCCAAGCGCGCGCTGAACCGGCTCCAGGCCGAGGCGATCGCCGCCGCCGGCGTGCAGCCGCGCCGCGGCGCCCTGCGCGACGCCGCCACCTTGTTCGACGAGAACGCCATCCTGTTCCTGAGCACGGACGGCAGGCTGGAAAGCGCGTTGCGCGGTTTCGGCTGGCACACGCTGTTCGTGGCGCGGCGCGCGGACTGGGAGGCAGCCGGCTGCGCCGTGGTGCCGTTCGGCCACGCGCTGCTGGAAAAGCTGGCGCGGCCCTACAAGGCCCTGACCGCGCACGCGTGGCCGCTGGCCTTGCCGCCCGCGGCGGGCGGCGAGTTGCCCGGCACGCTCGATGCGGCCGTGGCCGCCTCGCTCGAACGCCGCGCGCTGTCGAGCCGCGACTTCGCGCCGCTGCCCGTGCTGGGCATCCCGGGCTGGTGCGATGCCAACCGCGATCCGGACTTCTACGCGGATGCGGCCGTGTTCCGTCCGGGCCGGCGCGCCGCGGCGGCCTAGCGCCCGGGCCGCGCGCGCCAGGCCGGGCCGGGGCCAAACGGTGTTAGACTGCGGTCCGCAAAGCAGGACAGACAATCGCTGCTTGCATCGCAAGGTGCAAGGGGAGGAAAGTCCGGACTCCACAGGGCAGGGTGTTGGCTAACAGCCATCCACGGCAACGTGCGGAATAGGGCCACAGAGACGAGTCTTGCCGCCGGGTTCGCCCGGCGGCAAGGGTGAAACGCGGTAACCTCCACCTGGAGCAATCCCAAATAGGCAGGCATCGAGGCGGCCCGCTGAGCCTGCGGGTAGGGAGCTGGAGCCGGCCGGTAACGGCCGGCCTAGAGGAATGGTTGTCACGCGCCGCCGGCCGCAAGGCGGGTGGCGCGCACAGAATCCGGCTTATCGGCCTGCTTTGCTTCCCGATTCTTCCGTCCCGGCCGGCGCGCATTGCGCGTCGCATGCCGCCCGGGACAATGGAAGGTGCGGCCGCCATGCCGGTCCGCGCCCATCCTCGCGCTTACCCTTACCCTTCCACGATCTCCACCGTGTGCGTGATCTCGGCCGTCTTGGCCAGCATGATCGACGCCGAGCAGTACTTGTCGTGCGACAGCTGGATGGCGCGCTCGACCGTGCTGGCATTGAGGTTGCGGCCCGTCACGGTGAAATGGAAATTGATGCGCGTGAACACCTTCGGGTCTTCGCCGGCGCGCTCGGCTTCCAGCTTCACGCTGCAGCCGCGCACGTCCTGCCGGCCGCGCTTCAGGATCAGCACGACGTCATAGGCGGTGCAGCCGCCGGTGCCCAGCAACACCATTTCCATCGGCCGCGGCGCCAGGTCGTGGCCGCCGCCCTCGCGCGCACCGTCCATCGCGACCACGTGGCCGCTGCCGGTCTCGGCCACGAAGGTCATGCCGTCGCCGCCCATCCAAGTTACTTTGCATTCCATTTTGTTCGATCCTGCGCTTTGGTGAGTGCGTATCCGATCACGAACACGCGATTTCGAAACTTGATTTTTTAGTATATGCCACTTGCCAATGTGTGGTCAGGACGCATCAGATCCGGCTCAAGACTGAGGGTTTCCTCTAAGATGACGGTTTGATGACAGGCGAAATCGGTCATAAGTATTTGATTCTATTGATTAATGCACTATGTTTTTGCCGTGTCGCAATTTTTTACAATGCAAAACGCCATTCCGCACTGCAAATTTTCTTGCGCCGGAAGGGCGCTCATGTATAATTTCAATCATTGAACGATGGCATGCAGGACTCGCCAGAGTGCGAAAGCGAACTTCCCGGTTCGCCGGCCGCACCGCCAGCCAGGCCCCGTCGCTCTCCAGGTGTCTCCTCCACCCTCCTCCTTTGGTGGATTCAAACCCAAGCTCATGGCTTGGGTTTTTTTTCGCCTTCCCGCACCCGTCCACCTCCCGCCGGCATCCGGCCGCGCCCATCGAAGTGCCGCCGCCGTCGCCCGGCACATGCCGTCTTGACGCGGAGCCCAGACTTTGCTTGTGCCTGCGCCAAAAACGACAGTATAATCGAGGGCTTTTCCGTCATGCCCGCGGAAAAGGATTCAGGGAGAGCCTGCACATACAAGCAGGAGAAGGCCAGGTCCCGAGGACCGGCCGACGGCGCCAGCACCGATCAGCGATCACAAGCAAGGCGGTGCGCGTCACGTTACGGGCAGTTCTACAAGTCTCAGGAAAAATCATGAAGACCTTTTCCGCCAAGCCTGCAGAGGTAAAGCGCGACTGGTACGTGATTGACGCGACGGACAAAGTCCTCGGCCGTGTTGCCAGCGAAGTGGCACGCCGACTGCGCG
>Ga0255334_1000790_pt1 | contig 19341 bp, 14 predicted proteins | sample EtOH5_35cm_T3_12_FD_202080 | JGI IMG/M metagenome (GOLD analysis project Ga0255334, IMG submission 202080) | Sandy soil microbial communities from University of British Columbia, Vancouver, Canada - EtOH5_35cm_T3_129 | ecosystem: Engineered > Artificial ecosystem > Sand microcosm > Unclassified ...
TGCCCACCTCTGTAAACGAGCGTGCTGCGCTAAACTCGGTACTGATTCCCACTCACCATGCCTCCGACCGCGCCGATGCGCGATTCGCTATGCCAAGAGGGCACTCGACCAGAGGCGATGGAGCATATTCGAGTGGATGGCCGACAGAACGGGGCCCAAGGAGGGAATCAATGACGCAGACATGTGGGCATGCACGGTCGCAGCGGCAGACGGCGATCTTCAAAGGTTAAAGAGTATGATCAAGCGCCGATGGTATCGCACATACGGCGACGAGATAACCTGCGCTGCAGCGTCGTATGGGCGTGCCAGCGTGCTGGAATGGCTTAAACAGAATCAGGGTCAAGAATGGGATGCCGGCGCATTGTATGGTGCCATTCGCGGCGGTCATTTGGATGTAGCCAGGTGGATGCTCCAAACAGAGCCAAGGGACCAACCATGGGCGGCGGCCCGTTACGGGCACATGGACATTCTCAGGGAGCATGTTCACCAGGGAAGGAACAGCGTCAAAGACTCACGGTGGGCGATGGAGGCGGCCAGAGGGGGAAGGACAGACGTGCTCGACTGGCTGAGAGAACACTGCTGTGATATTTGCCATGGCGTGGCAGAACGCGCAGCAGCAAAGGGACACACGAGCGTGATACAATGGTTCGCGGCTGGCGGAGGACGGCTGTCCAGCTGGGAGATTGCCTATGCCGCAGAGAAAGGCCATCGGGAGGTCGTCGAGTGGCTTCTAGAAACGCACCCAGGGAGAGTGGATATAAAGTGGGCGTACGTGCAAGCGGTCCAGGCGGGCCATCTGGCGTTGGCGCAACATCTCTATAAACGCACGCACTATCGCAGTGCGTATGCGTGCGCACGAGCCGTAAAGAACGGCCATCTCCACGTGGTTCGGTGGTGCATGTCGAAAGGGCAACACTATGCGATCGAGGAAATGATTTCTGTTGCTGCGCGACGAGGACACATTCACATACTCGAGTGGCTCCATGCATGGTGGCAAGGCACCATCGATGGTGCATGTCCGACGATGCGCGTGCGCGATCCCGCCATGGTGGCGATGGCAAAGAGGGGCCATACACAGACACTTGAATGGCTCGATGCACACGGGATCACGTCCGAGAGCGACATGTGGACCCTACAGGGCAGCGTAAAGGCGGCGCGTGGCGGACACGTACGCGTGCTGGCGTGGATGCGAGCGCGGGGCCTACCGTGGAACGACAAAGGGTGCATGCTCGAGGCTGCCTCTAGAGGCGACCTCGATCTCATCGAGTGGCTCGTTGCGCAAGGGTGCGCATGGGATGAGCGCGCATGCGTCGGCGCGGCAATCAACAAATGCTACGTGACCGTCGGGTGGCTATACGCGCATGGCGCACCATTGGACAGAACCAACTATGCACTCGGTATTTGGAGTGTGCGCAGTGCGACCGAATGGGCCGAGGACAGTGGATGGGCACCAAGATGCTGATACCCTTCTCCCCATTGCCACGATAATGTACTCGGGCCATCTACCGGGAGCGTTTGTCCTACGGCAAAACCAGATGGACCACGCGCGTAACCAGAGGGCACATTGAAAATGCACAGGTTCTGCGCTCGCGTGGCGGCATCAAAGGGCGCAGATCTGATCAGCGCCACGGTTTTTAGCTTGCAAAACATCAGGGGTGCGTTGCCAATAAATTCTTTAAGGGGGAGACCCCAATGATCTTTACGAGGTCCACGAGCAACCAACAGGCATACACCAACGTGTGGGGCACCACACCCAACAGCGGTGAGATGCCCCACTACTTTGACGATACGGTGAAACGCACGCTCGATAAGATCGGAGCCGATGAGGACATGTGCACGCTGCCGAGCCAACACAAGATGACGACCTATTTCCTGCGATGCGATCTCATGCCCTATGAATCGGAAAAGATTGCGTCACGTTTTGGACGATCGACGGCACAGAATTGGGCAACTGACGAGAACGGGCGTGGCTATGGCACTTGCGCAGGATACCTACGGCCACTGCGATGAGCAGAATCATCTGTACCATGTGTTGGTCGAGAAGAAATTCCCCTGCATGGAGAGCACACTTGTCTACCACTCTTGCGATGCCCGAGAGATCGCCAATAAGCGACCTCGCATCCACACGTCACCCGAGCATGGATGAAACGTTTTGCCTGTACATATCAAGTACACTGCTCGACAGCGTTTCGGCACGCTTGCGTGGCATTTGCCTATCATCGCGCAATGGCCATAAATGGCCTCGCACTTTGGCTATCAAACAATTCATCCAAAAGACCAATAGACGTGGCTTCCTTTGACGAGCGAGCGCGCATTTGCGAATGCCAAGCATTTGTGAAGCAGAGCAAAAGCGGGCGTGCCGTCCTTGCATATATGTATAGAGATGCAGTACCTACCGAATGAAGTCCAACTCGCAATCCTAAAGCGCGCTGGTGCCGTCGCCCGCCCCATCCTGCGCTGTGTGAGTCCCCTGTGGCGCTCACTATTGAGCGAACGAAGGCACCGAAAAGGCCCATGCCGCGGCAAGGGCACACGATGCCTCTTGCAGCATGAGTGCGCCACCAAGTATGCGTGCCGCCTGGCCGCCGGGCGCATGTGGACCCTCCTTGACTGGATGCCTCGCGACCTGATTACGGGCAAACGCCTTGCCCAGGCACTGTGTCGGGCAGCCATAGAAGACAATGACATGGGCGTGCTAAGGACCAATATCGACCATGTGGGACAAAACGATCGGCACGACTTGGGCATGCATGCCATTTCCTACGGGCACCTGCAGGCGGTCCAGTTGGCATTTGGCCCAGATCACAAGCCTCCCACAAGCGAGTGCGCATCTGCCGTATTTTACAAGGCGGCCAAGCGAGGCCACTGGCACGTGCTGGCGTGGCTCGAAAGGCGCTTTCCAATGCCAGACACGAGTGCGACATGTGGTGCCGCCAAGGGAGGCCACCTGGAGATGCTCAAAGAGATGCACCAAAGGGGCTACGCGTTTGATGATCACGTAGTGACACACGCGGTGAGGGCAAATCGCCTCGACATTGTCGAGTGGCTCACCAGCGTCGGTTACCGATGGTGCAGGTACGCGTCCATAACGGCGTCTTATCATGGGCACTTGACACTGCTAAAGTGGGCGCATGCTAATGGGTGCATGAAAGACGATGAGGTGGACGTCGTCGAAGGCGCCGCTAGGGGTGGCCATATAGACATTCTCGTATGGCTTTCCGAGAATGGCTACCAGCACAGGGGTGCACGTGCGGCAGAGGATGCCGCCCGCGGTGGACACCTTTGCGTGCTCCAATGGATGGAGCAAAACGACTGGCAGCGAGACACACGTGCATGCAAGGGAGCCGCGGAAGGTGGCCATCTACATATACTCGAATGGCTCTACGATCACGGGCACCGGTGGGATAACGAGGCATACAAGGACGCCATGATAAATGGGCATGTGCATGTCCTCAACTGGCTCGAGAAGCACGGGGGGCGGAAGGAGCCGCTGCATGTCTACAGCATGCTCCAGACCATCGCTGCCAGAGGGCACCTGAGCGTGCTGCGGTGGATTCGTAAACGTGCCCCTGGGATGAGCCTTTCACCAATTGGCAGCATGGCCGCGGCCAAGGGGAGGATAGATATGCTTGACTGGGCAAGACGCAAAGGATGCAAGTGGCACTCAGGCATGTGTTACAATGCCGTAGTCTGCTGCGGCGATCTGGACGTCGTGCGTTGGCTCGTTGAACACGGGTGCCCATGGGACGAAAGGGTCTCTACATGCGCCTCTTCCAAGCCCGATATCCTAAATTGGCTGCATGAGCGCGAGCGCATCCACGAGTACAATTGGCTGGGTCCTAGACTGGATGGCAATCACCCTCGCAAACAGCAAATCTGACGTTCAACAGACCCATACGATCGTGTCTATAGTAGAATGAATCATGTTGTGCATATGCTTGCACACCGCTCGATCACATAAAACAATAGTGTGCATGTTTGTCATGCTTGTAACCAGCAGGCACGCACCTTTGCGTCCACCGCACTCACCCCTGCACTGTCAGACCCTGTACCTCGTTTACCCGCCTACACCACTTTGGGTTACGGTCTCGGTCACGACTCTTTTCTGTGGACACGTTGGGGCATGACTCCATAAAAGCCCACACTCTAACAAGAGGCCCCAGCACAATGTCTGGGCAGGCGAGGGGTACCATGTACCCTCACGTGCATTAGGATGGATGCAAAGAGCAGTCAGATACGCAAACAACACTTGTGAGTCTGTTGGTCTGCAGGGCGCTCTAAAGGATTAGCAATTGTACTCGCATTGTACTCGCATTGTGCGGCATGGGTGCATTGCGATGCCCTCAATGTCGCGTCTCGCACAGATGCACCGCGCCATCCTGTTTGTCTAAACGAAAAGGAAATACAGTTTCCAGAGCCAGTAACAAAGAAAAAGGAAAAAGAAAGGCGAAATGCGCAGATTGGTGCGTTTCATAAAAGAGAAAGACAGACAAGGACAGGGCAAGGCGCAACAACAAGTGGGCGGCAAGGACGTCGGGTTGCGCAACGCATGCACCAAATCAAGCGACAATTGGTCCGACTCCACCAAAAGGTTAGTTTGACTGCGACACATGGGCAAGAGCAAAGAAAAGAATTGCCATTGGGCCGCCGATTCGCGGTACAACACCAAAGTGGGCACGAGCGCTGCACGGTATTGTCGAGCACAAACGGGAGAAGGAACTCTTGCGCGAAAGGAGATGGACGACCTTCCCGCAGAGATGCTTGCACTGATATGGCAGTGGACAGACGTGGGGACGAGAAAGGTGCTCGCGTGCGTCAGTACCGGGTGGCGCGCAACGGGCAAGGCCAAAGAGGCGAGGACCGAAAAGAGGTGGAGATCGTGCTGGGACGCCCTAAAGGGTTGCTGCCAAAGGCAGAGGTGCGCGATCCGATACGCGTCAAGGATGGCACAACAGAGGCGTTGGGACGTTTTCGACTGGATGGTGGATCTGACGGGCCCCTTTGAAGGAAGAAATGAGGTGGACAAGATGGCGACAAGGATCGCGGCAGAGGATGGAGATGTAGAGTGGCTTCACAAGTTAGTGGAAGAGAGGGGGTACCGATGGGACGCGGCCAAGGTAAGCGAAAAGGGCGCGCGCTATGGGCACAAGGAAGTGGTCAGGTGGGCCAAGCAGAGGAGAGGGCGCGCCGACGACGTGTGCAAGGCCGCGGCCAAGGGAGGCAGATTGGAGATGCTCATATGGTCGTACGAGGAAAAGGGTTACATGATCGACGCCAGGGTGAGCCGCATGGCCGCCAAGATTGGCGCGATCGACGTGCTCGAATGGCTGGAAACAAAGGGTGGTCTGGCCGTGAGCACAAGCTTGCAACGTGCGGCAGAAAGCGGACAGATAAAAGTCTTGCGGTGGCTGGCAGAGAAACCCCTCGGGAGGGACACGCTGCTACTCTTGGGCGACACGTGCATCGATTTGGCGGCAACGGGGGGACATCAGGCCGTAATAGAGTGGCTGTGCGGGCAGGGAGCAGACATAACCACGACCGCCATGAGGAACGCGGCCACGGGCGGGCACCGTCATCTGGCGGAATGGATGCGGGAGCGGGGGTGCGAGTGGGATGCACGCGCGATCCAGATGGCAGCCAAGGGCGGACACCAGTCGCTCGTCGAATGGATGCGAGGACAAGGGTGCGAATGGGACGATGGGGCGACTCAAGCGGCGGCCGAAAGTGGCCACCTAGACCTCCTGCAGTGGCTGAGGCAGCGAGGATGTCCCTGGGACAGATACGTATTTGAAGCGGCGGGCAAGGGCGGGCACGTGGCGGTGATGGAGTGGGCATGGAGCGAGGGCCTGCGATGGTGGGCTGTGACCCGAAACGACGGGTGGGATGCCGACGAGGAGGAGATAGCGGGGCGTGGCCGCCACCTAATGATGATGGCATGCGATGCCGGTCAGCTGAAAACGATCATGTGGCTAAGGGGGCACAGATGCAAGTGGACCGACGGCATGTGCGAAGGGGCCATCAAGAATGGCCACCTGCACATCATGGCCTGGGCACGCATGAACGGATGCGCGTGGAACCTCGAAAGGTGTGTGACGGCGGCAATCGATGCAGACGACACCGAAATGCTCGACTGGATCAGAGACCACACGGGTGGAGAAAGCGGGTGGAAGGAAATCGTGGGCAAAGCGTGCGCACAGGCGATCCAGTGGAAGCGGTTTGCCGTGGCCAGGTGGTTTCTAAGCAGAGAGCCAAGGCTCAAGGATGACGGGAGGATGTGGGTTCGGTTGGCTAAAGGGGACCGCACTGAAGAGATCAAGTGGGCCTACAAGAGCGGCGGCTGCCGATGGGGTTCGGGCGACACCTGCGCGATGCTCGTGAGGCACGGCTATATCAAGGCCCTCAAGTGGGTGCACGAGCGGGGATGCCCGTGGGACGGGGAGACGTGCTGGGAGGCTGCCAAAGGAGGGCATACAGATGTGCTCGAGTGGGCGGTAACGAACGGGTGCCCGTGGGACGAGAGGACCGCCGAATTGCTGGCCGACCAGGAGATGCACGGCATGGTGGAACGACTCAGAGCCATACGCTCTACGAGCGCAACGGGCAAGAGAAAGAGGATGGTGTGAAAAGACACTTTTGGTGGTCACGATCACTGCGTGAATGCATGAGTCTGGCTATGTTTCCACCAATGTGTGCAGCCGAGGCACCTCTCGGTGTTGACCTTTACTCTATCAATGGTACCCTTGCGCAAAAGCAGTGTGGGTCAACTTTTGCGCCAGATGTGCTTTATAGGGGACGCTTGACGGTGCTATTCAAGGCACCAAGTGCGCACCGTTCCGTGCTTTTGCACATGCTCTAGGCAATACACGAGAGTGTCGCCCATGGGTCAGTTCTGCCCATGGCAATATCGATGAGCGTCACTGTTCATGCGTAATCCCACGGAAACACACAGCATACTCTTTCACGTTTACCACGGTGGGGGGTATCTGGCATGGGTGCGGCGACTCTTATCAAGAAACAGCCAGGAAGCATACATGGACACAAAGGAAAAGGACATTTTAATTAAAAACGACTGGAATAATTGTATTGGTGGACGCCAGAGGAACGAAATGGCCAAAACGAGAAACAAGTCTAGCCCACACCAATGACAAAATGGTCGAGTGTCCGAGTGCGTATGCTTTGGCACGCAAGGCAAAAAGGGTCGACATATACTTGGGCGCTGGCGTAGAGCGAGAATTGTCGAGTGCGCGACCGGCATTGGTCGCCGTCTCAACGAATCAAACGGTGTGGCAAAGCACGTCAATGACAGTATATGCCAGCGCCTCCCGGCAACAACAGGGCCTGCTTTGAGTGCAGCGTAAACGCGCCCATTGGCAAACCCAATAAGAGCAGAGCAGACATCAACGCGCCACGCAAACAGGACGCTGAATGAAACAAGTGCAGAGGGAAAGAGCAATAGACATTTTGCCGATCGAACTCTTGGCCCTCATCGTCAACTACTGCGACCCTCTAACGCGCCCCCTGCTCGCCCGCGTCGACCATGCGCTCTCTGACGGCTACCGCCTTGCGCGCTCGCTTGTACCGCCTACCTCGGGAGACAGGCCGCCGCTGGGGCACCGGTGCCACCACAAGCGCAAGGCGGTAGCGAGGGGCTGCTTCGATTCCTACATGATACTCTTGATGCGGCGCCGCCGTTTTCCCCTACTGCGCTGGTTCAGCGAAAACGTGGGCGGACTGCTCCCGCGCAATCTGTGCAGGGCTGCGGCAGGCGAGGGTGATCTCTGCATGCTCCAGTGGGCGCGCTCCAAAAACTGCTCATGGGACGTGCAAGTGTGCGAGTACGCCGCCAGAGGAGGGCACCTGCACATCATCGAATGGGCGCACGAGCACGGCTGCCCGTGGGACGAGTGGACATGCGCCTGTGCAGCGGAAGCAGGCCGCCTGGACATGCTGCAGTGGCTGCGCGCTCGCGGGTGTCCGTGGGACGCATGGGCGCTAGCGTGCGCGGCCAGAGGGGGACACTTGGCTGTGGTCGTATGGGCGCATGCCAATGGATGCGCAGCCAACGAATGGGTGTGCGGTTATGCCGCACGAAGCGGCAGCATAGAGGTGATTCAGTGGCTGCGCGCTCATGGATTCCAGTGGGACTGCCGCACGCTCATAGAGGCAGCGCGAGCGGGTCGGTGGGAAATGCTCAGATGGGCCCACGAACATGGGTGCCCGTGGAGCGTGAGTGTGTGCGACATTGCAGCGTCCAGCGGCCGGTTGGATGTGCTCCAGTGGGCGCACGATCGTGGGTGTCCTGTGGACACGTCGACGTGTTGTCATGCGGCGCGTGAGGGTCACCTGACGATTCTCCAGTGGCTCCGCGCGCGCAACTGCCCGTGGGACTCGCAGACCCATGCTTTGGCAGCGGCAAACGGACATTTGCACATCATTGAATGGGCCCACGCGCAAGGGTGTCCCTGGTCCATCAGGGCATCTGCGCAAGCCGCCAGGTACGGTCACCTGCACATTATTCAGTGGGCCCACGCGAATGGGTGTGCATGGAGCGCGGACACCTGTAGCCTCGCGGCCGAGAACGGCCACCTGCACGTGCTGCAGTGGGCACGCAGCAGAGGGTGTCCATGGGACGAGGACACGTGCATCTATGCGGCGCAGAGTGGCTATCTCGAAATCCTCCAGTGGGCGCGCGCTCAAGGGTGCCCGTGGGACGATCGGGTGTGCACCGAGGCAGCGCTAAACGGCCGTATCACCATTTTGAAGTGGGCGCACGCGCAGGGCCTCCCCCTGGACGAGGCGGTGTGCTACCACGCCGCCCAAAAGGGCCATCTGGACATTCTCCAGTGGGCGCACGCACAGGGATGCCCCCTGGACGACCAGGTGTGCATCGAAGCAGCACAGAATGGTCGCGTCTCGGTTCTAGAGTGGGCGCGCACACAGGACTGTCCTTGGGATGATGACGTGTGCAGGCGCGCCGCGCTGTACGGCCACCTGGACGTTCTCCAGTGGGCTGTCAATCAGGGCTGTGGGTGGTCTGTCGAGGATTGCCTGGATATAGCGCGCTCGAATCGCCATCAGACCATGGTCGAGTGGGTCGAGCGTCAGCTGCACGCCGGTACCGCTTCCCATCAAGAGGTACCGTCGTGAGGGTTTCTCTTCCTTTTCCCCTTTTCCCCAATGCATACGCGTGCTGTCTGCCTTGGTGCCGCGTGGTCCATGCGCAATAAAAGAAGTGTGGCATCCATCGAGCAGGAACACCCACCGGCCATTTACATAAAACAGGGCCGACAGCGGGATCTCGGCGCAGCCGTGCATGCCTGCCTCGCTCCCTCCCACTGCTTGGTTTGTGCAAAAAAGAAACGACCTATTTTCCTAGATGCAGGGCAAGGGAAATACAGGGAAAACACATAATCACACCGAAAACACACAATTGGTGCACTTTGAGGAGGAGGGGGAAACACAAACATGCTGCAATAGGAACAGAGGTTCATGCACGTGCAAGGAATCACCGCCCCAATGCAAGACAGCGGCAGGGACACACCTGCGCAGACAGCAAAGATATAGTATTGGCCGAGAAAAGGGCCTCAAAAAAGGGCATTGGCCGAGCGGGGTGACGTAAAGGGCGCGAGGCCACAGAGGCCAGTCGACGCAAAGAGAGCACCCAACAACAACAACAACCATGGCAGCGGCGGCAGACCAAAATGACAGGCGAACGATGGAGGGATTACCGCCAGAGATGCTCTGCACTGTGTGGCGATGGACGGACCGGGAGACGCAAAAGGTGCTGGCGTGCGTCAACCACAAGTGGCATACGATAGGCGAGGCCGAAAGGGCGGCGGCCAGGAGGATACCGAGGCGCTGCAGCGACGACGGAAGGGTATGCCGCACGAGGCACAGGTGCGCGGTCAGGTACGCGCTGGACATGGTCCGCAGGAGGCGGTGGGTGGTGCTAGAATGGATGGTGGACAGTGCGGGAACCCTTGGCGATCGGTACGAGGTGGACAGGGCGGCAACCTGGGCCGCCGCAGAGGACGGCGACATAGAGAGATTGAACGTGCTCGTGGCAAAAGGCTACAAATGGAAGGCGCGCGATATAACAGACAAGGCGGCACGATATGGCCATCGAGAGATCATTGAGTGGGTGCTGCGGGCAAAGCCGAAAAGGGAGGGTGAGCCGTGTACGGCGGCGCTGGATGGGGTCGGGCTGGAGATGGCCAAGTGGCTCCACGAGGTCAAGGGCTACGATCCTGGTTGTCCTGCGATCCACGTGGCCGCACGCAACGGATGCATTGGCGCGCTCAACTGGTTGGACAGCAAGAATATAATGCACCAGAGATCGTGCATGGAAGGCGCAGCGATGGGAGGCCACATCGAGTCCCTCGAGTGGATGAGGGCAAAGTGGTTCGCGGAACACGGCGTACCAAAGACACAGGAGCACGATTGTGTAGCGCTGGCGGCCTCGGGGGGCCACCAAGAGGCCATCGAGTGGTTGCATCGGCAGGGGTTCGAGAGCAACAGCAGGGCTATCGCCCAGGCCGCGCGAGGCGGGCACATAGGACTGATCCATTGGCTGCGAGGGCACGGCTGGAGATGGGACAAGAGAGCGACGGCGGAAGCGGCGGCAGGCGGACACCTCGACCTGCTGTGCCTATTGAGGGAGGAAGGATGTCCATGGGACGAGCGGGTATTTGCCGAGGCCGCCAAGAGCGGGCACGTTCATGTGCTCGAATGGGCATGGATCCATGGACTGCGTTGGATCACGAGAGGCGCGGAAGGCGATGCAGAGGGCGTGCAGAGGGAAATGATGAGGGCGGCAGCGAGAGCGGGCCACATAGAGGTCCTCCGGTGGTTGCGCAAACACGGGTGCGCGTGGAGCGACGAGGTGTGCGACGAGGCCATGAAAGGCGGTCACATCAATGTGGCCGCGTGGGCGCGGAGAAAAGGATGCATGTGGAACATAAAGAGGTGCGTGATGGTCGGCGCGGACGAGGTCGATACGGGCATGCTCGAGTGGCTCAGATGCACGACCGGCAGTGATCCAGAGTGGAAAGAGGCGGGAGAGTGGGCGTGTGCGCGAGCGATCCAAACGCGCCGATTTGCAAGGGCCGACTGGTTCCTGACAACGGGGAAACTCGACAGAGCAAACGGCGCAGGGGTGATAGAGTGGCTGGCCACATGGAACAACCTAGAAGCCATCAAGTGGGCGCACAAAGAGCGCAACTGCGCGTGGGACACGACCGGGAAGACGTGCGCGATGCTGGCCAAACACGGAAACATATATGCGCTGACGTGGGTGCGCGAGCATGGATGTCCATGGGACGCGCGCACATGCGCAGGGTTCGCTCAGCGAGGCGATCTGATTGGACTCGTGTGGGCGCGCACCCAAAGGTGTCCATGGGACTCGGAGACGTGCTGGAACGCTGCGTACGAGGTGCACCCAAGAGTGAACACCGCCTGCGCTCTGCACTTAAAAGTGATCGAGTGGGCGGTGACGAACGGGTGCCCGTGGGACAATCGAACAATCGACATTCTGGAAAAGAAGAAAAAGTATGCGACAGTGGCGTTGTTGAGGGAGAGACCTGAACAACTGTGCGACCGTGTGTAGCCGAAACGAAGTGCATTTGAGTAAGATGGCGCAACTCGGTATTCATGCCTGTGTGCAAAACGATCTTGCATTGTGCGAGCCGGTCGCCACAGACCAGCGATCAGCGCAAGAGCCCGCTCTTTGGTGCCAAGGCTAATGGTGGGTAACAGCTAGCCGGTCGGCTTGTCCACGCTAAATCCACGCTTAGCCCCCTTGTTACATTCGGATAAACCCTAGTTTTGCGAGACAGCGCCAAACCGTTACCCACCATTGGCCAAGGCCCCTTTACTGTACCCGTGTTTTGTCTATGGGTTGGCATCGGCAAGAAACCACTTTCGCTGTTGCCCTGGATTTGAATAGGCACGATCCATAGCACGCTCTTTGGGCGCACAGGAGGTGACATTGTGGTCGAGCACACGGTCGACGCGTGCAACGACCGCGACCACCACGTAGATGGGCAGGGAGATTGGCCTCTGCCACGCACCGAGGCAGCGCATCGAGGGCCGCACCATAGGAGCCAGCCTCGCCATGCAAGGGCCACTCCTTTGTGGGAGAACCGTGGGGCGACCTCGCCATGAAAACGAGAAAGGAGCAGGACCCGTGATTTGGTGTAGAAAGAGTGATTCATCAAAGGAGAAGCACATAATAGAGGTATGATGATAGCGAGGGTGGTATAAAGGCGCACCACAAAGGGATCACTGACGTTCGATCGTGTACCAAATGTGCGCGCCGTGCTTGTCATCGCGGCAGGCGTTGAGCAACACGCAACAGTGCTTGCCCTTGTCCCTAATGCAGCCTTTGAGGTAGCGGTACTTGATATCTGTCAGACACCATGTCTGCGAGCGAGCGACTCTTAATCGGGATGCAGTGCCCGACGTTGCCCGTGCCCCGCATGTACGGAACAGTGACGAGGAGTCAGCGCGCGATGGTCCCATGGATGTTGCGTTTGAACAAAGTAATGTAAGTGCGAGAGCAACGGCGCGATCTACACGCAAGCCAACGGAGAACACGTTGGAGCCAAGCCAAAGCGTGCACCATGTGTGCCAGCAGAGTTGCCGTCGGTGGAGGACAGCGCGCGAGCACAAAGCACTGAAAGTGGTAGGCAGATGGCGAGCGACGCAGGTATCGCAAACGTGCACGCCGACTGGATGGTTACGATAGAGATCATCGTCATGGTAGTAAAGAGGATCCGTGACGCTCAACAAGGTTGGTGCTTGCGCCCGACAACGATGAACGTGTACGTCCCCATGTGAGGTAGGGGGATGGCACCACACAGAACGCGCGGTAGAAACAGAGCCTAGAGAGGGTGCAGCGCTCACCGTTCGCGCCAAACAGCGCAGCAACGTACCACTTGTGGGCGGTTCTCCAACATGGAGCCAAGCGCTCCTTTCTTTATGAGAAAAGTGCTGGCAACACAGACAAAACACAGCGTTGCGTTTTGCCATTCAAAGGTGGCAAAGAGCCTTCCAGTGGGTGACGATGCGGCGCAGGGCACACAGGGTCGTAAAGGTACGTGGCGGTTCGAGCCTCCATGCGTCCCACTCGGCCTGTGTCGTGTACTGGAGCACAAAGCTGCTCTTTGTTTCCAGCGGGTCGAGTAGGGGATGCCACGTGCGCCTCCAGATGGGCAGATCAATGTCGGCAAATGGTGTGCCATTAGCCCAGCCAGACTGCGCCGTATAGGTGTAAACGAGGATATCGTCCACGAGACCCTGGTGCACGAGGTCCTGCAGGACAGGCAGTTCGGCCTCGCAAAAGTTGTTGCCCGGCGTGAGCCCGGGCGGCTCCGTAGGCTTGTCCGAACTGATAAACACGTGGACCGTGCCGCGCGCCATGCTCGCATACAGCCGCGATATGGCGTAAGAGATCAGAGTTAATGCGGCGCAGTGACGCCCACCTTGCGATTCGCGTACGGCCACGCATAGGTCGAATAGAAGGGACGTAAACGGACAGTCGGCGTCCCGCCACAGTGACATCTGGTTGCGTTGGACAACGCAGTGTTGGCGCGCGACCATGCCAGTCCAAAAGGCGTGCTCGACGTTGGGCGGCGTTGACATCCACTTGCGTGCTAGTCCATGGACAACGTCTATATGGGGCAAGGCGTGCGATGTGCCCAAGAAACTGACATCGTCCTCGGTCAGACCTTGCAAATGGGTCCACATCTCACAGGCTGCATTGAAACGCTCTGATCCATACTGTTGGCGCAATGCGGCGAAGCGTTCCGCGTTTACCAGACAGAGATCCATATCAAATGCCTGTCCTGCACGGGATTGTTTCTCGCGTGTTTGTTTTCACCCAATGCGCGTGTACCACACGACAGAGACAACAGAGAGGGCAAGTCGGTAAGAAGAGAACCATAGTTGCGAGCCATTTCAGCAACACACAATCACCGTGGGGGCGTACGTTGCGTGCATCTGCCTTGTTGTGTGCCCACGCACGCAAGTCATTCTATGAGCGCACTCTTGATGTGTTTGTATTGGCTATTGTGTCATCAAAGCGACTCTTGCAGGGCGCATGTCCATGTTGCAGTGCGTTGGCTGCCGCCACAAAGTCGGTCGGGTGCAAAGATTGGCGTACTTGCAATCTGCTATAGTTGTGTGCCCACCCACTGACGTTTCTGTTGGCGCAAGGTCTTCCATCCAGGCGCAGTGATTGCTTTCGTAATGCGTCGTGCAGGTTTGTTTATAGATACAGTGCAGTGACAGGCAAGAGCAAAGACGCAGTGGTTCGCTTTACGACGACAGAGGACCGCTCCTATTGCGCCCCTCTTTGAGAGCAAAGGGCATTGTCTTTGCCCACATAACGCCCTCTATGTCAGCACCTTTCGGCCCGTTTCATGTGCAGAACAGTGCGCGTAACGAGCGTACCATGTTGCCATCAAGGCGGCCGCGGTCACCCGAAGAGGATGCACAAGAGGAACAGTTTCCCGTTAGCAAACGTCGACGCGTGTCTGAAGAAAAAGAAGGCCTCCTCTCTCTCTATAATCAGTCGCCGTATCAGACCATGGAAATCGAGCGGGAGGCGGAACGAGAGGAACCAAGGGTGCCCAACCCGACCGAACAGCAGGAATTCATTCCCACTCTCCCCACTGAAGTCTTGTGGAATATCGTAGGACGTTTGGGTCCGGCCGGTGTGTCCCGAGCACGCGGCGTATCAAGGGCATTTCAGGACATTGGCGCATCCATGTTACAGCGCATAGAGACCCGGACACGTAATACCGTATGTCCCGACAGCGCGATATGCAAGGGGTCACTCCTTTGCGCGGTGGCAAGCGATGACGTGCAGAGCGTGCAAAACATCCTATTTCTCGAGCGCACCTTGCCCGGAAACATGAAGTTGACGGGCGACGACACCATCGAAACGTTAAAGAGCGGTCCGTGTCGCGTTATGAAATGGACGGGCTTGCCAGATTTGGTTTCACACATTTCGGCTGTAAACGAGACACTGACATTGGACGCGTTCGCCGTCGAAACGAGCGCTATCAACGTGCTCGCGTTCCTCATGCCCTCGATCATACGTCGCGGTGCACACGTATGGGGCAAACTCGTAAACAGGGCCATCAAACTTATGGGTCACTGCATTTGGATCGCCCATTTCACCGATACAGCCTCGGCTTCGTGGGGGTCCCTACGAAATCCGCCTACGACCAATGCGGCACATTGGCACGCCCAGGTGCGTGCAGCGTCGGCCATTTCATGGCGCGGACAGCTGGTCGGAGAGCCAGGGGGTGCTGGCGGAAATTGGGACGATCGCGTGCTCAACAATGCCATCACGCTCGGTGGCGTGCAATGGACGACGGTGCTGTGCGACTCTCTGGCCATGACACGTATTTTGCTCGCGCCCGCAACACCACCGCTCGGAGTAATGAGGCTAGTCGGACGCACGCATACCAACTTTCTGCTTACATTGGTCGAAAGTATCATCAAGACGTCACGGCAGTTTGGATTGTGGACCGAAATCTTACACAAGGAACTGATTGTAGGGCGCACAGAATCGGTTAACAACGAGATCAACTCGATGCCATCGGCGTATGTCAAGCTGTTTCGTGATATGAACCCATTCTACACAACACCGGTGACCAACGCTACCGAATATGAGCAATTTCAAGAGACAATCATTGCCATGCAGGATACGTTCTACCAAGATTTGCTCTCGATTACAGGGTGGATGGACCTACTCGATGTGCTGTTGGACGCGGGACTCCATCCCTATCAAGGCATCGGAAAGGGGAGCCGAGCGACAGTGCTGCAGAGTCAACGTGAACTCGCCATGAGGTTTCCTCAATACACCGCGCCAACTACTGACGAGGTATTGGATCCCATGAATCGGTCCTTTAAATATTGGGTCGAGCAAGTTGTCACAGTGCGCATCCTTGCCGACATCGAAGAGGTATATAGACAAAGGGGACTCGTTTACGATTTACCGACCGCGTGATTGCGTGCAATGATGCATGTGCGAAACGCGATGTTTTCTTGGAGGTACTTTGAAGAGCCATTCCATCGACCTGTCGCGCATATAGTGCCAGCTTTGCACCACAGATGTGGCATGCCGTTTCTGTAAACAATGTCGTTTGCCGGTTATGATCAACATACAGACCCTCCCAGGACTGCTCACTTACCTCGGCGGCGCCGTATGTGCCCACACGATTCAACAGTCTTTAAAGGAACATGCAGAGAGACACACATGGCATATGTGTTGTAGTTTTATATGTTTTATGCATGCGTACCAGTGTCGCCGCGCAGGGCATCTAACTCCATGTATATAATATACACACACCCGCGACAATACGCACAGACTCGCTGGAGCGCCTCGAGTGCCAACAGGCAGAATGGACAACGCGATGGCAGGCTCTGGGGGAGGAATGAGACATCCTTTATTTCCTTTCTCTCCAAAGGGAAAAGACATGCCCAGTAACAAGAACGCCATTATCGTTTGACGAACGTCACCTTTTAGCCCACCTCATCGCGTGCAACACAGTGTACACAGCAGCTGCAGTACGCTGCCATCAAGGCGGTCGCCCGCAGAGGGCACAAGAGAAACAGTTTCCCATCAACAAGCGACGGTGTGTGCCTAAAGAAGAGAAAGGCATTTTCTCGCCGTACCAGACCATGGAAATCGAGCAAGAGGAACCACGGGTGCCTACCGCGACCGAGCAGCAAGAGTTTATCTCCATGCTGCCCACTGAAATTCTGTGGGACATACTGGGCCGCATGGGCACGGCGGATGTGTCTCGAGCGCGCAGCGTATCGACAGGATTTATGAACGTCAGCACTGATGTCTTACGCACCATAGAAACGCGCACACGCAACACCATATGTCCCGACAGCGCGATATGCGATGGTTCGCTCTTTTGCGCGGTGGCAAGCGACGACGTGCAGACCGTGCAAAACATTGTGTTTGCCAAACGTATCATGCCCCGAGACAAGAAAGTGAACAACACCGAGGTAACGCTGATGGGCGGTCCATGCCGTGTCATGGGCTGGGAGGGCCTGCCCGACGTTGCGTACCCGCTCGCGGAAATGGCCGGTGCGGTGACGCTCGACACATTCGCTGTCGAGACGAGCGCCCCGAACATGCTCGCGCTCCTTGTGCCCTCGATTGTGGGCCGTGGCGAAAGCGCATGGGGCGCACTCGTTAGCAGATCCATCGTGTGCATGGGGCGCTGTATCTGGATCGCCCACTTTACCGACGCAGCCTTACCCCGTCAGGCGCATTCGACGGCTCCACCCATGGGCGACAGTGTCGAGTGGCGCGCTCGCGTGCGTGCGGCGTCGGCCATCCCGTGGCGCGGGCAGCCCGTTACGGCACCGGTGCCTCCGCGTGAAGGTTGGGACGATCCTGTTCTCGACAAAGCCATCGCACGCGGTGGTGTTGAGTGGACCACCATACTGTACGATTCTCCGGCCATAGCGCGTATCCTGCTGGCACCCATGACGGATGCTCAAGCTGTGGCGCTCAGCGAGAGCCAAGACATCCATTTCCTGCTCGCGTTTGTCAACACTCTCATAGAGATATCGGGCACGTTTGGGTGGTGGATTGATGTAACGCACAAAAGATCAATCACAGAGGGCGAAGCGACGATTAGCGCGATGGTCAACTCGGTGCCACAAGCATACGCCAAATTGGTCAAGCACATGGCCCCGTTCTTTACGATGCCCGTAACCAACGCCGCCCAGTATAATGTGTTTCAAGAGTTGGTCATCACTCTGCAGAGCAAGTTTTACCGAGATCTGCTTGCGATTACTGGATGGACGCGTCTGCTCGACATCCTGTTGGATGCTGGTCTCTCTCCCAACCAAAAGGCGGGCAAAGGGCACGAAGCAAGCGTGTTGCAAAGACAACGTGCACTGGCCGCCACTATTAAGCCAAGTCCTATTCCAACAAGCGCCAATAGGACGGTTCTGTCGAACCCGCTCAATCGGTCGTTTACGAACTGGGTGGAGGAGATTGTCGCGCTCCGTATTCTTGGCGATATCGAGCGGATATACAGATGGAGATTTCTCGTGCATGGTTGACAATCTGCACAGTTGTGCATCATGACCATGTGTTGAAGAAGTATGACCTCATTATAGGGAACACTACCAGGCCCCTCACTTCTCATAAAAAGGCGCTATACACTAGATGGGTTCATTTTCCAAAAGATATGTCCCCATGCTTTACAGGTACGCATTGGCATCGGTATACAAAACATTCAGTTTGAATGCGCGTGCGCAACCACGACGATTCATAGGGACCTATCAGTGCACCTAGAGGCTGACAAGTAGCATCAGGAGCAGTGGGTAGCTTTGCTCTGGCAGAGGGCAGTCTCATTGTCCCTCCCTCCAAGAGCAAGCGACATACCGACAGCGAGAACGCTTCTATCGCTCACGGAAGGTCCACTCCCTCGCCATGTCGTCGCCTTTCGGTCCACCGCATTACGTGCAACGCAGTGCACGCGTTAGCCGTAGCGCGTTGCCATCAATACGGCCATGGTCACTCGGAGAGAATGCTCAGGGAGAACAGTTTATACCCGTCAAGAGGCGGCGCGTGTCTGGAGAAGAGGAAGGTCTCTTCTCCCCCTATGGCCAGTCACCGTATGGGACCATGGAGATTGAGCAGGAAGCAGACCAAGAGGAACCAGAGGTCCTCACTGCGACCGAACAACAAGAGTTTATTCCCACGCTCCCCACAGAAGTCTTGTGGGATATCGTAGGACGTTTGGGTCCAACAGGTGTGTCCCGAGTGCGTGGCGCATCGAGGGCATTCCAAGATATCGGCACAGCCATACTAGAACCTATCAAGGCACGCACACACAGTACAGTATGTCCCAACAGTGCGATATGCGACGGTTCACTGCTTTGTGCAGTGGCAAGCGACGACGTGCAAGCTGTGGAAGACATCCTTTTTGTCGAACGCACCAGACCCGGAAACAAGACGGTGGACAACGTCGAGATAGCGCTGATGGGCGGCCCGTGTCGCGTTATAAAGTGGGAGTACAATATAAACAACGCACGCTCAGTCCGGGCAAGAGCCAACGCGCTCACGTTGGATGCGTTTGCTGTCGAAACGAGCGCTCCAAATGTGCTTACATTCCTCATGCCCTCCATCATGCGGCGCGGTGCAAGCGCATGGGCCTCACTCCTCAGCGAGTCCATCAAATCCATGGGCCACTGCATCTGGATCGCTCACTTTACTGATACGGCTCCACTTCTGCAGGGGTCGCTCGAGCGCACTCCCACAATCACTGCGACAGATTGGCGTGCTCTCCTGCGAGCAGC
>Ga0255334_1000791_pt1 | contig 19331 bp, 13 predicted proteins | sample EtOH5_35cm_T3_12_FD_202080 | JGI IMG/M metagenome (GOLD analysis project Ga0255334, IMG submission 202080) | Sandy soil microbial communities from University of British Columbia, Vancouver, Canada - EtOH5_35cm_T3_129 | ecosystem: Engineered > Artificial ecosystem > Sand microcosm > Unclassified ...
CCGGAAGCTAAGCCCTCCAGCGCCGATGGTACTGCACCCGCCAGGGTGTGGGAGAGTAGGACGCCGCCGGACACCCACCACAAAGAAGGCCCCCCACAACAACGTGGAGGGCCCTCTTTGCATTCAGGAACCCGCCGTGGATCGGGCCGAGATCCCACCGCGGCGATCAGCCCTCCGCGACGAACACCACCCCGCCCAACGGCGGGATCCGCACCGATGCGGAGAACGGCCGGCCATAGTGCGGGATCGGGTCCGCCACGACCTGCCCCAGGTTGCCCACGCCGGATCCGCCGTAGAGCTCGGCATCCGTGTTGAGCGCCTCGTGCCACGTGCCGCCGTGCGGCAGCGCCAGGCGGTACTGCTCGCGCGGCACCCCGGAAAAGTTGACGACGATCACCGCTGTGGGCGTCCCGGGTGCCTTGCGCAGGTAGGCGAGGGTGTTGCCGTTGGCGTCGTCGGAGTCGATCCACTCGAAGCCGTCCGGGGTGTGGTCGCGGAGCCAGAGGGCCGGCGTCGCGCGGTAGAGGTGGTTGAGGTCCTGGACGCAACGGCGCACGCCGGCGTGGCCGGGGTCGTCGAGGGTGTACCAGTCGAGCTCGTGCTGCTCGGTCCACTCGCCGCCCTGGGCGTACTCGGACCCCATGAAGAGCAGCTGCTTGCCGGGGTGCGTCCACTGGAACAGGTAGAGCGCGCGGCACCCCGCGAGGCGTTGCCAGTGGTCGCCCGGCATCCGGCCATAGACCGAGCCCTTCCCATGGACCACCTCGTCGTGCGACAAGGGCAGCACGAACTGCTCGGAGAACGCGTAGACCAGCGAGAACGTCAGCTCGCTGTGGTGGTAGCGCCGGTGCACCGGCGCCTCCTGCATGTAGCGCAGGGTGTCGTTCATCCAGCCCATGTTCCACTTCAGGCCGAACCCGAGGCCGCCTTGGTCGGTCGGCCTGGTGACGCCGGGCCAGGCCGTCGACTCCTCGGCGATCATCAGGATGCCGGGGGTGCGCTTGTACGCGGTGGCGGTGGCCTCCTGGAGGAAGGAGATCGCCTCGAGGTTCTCGCGGCCGCCGTAGCGGTTCGGCCGCCACTGGCCCTCGGTGCGCGAGTAGTCGAGGTAGAGCATCGACGCGACCGCGTCGACGCGCAGGCCGTCCACGTGGAACTCCTCGAGCCAGTAGGTGGCGTTGGCCACCAGGAAGTTGCGCACCTCGGCGCGGCCGAAGTTGAACACGTAGGTGCCCCAGTCGGGGTGCTCGCCACGCAGGGGGTCCGGGTCCTCGTAGAGGGACGAGCCGTCGAACCGGCCCAGCGACCAGTCGTCCTTGGGGAAGTGCGCCGGGACCCAGTCGATGATGACGCCGACGCCGGCGCGGTGGAGCGAGTCGACGAGGTGGCGGAAGTCGTCGGGGGAGCCGAAGCGGGCCGTCGGAGCGAAGTACGACGAGACCTGGTAGCCCCACGAGCCGCCGAACGGGTGCTCGGCCACGGGCAGAAGCTCGACATGCGTGAAGCCCATCTCGCTGACGTACCGGGTGAGCTGTTCCGCCAGGCCCCGGTAGTCGAGGCCCGAGCGCCATGAGCCCAGGTGCACCTCGTAGATCGACAGCGGGCCGTCGTGGGGGTCCCTGGTGGTCCGGGCTGCCATCCACTCGCCGTCGTGCCACGCGAACGACGGCTCGAACACCACCGACGCGGTGGCCGGCGGCACCTCGGTGCGCTTGGCCAGCGGGTCGGCCTTCTGCCGCCACACGCCGTCGGCGCCGACGATCTCGAACTTGTAGAGGGCACCCGGCCCGACGCCGGGCACGAAGAGCTCCCAGACACCGCAGTCGCCGAGCGAGCGCATCGCGTGCTGCCGGCCCTGCCAGTAGGAGAAGTCGCCGATCACGCGCACCGCCTGCGCCGTGGGCGCCCAGACGGCGAACGCGGTTCCCTCGACGTCCCCCATCGGATCCGGGTAGCGCTTGGGGTTGGCGCCGAGCACGCTCCACAGCCGCTCGTGGCGCCCCTCGCGCAGCAGGTGCTGGTCGAGCTCGCCGACGGTGGGCAGGTAGCGGTACGGGTCGTCGACGAGCGACGTGGCCCCGCCGTACGTCACGGCGAGGCGGTACGCCGGGACGTCCGCCCGGGGCAGGACGGCCACCCAGATGCCGTCGGCCTCGTGCCGGGCCTCGACCTCGCCGTCGGGAGTGACCACCGCGACGCGGTCGGCCATCGGGCGCAGGGTGCGCACCGTCACGGTCCCGTCGCCCGGGTGGGCGCCGAGCACGGAGTGGGGGTCGTGGTGCAGCCCCGCGGCGATCCGCCGCAGGAGGTCGTCGCCGACGGGGACCGGGGCTTGCGCGACGGTGCTCATCCCCCAAGCCAACCACCGCGACGGCGCAATCGCAGAGGCCACACCGGCGGGCGGGGTCAGCGCAGGAGGCGGGTGAGCCCGGCGAGGGGGATCGGGAGCCAGTCGGGGCGGTTGCGGTGCTCATAGACCGCCTCGTAGACGGCCTTGTCGACCTCGAGGGCGCGCAGCAGGCAGCCCGCAGCACCGGTGGGGTCCACGAGGGTGGTGCCCGCGGCCTCGTCGTACGCCAGGAGGGCCGCCTGCCGGGCCGAGCCGGACCACGCGGTCGCTGCCTCGCCGTGCAGACCGCCGACGGCCGCGGCGTAGTCGAACGACCGGACGAGTCCGGCGACGTCGCGCACCGCGAAGTCCGGGCGGGTGCGTTCGGCGAGCGGCGCGAGCGGCTCTCCCTCGAAGTCGGTGACGTACCAGCGGCCCGACGAGCGCAGCAGCTGGCCCAGGTGCAGGTCGCCGTGCACGCGCTGCCGCGCGGGGGCGTCGCGCAGCGCGGCGAGGTCGTCGACCACCCGGGTCACGCCATCGTGGTAGGCGTCGAGGGCCGGGACCTGCGCGGCTGCCCACGCGAACCGCGCGGCCACGAGCCCGGCGACGGCTCCCGCCTCCCGCGCGGTGTCGGGGCCGGGCGGCCGCGTGCCGAAGCCGCGCACCAGGGCGGCGTGCATGTCCGCGACGAGCGCGCCGAGGGCCGCCGCGTCCTCGTCGAACGCCGCGCCGGCCCGCGCGTGCGCGCACGCGAGCTCGAAGCCGTCCTCGGCGTCCGGCACGAACGCCGACATCACACCCAGGTACCCGTGCGCGTCACCGCCCGGCGCCGGCCAGCGGCCGGCGAGCCAGCCCAGCGGAGCGGGCACGCCGTCCCAGCCCACCTCGACCAGCCGCCGCGGCACCTCGATGTCGGGGTTCGGCCCGTCCGCGACCGTGCGCAGCACCTTGAGGATCGCCACGGGCGTGCCGCCGCCGGGCGCCGAGAGGATCACGGACGTGTTGGACTGCTCGCCGGTCAGCACGCGCGCGGTGGCCGGGTCCACCGGCGCGCCAGGCCCGGAGGCGGCGGCCAACCACGCGGCGACGAACTCGGGCGACCCTGCGCCGTCGCGCACCGGGACGTCGCCGAGCGTGCCGATGACGTCGCCGTCACCGGCGCCCAGCACCAGGGGCACCTGGAGCACGGCGTCGACGCCGGTCGCCCGCACCCGCGCGAAGGCCACGCGCAGGCGCCCCCCGTCCGGGTCGCCGGGGAAGGTCAGGGTGCCGACGAGGTCGACCTGCCCGCCGGGCCCCTTAGCCGGGTACCAGCGGCGGGCAGGCAGCCACGCCCGAAGCAGGCCGGTCAGCTCGTCGTCGCCCGGACCGCCCGCGGAGGGCGTAACCGTGAGCGTCACGGCGCCGCCAGCTCGAGCCAGTAGAACTCGCGCGAACCCAGCGTGAACGTCAGGGTGCCGTCGTCCGGCACGGCGGGGAACGGTGCGCCGCCGAACGCGTCGCGCGCGGCCCAGCCCGCGTGCGACGGCAGGGTGACGCGCGACGCCCGCGGGGTGGCGGCGAGGTTGGCGACCACCAGGATCGTCTCGGTGGCGCTGTGCCGCAGGAAGGCCAGCACGGCCTCGTTCTCGCTGGGCAGCATGACGAGGTCGCCGTGCCCGAGGGCGGGATGCGAGCGGCGCACGGTCAGCATGCCGCGCACCCAGTGCAGCAGCGACGTCGGCTGGGCCAGCTGGGCCTCGACGTTGACGTGGCCGTAGTGGTGCACCAGCGACTGGATCAGCGGCAGGTAGAGCTTGCCCGGGTCGGCCGTGGAGAACCCCGCGTTGCGGTCCGGCGTCCACTGCATCGGGGTGCGCACGGAGTCGCGGTCGGCGAGCCAGATGTTGTCGCCCATCCCGATCTCGTCGCCGTAGTACAGGCACGGGCTGCCCGGCAGCGCCAGCAGCAGGGCGTGCGCGAGCTCGATCTCCTTACGGCTGTTGTCCAGCAGGGGCGCCAGGCGCCGGCGGATGCCGACGTTGGCGCGCATCCGCGAGTCGGGCGCGTACCAGCCGTACATCGCGGCGCGCTCCTCCGTGGACACCATCTCGAGCGTCAGCTCGTCGTGGTTGCGCAGGAACGTCGACCACTGGGCGCCGGCCGGGATGTCCGGGGTGTCGGCGAGGATGTCGACGATCTGCGTCGCCCGCTGGTCGCGCATCGAGTAGAAGATGCGCGGCATCACCGGGAAGTGGAAGCACATGTGGCACTCGGGCTCCTCCGCCGTGCCGTAGTACCCGACCACTTCCTCCGGCCACTGGTTGGCCTCGGCGAGCAGGATCCGCCCCGGGAACTCCTGGTCCACCATCGCCCGCAGGCGCCGCAGGAACGCGTGCGTCTCGGGGAGGTTCTCGCAGCTGGTGCCCTCCGCCTCGAAGAGGTACGGCACCGCGTCGAGCCGGAACCCGTCGACGCCCAGTCCGGCCCAGAACCGCACGACGTCGAGCATCGCGTCCGCGACGCGCGGGTTCTCGAAGTTCAGGTCCGGCTGGTGGCTGAAGAACCGGTGCCAGAAGAACTGCCGGCGCACCGGGTCGAACGTCCAGTTCGACGTCTCGGTGTCGACGAAGATGATGCGCGCGTCCGGGTAGCCCGTCGCGTCGTCGCGCCACACGTAGAAGTCGCCGTAGGGGCCGTCCGGGTCGGAGCGCGAGGACTGGAACCACGGGTGCTGGTCGCTGGTGTGGTTCATGACGAGGTCGACGATCACCCGCATGCCGCGCTCGTGCGCTGCGGCGACCAGCTGCGTGAAGTCGGCCAGGCTGCCGTACTGGCCGGCCACCGCGGTGTAGTCGGCCACGTCGTAGCCGCCGTCGCGCATCGGCGACGGGTAGAACGGCGGCAGCCACAGGCAGTCGACGCCGAGCCAGGCGAGGTAGTCCAGCCGCTGGATCAGGCCCCGGAGGTCCCCGCCGCCCGCGCCCGTCGAGTCGGAGAACGAGCGCAGCATCACCTCGTAGAACACGGCGGTGCGGTACCACTCCGAGCCGCCGGGCGGGTCCTCGGGCGGCTCGACGGGCGGGATCGGCGGCTGGCGGCGGGCGGGCAGGCCGCCGAGGGCCAGCGTCGCGGTGTCCGGGGCGGGCTCCCGCGGCGCCCAGGCGGTCGCGAGCCTGCGGACGCCGGTGCCCTCCTGCCCGCTCACGCCCGGACCACCCGCATCGCGTGCGCGCACGACGTCGCAGGGTCGATCCGCACGAACGGGTCCGTGGACCACGTGTAGGTGCCGCCGCCGAGCAGGTCCTCGACCTCGTACCCGCCGGGTGGCAGGTCGAGGGCGGCCGGGTCGAGGTGCAGCCGGCCCTCCCGGCGCGCGGCGGGGTCGAGGCTGACGGCGACGACGATCGTGTCCGCCGTCCCGTCCGGCGCGAGCGAGGCCGGCAGGTGGCGGGAGAAGCAGACGAGCGCCGGGTCGCTCGTCGGGTGCACGCGCTGGATGCGCAGCTGCTGGAGCGCAGGGTGGGCATGGCGGATCTGGTTGAGCTTCCCGACGAGCAGGGAGATGCCCAGCCGGTCCGCGGCGGACCAGTCGCGCGGCCGGTACTCGTACTTCTCGTTGTCCACCTGCTCCTCGGCACCGGGCCGCGGCACGTGCTCCACGAGCTCGTAGCCGGAGTAGATGCCCCACGTCGGCGAGCCCAGCGCGGCGAGCACCGCGCGCACGGCGAACCCGCCCAGGCCGGTGGCCTGGAGGTACGGCGGGAGGATGTCGTGCGTCGTCGGCCAGAAGCTCGGCCGCATCCACGCGCCCTCGTCACCGGCCACGCGGGCGAGGTACTCCTCGAGCTCCTCCTTGGTGTTGCGCCAGGTGAAGTACGTGTACGACTGGTGGAACCCCACCTTCGCCAGCGCCAGCATCATCGCGGGGCGGGTGAACGCCTCGGCGAGGAGCAGCACGTCGGGGTGGGCCGCCCGCAGGTCCGCGAGCAGCCGGTCCCAGAAGGGCAGCGGCTTGGTGTGCGGGTTGTCGACCCGGAACGCGGTGACGCCGTGGCCGATCCACAGCTCGAGGATCCGGCGGATCTCGGCGTAGATGCCCTCGGGGTCGTCGTCGAAGTTCAGCGGGTAGATGTCCTGGTACTTCTTGGGCGGGTTCTCGGCGTAGGCGATCGAGCCGTCCGCGCGCTTGGCGAACCACTCCGGGTGCTCGTGGACCCAGGGGTGGTCGGGCGAGCACTGGAGCGCCACGTCGAGCGCCACCTCGAGGCCCAGCGCGCGGGCGCGGGCGACGAAGAAGTCGAAGTCCTCGAACGTGCCCAGGCCCGGCTCGATCGCGTCGTGGCCGCCGTCGGGCGAGCCGATCGCGTACGGCGAGCCGGGGTCGCCCGGCTGCGCCACGAGCGAGTTGTTGCGGCCCTTGCGGAACGTGGTGCCGATCGGGTGGACGGGCGTGAGGTAGACCACGTCGAAGCCCATCGCGGCGATGCGCGGCAGCTCCTCGGCGGCGGACCTCAGCGTCCCCGACACCCACCGGCCCGTCGCCTCGTCGACGTGCGCGCCGTGCGAGCGCGGGAACATCTCGTACCAGGCACCGGCGAGGGCCAGGGGCCGGTCGACGATCAGCGGGTAGTCGGCCGAGGGGGAGACGAGGTCACGCAGCGGCGTGCGGGCCAGGGCACCGACGACCTCGTCGGACAGCCCGGCGGCGAGGCGCTCCTCGGGCCGCGTGCGCTCGTCGGCCAGCGCGTCCGCGGCCTGCCGCAGCAGGACGGCGTCCGACGAAGGCACGTCCGGGCGGTCCGCCGCGCGGGCCATCAGCCGCGACCCCTCGGTGAGCATCAGCGCGACGTCGATGCCGCCCGGCACCTTGATCCTCGCGTCGTGCGCCCACGTGCCGTACGGGTCGGCCCAGCCCTCGACGCGGAACGTCCACGCGCCCGGCGCGTCCGGGACCACCCAGCCCTCGTAGCGGTCCAGGCCGGGGGCGACGTCGGCCATCCGGACGCGCTGGTGCACCGTGCCGTCCGGGCGGACCAGCACCGCGCTGGCGCCGAAGGCGTCGTGGCCCTCGCGGAACACCGTCGCGCGGATCGGGATCGCCTCGCCGGCGGCGGCCTTGGCCGGGTAGCGGCCCTCCTCGGCGACCGGGTACACGTCGAGGACGGGGATCCGGCCGATCCGGGGGGTCACGGCAGGTGCGCCAGGGCCGGCGGTGCGCGCCTTCGCGCTGGTGGCCGCGGCCTCGTCGGACGACGAACCGGGCTTCGACAGGGTCGCCACAAGGGCGAACCTATCCGGCGCCCGCCACGGCGGCCATCTGCAACGCTGGTCCGCACGAGGTCTCCTCAACCCCCGCCGAGCGCCCTCCCCGCCCTCCGGCCGGAGGAGAGGCACCCGCCGAGGAACGTCCCCTCCAGCGCGCGGTTCCCGTGCACGCCGCCGCCGCCGAACCCGGAGGCCTCGCCCGCCGCCCACAGCCCCGGAAGGACGGTGCCGTCCGGGCGCAGCACGCGGCCGTCGACGTCGGTGTGCAGGCCGCCGAGCGTCTTGCGGGTCAGCACCGACAGGCGCACCGCGTAGAGCGGGCCGTGGGCCCGGTCGAGCAGGCGGTGGGGCTTGGCGACCCGGATCAGCCGGTCGACCAGATAGTGGCGCGCGGCCGCGGTGGCGACCACCTGCGGGTCCTTGCCGAGGCCCGTGGCCACCTGCGCGTCGCGCGCCTCGATCGTCGCGCGCAGCGCGGCCGGGTCGATGCGGTCGTCGCCCGTCAGGGCGTTCATCGCCGCGGCCAGCGCCTCGGGGTCGTCGGCGGCGAGGAACTCCGGCGACCGCCGGGCGAAGGTCTCCACCGGGCCGACCGCGCCGGGGCGGACCCGCTCCGCGAGCAGGCGTACGTCCTTGCCCGTCAGGTCGGGGTTCTGCTCGGAGCCCGAGAGCGCGAACTCGCTGCCGAGGATCGTCCTGTCGAGGACGAACCACGAGTGGTCGTCGCCGCGGCGCGTGACGTGCAGGAGCGCGCCGAGCGCGTCGAAGCCGGGGAACAGCGGGGCGGGCAGGCGGTGGCCGTCGGCGTCGAGCCACAGCGAGGACGGGCCGGGCAGGATGCGGATGCCGTGCCGGCTCCACACCGGGGAGTGGTCGGTGATGCCTCGGGGTAGTGCCACATGCGGTCGGAGTGGACCACCGCGGCGCCAGCGCCGCGCGCGGCCGCGAAGCCGGAGCCGTCGACGTGGTCCGGGACGCCCGAGAGCATGCGGTCGGGCAGCCGGCCGGCCGTGGGCGGCCACAGCTCGCGGACCAGCTCGTGGTTGGCGCCGATCCCGCCGGTGGCGATCAGCACGTTCTGCGCATCGATCTCGAACGTGCCGGCGGCGGCGCGGCTCGTCGGGACGGCGCGGTCGGCCTCGTCGGGCACAAGGACGTCGCCGCGAACCCCCGTGACGCGCCCGCCGGTGGTGACCAGTCCGGTGACCCGGTGCCGGAACCGGACCTCGACGAGCCCGGTGTCCCGCGCGTCGAGCAGCTGCCGGACGAAGGGCTCCAGGAGGCCGGGACCGGTGCCCCACGTCACGTGGAACCGGGGGACCGAGTTGCCGTGGCCACCGGCGAGGTACCCGCCGCGCTCGGCCCACTGCGCCAGCGGGAACCACCGCACCCCGAGGCCGTGCAGCCACTCGCGCATCGGCCCGGCGGCGAAGCCGACGAAGCCCTCGGCCCAGGCGCGCCCCATCGCGTCCGAGCCGTCGTCGGCGAACTGCGCCGAGCCCAGCCAGTCCGCCAGCGCCAGCTCGGCGGAGTCTCGCACGCGCAGCCGGCGCTGCTCGGGGGAGTCGACCATGAACAGCCCGCCGAAGCTCCAGAACGCCTGCCCGCCGAGGCTGTTGCGGCACCCTACGTCGCGCCCTCCGGCCCGCCACCTGACGCGGACCGGGTCCGCGGGCGGGCGGCGAGGAGGGCGGCGCCGGCGGCGATGGCGATCGCACCCACCACGAGCGCGGCCGGCGGGCCGGAGTGCTGGGCGACGATCCCGAGGGCGATGTCGGCGGCCGCCCCGACGCTCTGCATCGCCAGCGACATCACGGAGAGCGCGGTGGCGCGGTGGGTGTCGGCGACCTCGTCGTGCATCAGGGCGTTGAAGGTGGTGCCCGCGCCCACGTGGACCAGGTAGGTGGCCAGGAACGCCGCGACGAGCGTCGCGGGGCCGCCGGCCAGGGCCATGCCGAGCACGGCGAGCGCCTGGAAGCCCAGGAGCCCGACGGTCGCGGCGAGCGGCGTCACGCGCCGCAGCAGGAGCGTGGTCAGCGCGGCGCCGACCGCGGAGGCGCCCCAGGCGGTGGCGGTGACGGGCCCCATCGCGGCACCCGCGTCGGCCGCCGCGGCGGTGAACTCCTGGAGCCGCACCGGCATGAAGACCTCGAACGTCACCATGCCGACCCCGGTGAGCGCCGAGACGCCCGCCAGTCGCCGCAGCATCCCGGGGCGCACCAGCATGTGCACGCCGTCGCGCAAGATCCGGGTCCAGCGGGGCGGCGGCGCGTCGGCGGCGCGCGGCGGCTCCTTCATCAGGAGGGCGGCGGCGGCCAGCTGGACCACGACCACCCCCGCGGCGACCTGGAGCGGCAGCACGAGCGGCACCGCGCCCTCGCCGGGGGAGAGGGCCACGAGCGCGCCGCCGGCGAGCGCGCCCGCCGCGATGGCCAGGCCGATCACCGCGCCGGCGGAGGACAGGCCGCGCGCGATCCGCCCCTGGTCGGCACCCGCGGCGCGCTCGGAGTCGACGAACCACGCCTCGAGCGGGCCGGAGTCGAGCGCGCGGAACACGCCCATCAGGGCCCAGGCGGCGGCGAAGCCGACGAAGGTCGTCGCCACCGACTTGGTGAGGATCGCGGCGAGCGCCACGACGGAGGACAGGACCAGCACGGGTCGCCGCCCGAGCGTGTCCGTCAGCGAGCCGGTCGGCAGCTCGAGCAGCAGCACGACGACCCCTTGAGCTGCCATCGAGGCACCGACCTGCGCCAGGCTCAGGCCCCGCTCGAGGGGCAGCAGGATCGACGTCGGGATGATCAGCCCGGTGGGGAACCAGCGCAGCGCGGCGAGCAGCCAGAACCGGGTGCGGACGCTCACGGCGCGACCGCCGGGAGCGCCAGGACGTGCAGGGCGATGGGGATCTGGCCGCCGCGACCGGCGTACGAGGCGATGACGGCGTCGAGCTCCCGCAGCAGCGCCGCCGCGTCGTCGGCGGACAGGTGGAGCAGGTAGTCCGAGTGGTCACGGCCCGGGCCGGGCTCCGTCCATGCGGCCACCTGGGCGGCGAGGTGCGACAACCTGATGCGCTGCATGTCGTGGAACGCCTCGCGGCCGGCCTCTCCGGTCCAGAGCTCGTCGGGCAGCGTCGTCTGGTCGTGGAGGGCGCGCCAGCGGCGCTCGCGGCCGGAGGGCTGCTCGTCGTCGTCGCCGACGAAGCCGAAGCGCTCCAGCTGACGCAGGTGGTAGGACGTGGCGCCGCTGGACTCACCGAGCCGTCGCCCCAGCTCGGACGCCGTCGCCGGGCCGGCGCGGCGCAGCTCGCCCAGCAGCCGGATGCGCAGGGGGTGCGTCATCGCCTTGAGGGTGTCGAGGTCGGCGACGACCTTCCGGGCGACGGCCATGATCGCAAAGATACCTTTGCAAAGCAATCTTTGCAATCGTGGATCGAGGCGCGCCTCAGTGGTGGAGGCGCGGCACGTAGACCCGCATCGAGAGCGACTCGAGCATCACGTGCTCGCCCGGCGCGGGGTGCAGGCCGCCGCCGATGGCGGCGTCGCGGGCCTCGTCGGGGGTGTCCCACACGGAGTCCCACGCGAGCTCCCACGGCCCGGTCCCGGCCAGCTTGACGTCGGCGAGGTCCAGTGAGCCGTTCACGACGAGCAGCACGGCGTCGCCGTCGGCCGTGGCACGCGCCATCTGGAACGTGCGCAGCGTCGCGTCGTGCCAGCGGTTGTGGTCGAACTCGTTGCCCTCGGGCGTGTACCAGGCCAGGTCGGGGTCCGCGCCCTCCTCGGCGGGGAGGCCGGAGAAGAACGTGCCCGCCCGCAGCGCGGCGTGCGCGCGGCGCAGGCCGAGCAGGAACCGCGACGTCTCGAGCAGGTCGCGCCGCCACGGCGACATCGCCCACGACACCCACGAGACGCCGTTGTCCTGGCAGTACGCGTTGTTGTTGCCGGCCTGCGTGCGGCCGATCTCGTCGCCGGCGGTGATCATCGGCGTGCCCGCGGCGAGCACGAGCGTCGCGAACAGGTTGCGGATCGAGCGGCGGCGCAGGGGCAGGATGTCGGCGCCGGGGGAGTCGGCGCGCACCGGTCCCTCGATGCCGTGGTTCCAGGACCGGTTGTCGTCGAAGCCGTCGCGGTTGTGCTCGCCGTTGGCGGCGTTGTGCTTGTGGTCGTAGGCGACCAGGTCGGCCATGGTGAAGCCGTCGTGCGCCGTGACGTAGTTGACCGACGCCGCGGTGGTTCGCGCCAGCGGCGGCGTGCCGTGGCCGAACAGGTCCACCGAGCCGGACAGCCGAGTCGCCAGCTCGCGCAGCCGGTGCCCGGGCAGGCCGTGGCTGGCGCGCCCCGGGTCGGCGAGCCAGAACGAGCGCACGGCGTTGCGGAACTTGTCGTTCCACTCGGCGAACGGCGGCGGGAACTGGCCGGTGCGCCAGCCGCCGGGCCCGACGTCCCACGGCTCGGCGATCAGCTTGAGCCCGTGCAGCGCGGGGTCGGCGCCCGCGGCGACGAGGAACGGGTGGTCGGGCGAGAAGCCGTCCGTGCGGCGTCCCAGCGTCACGGCCAGGTCGAACCGGAAGCCGTCGACGCCCACCACGTCCGCCCAGTACCGCAGCGAGTCCAGCGCGAGCCGGACCACCTCGGGCCGGCGGAAGTCGAGCGTGTTGCCCACGCCGGTGACGTCGACGAGCGACGCGGGGATGTTCCCGTCCTGGAGGTAGTACAGCGCGTCGTCCAGCCCGCGCCAGGACAGGTGCTGGCCGATCAGCCCGCCCTCGCACGTGTGGTTGTAGACGACGTCGAGGATCACCTCGAGGCCCGCCTCGTGGAGCGCGTGGACGGCGGCGCGGAGCTCGTCGAGCACCGCGGCCGGGCCGGCCTGCCGGGCGGCCGCCGTCGCGTACGCCGCATGCGGCGCGAAGAAGCCCAGCGTGTTGTAGCCCCAGTAGTTGGTCAGCCCCTTGGCGTGCAGGTGCGGCTCGTCGGCGAACGCGTGGATGGGCAGCAGCTCCACGGCGGTGACGCCGAGGCGCGCCAGGTGGTCGGTGACGGCGGGGTGCGCCAGCCCCGCGTACGTGCCGCGGAGTTCCGGCGGCAGGTGCGGGCTCCGCAGCGTCAGCCCGCGCACGTGGGCCTCGTAGACCACGGTGTCGGACCACGGCGTCCACGGCCGGTTGGCCGCGGGGTCGGGGCCGGCCAGCGCGCGCGTGTCCACCACCACCGAGTGGGGCACGTGCTGGGCGGAGTCCCGCGGGTCGGCCTCGCCGTACGGGTCGCCGACCAGATCGTCGTCCACCACATGGCCGTAGGTGGCGGGGCCCGGCGACAGCTCGCCGACGAGCCCGCGGGCGTACGGGTCGACGAGCAGCTTCGCCGGGTTGTAGCGCAGCCCGTGGGCCGGCTCCCAGCGACCGTGGGCGCGGAACCCGTACCGCTGCCCCGGCCGCACGCCGGGCACGCTCGCGGAGAACACCCCGAGCGACGGCCCGTCGAGCCGGACGCGGCGCTCCGCACCGTCGTCGTCGAGCAGGCACAGCTCGACCCCCTCCGCATGCGGGGCGAGGACCGCCACCTCGACGCCCTCGTGCGTGACGTGCGCACCCAGGCGCGGCGGGCGGGAGTGCGGGGCTGTCACGTGCCCCATTGTCACCCGGCCCAGGTGGACGTCCGACCGGATCGCAGGTGAAACAGGCGGGGAAGGTAACGTAGCCCGCCGTGAGAATCGTCGTCGCCGTCAAGCACGTCCCGGACATCCAGGCGGACCGGAGCCTGGCTGACGACGGACGGCTGGTCCGCGACGGTGGCGACGGCACGCTCAACGAGGTCGACGAGAACGCCGTCGAGGCGGCCCTCGTCCTCGCCGAGCAGGTCGGCGACGCCGAGGTGGTCGCGCTGACGATGGGGCCGCCCGACGCGGTCGACGCGGTCAAGCGCGCGCTCCAGATGGGCGCCGGCTCCGCGGTCCACGTGCTCGACGACGCCCTCGCCGGGTCGGACGCGCTCGGCACGGCCCGCGTGCTCGCCGCAGCGATCCGGAAGGTGGCCGAGGGGGGGCCGGTGGACCTCGTCGTCACCGGGATGGCCGCGACCGACGGCCTGACGTCCTTGGTCCCGGCCGCGCTGGCGTCCGAGCTGGGGCTGCCGCCCGCGCTGACGCAGGCGGTCGAGGTGACGCTCGACGGCGGCGCGGTCACCGTGCGCCGGGAGCTGGACCACGCCGACGAGACCCTGCGTGCGCCGCTGCCCGCGCTCGTCTCCGTCAGCGACAGCGCCAACGAGGCCCGCTACCCCAACTTCGCCGGGATCATGGCGGCTCGCAAGAAGCCCGTGACCGTCTGGTCCCTCGCCGACCTCGGCGTGGACCCGGCCGATATCGCACCGCGCACCCGCGTGCTGGACGCCGCCCCCCGCCCGCCGCGGGCCGACCGGGTGCTCGTCACCGACACGGGCGACGCCGGTGCGAAGCTCGCCGCCTACCTCGTCGAGCACAAGCTCGTCTGACCGGAGGACACACCGTGCTCGTGCTGCTCGACCACGCCGACTCCGGCGCGCTGCGACCCAGCGCCCTCGAGCTGATCACCCTCGCCCGGTCCCTCGGCGACGCCGAGGGCGTCTGGGTGGGGTCCGCACCCGTCCCGCTCGAGGCGCTCGCCGGGCTCACCCGCGTGCACCGCGTCGCCGTGCCGTACGACGAGCACCTGGCTTCCGCGATCGACGAGGCGCTGTCCGCCGCCATCGACGCGACGGGTGCGTCGGTGGTGCTGCTCGCGTCGACGTTCGACAACAAGGACGTCGCGGCGCGGCTCGGCGTCGGGCGCGGCGCGGGCGTCGTCACCGACGCGGATGCCGTGGCGCTCGAGGGCGGGCGCGTCGTGGCCGCCAAGACCGTGCTGGCCGGCACGTGGACCACGCGCGTCGAGGTGGTCGCGCCGCTCGCGGTGGTGCTGGTCAAGACCGGTTCGGTGCCGGCCGACGAGCCCACCGGCGGGACGCCGGAGGTCGTCGAGCACACCGCCGGTGCCACCCACGCCACGGGGCTCGTCGAGGTCGTCGAGCGCACCGAGCGCGCCGGGACCGGGCGTCCCGACCTGGCGAGCGCGCAGGTGGTGATCGTCGGCGGCCGCGGCACCGAGGGTGACTTCGGGCCCGTCGAGGAGCTGGCGGACGTGCTCGGCGCCGCGATCGGCGCCACGCGCGTGGCCACCGACGAGGGCTGGATCGGCCGCGACGCCCAGGTGGGCCAGACCGGCGTCACCGTCTCGCCACGGCTCTATGTCGGCGCCGGCGTCTCCGGCGCCGTGCACCACCGCGGCGGCATGCAGTCGGCGGGCACGATCGTCGCGGTCGACATCGACCCCGACGCACCGATCTTCGAGATCGCCGACTTCGGCGTCGTCGGCGACCTGTTCACCGTCCTCCCCCAGGCCGCCGCGGAGCTCCGCCGCCTGCGCGGCTAGTTCTCAGGCGAGGTCGCGCAGCCAGTGCAGGGCGGCCTCGGCGTGCGCCGACTGGAAGGGCCGCAGGTTGGGCACGCCCGGCGGGGCCGGCTGGAGCGAGCCCCAGACGAGGGACCCGGTCAGCCCGGACAGGGCCGCCCGCAGGACCTCCGGCGACACCTCGGGGGCGTGCTCGGCGAACAGCGCGGCCGGGTCGCCGCCGCCCTGCGCCCCGACCGAGGGGAGCATGAACGCCAGGTCGAGCCAGCTGGCGCCGACGGACGCGTGGAGCCAGTCGATCAGCCAGACCTTCCCGGTGTCGTCGATGATCACGTTGTCCGAGCGCAGGTCGCCGTGGACGATCCCCTCGCCCGAGCAGCCGGGCAGCGCGCCGGACTCCCAGTCGGCGAGGTCGTCGAGGTGCTCCAGCGCCCAGTCCACCAGCGGTCCGTCGTGCGCGGCGAAGGACGCGCGGACCTCGTCGGACGCCTCACCCAACCGGCGCCAACCGGTGAAGTCCTCGGCCACCAGCTCGGCCGTGCTGGGTAGCGGGCAGCCCGGCCGCGGTCTGGTACGGGACAGCCGGTCGACGGTCTGAAGCACGCGGTCCAGGTCGGAGCGCCTCCAGGGCAGCTCGGGCGAGTGGCCGCGCACCGACTCGAACCCGAGGAGCACCCACTCGCCGTCGTCCTCGGACCACAGCAGGCTCGGCGCGGGGACCTCGGGCGGCAGCGCCGCGGCGACCATGAGCTCCTGGCGTGCCTGGCCCAGCGCGACGGGGCTGATCTCACCCGAGATCGCCTTGACGAACACGTCGCGGCCGTCCGCCAGCTCGAGCACGGCGACGAAACCGGGGGAGAAGCCCTCGGTCGCGGTGATCTCCGCGGTCACCTGGGCGCCCGCCAGCTCACCGATCCGGAGCCTCACGTGCCGCGGGAGGTCGCGCCAGTCGAGCCGCTGCCCGCTGAACGCGTGCGGCAGTGTGACGGCGTCGTCGGCACTCATCGGGCACATCCTGCCAGGTGGCGCCCGGGACGGTGGTCGGTGTCCGCCGGGGCGTTCGTAGACTGAAGGACGATGAGCGTCTACCTGGACCACGCGGCGACCACGCCTGTGCGCCCCGCCGCGGCCGCGGCGCTGGCGGAGGCCCTCGCGCGCGCAGGGAATCCTTCGTCGCTGCACGCGTCCGGGAGGGCCGCGCGGCGATCGGTCGAGGAGGCGCGGGAGCGGCTCGCGGCGGCGGTGGGCGCGCGCCCCGGCGAGGTGGTGCTCACCTCGGGCGGGACGGAGGCGGACAACCTGGCGGTCAAGGGGTTGTTCTGGGCTCGTCGGGCCGCCGACGACCGCCGGCGCCGGGTGCTCGTCTCCGCCGTGGAGCACCACGCCGTGCTGGACCCGGCCCGGTGGCTCGCCGAGCGGGCGGGCGCGGAGCTGGTGCTGCTCCCGGTGGACGACGAGGGCGTGGTGGACCTCGACGCGCTGCGGTCCGAGCTGGCCGCCCACCCGGACGAGGTCGCGCTGGTGTCCGTGATGTGGGCGAACAACGAGGTGGGCACGCTCCAGCCGCTCGCCGAGGTGGTCGCCGCCGCCCACGAGTACGGCGTGCCGGTGCACGCCGACGCGGTCCAGGCGCTGGGCCAGGTGCCGGTCGACTTCGCCGCGAGCGGACTCGACGCGATGTCGCTGTCCGCGCACAAGGTGGGCGGACCGGTGGGCGCGGGCGCGCTGCTCGCCCGGCGTGGGCTGGACCTGGTGCCGGTGCAGCACGGCGGCGGGCAGGAGCGCGGCGTGCGCTCCGGGACGCTCTCCGCGGCACTGGTCCAGGCGTTCGCGGTCGCCGCCGACGAGGCCGTGGCCGAGCGTGACGGCTTCGCCCACCGGGTCGGCGCGCTGCGCGACAGGCTGGTCGACGGTGCTCTGGCGGCGGTCCCGGGTGCCGTGCTGCGCGGTCCGGCCGACCCCGCGCGGCGGCTGCCGGGCAACGCGCACCTGACCTTCGCGGGCTGCGAGGGCGACTCGCTGCTCTACCTGCTCGACTCCGCGGGCGTCGAGGCGTCCACCGGGTCGGCGTGCCAGGCGGGCGTGCTGCAGCGCAGCCACGTGCTGCTGGCGATGGGGCTGCGCGACGAGGAGGCGCGCGGCGCCCTGCGGTTCAGCCTCGGCCACACGTCCACGGCCGACGATGTCGAGGCCGCTCTCGCGGTGCTGCCCGGCGCCGTCGAGCGCGCCCGCGCCGCGGGGATGGCGGCGGGGGTGCCGGCCTGATGCGGGTCCTGGCCGCGCTCTCGGGAGGCGTCGACTCGGCGGTCGCCGCCGCGCGCGCCGTCGACGCCGGGCACGACGTCGTGGGCGTCCACATGGCCCTCTCGCGCTCGCGCGCCCAGTTCCGCGAGGGCTCGCGCGGCTGCTGCTCGATCGAGGACGCCGGCGACGCGCGTCGCGCGGCGGACCGGCTCGGCATCCCGTTCTACGTGTGGGACCTGTCGGAGCGGTTCGAGGACACGGTGGTGGCCGACTTCCTCGCCGAGTACGCCGCGGGCCGCACCCCCAACCCGTGCGTGCGCTGCAACGAGCACATCAAGTTCGCCACGCTGCTGGACAAGGGCCTGGCGCTCGGCTTCGACGCGGTGTGCACGGGTCACTACGCGAAGGTCGTCGTGCGCGACGACGGGACGCGCGAGCTGCACCGGGCCGCGGAGCCGGCCAAGGACCAGTCCTACGTCCTGGCGGTGCTGGGGCCGCAGCGGCTGGCGCGGGCGCTGTTCCCGCTGGGGGACGTGCCGTCGAAGGTGGCGACGCGGGCCGAGGCCGTGGCGCGCGGCCTGTCCGTCGCGGCCAAGCCCGACTCGTACGACATCTGCTTCGTCGCCGACGGCGACACCCAGGGGTTCCTCCGGGACCGGCTGGGGTCGCAGCCCGGCGAGGTCGTCGACACCGCGGGTGCGGTCGTCGGGCAGCACGACGGCGCCTACGCCTACACGGTGGGCCAGCGTCGCGGGCTCGCGCTGGGCCACCCCGCGCCGGACGGCAGGCCGCGGTACGTGCTGGCGGTCGAGCCGGTGGCCAACCGTGTTGTGGTCGGGTCCGCCGACGAGCTGGCGGTGGGCGGGCTCGTCGCCGACCGGCCGGTGTGGTTCGGCGCGCCCCCTCCGCCGGGGACGACGTGCGCGGCGCAGGTGCGCGCGCACGGCTCACCGGTCGGCGTCGTCGTCGAGCGGGCGGGGGACGACGAGCTCGCGGTGGCGCTCGCCGACGGCGCCGCGCTGCGCGGCGTCGCACCGGGCCAGTCGGTGGTGCTCTACGACGGCACGCGGGTGCTCGGGCAGGGCACGGTGCGGGCGACCCGGCCCGCGCTCGTCGGGACCACGCGGTGACCGCCGTCACCGGTGCCGGTCCGTGGCCCGGCACCGAGCCGCTCCAGGCGCAGACGGTGGTGGTCGGCGACCTGACGGACGCCCCGCCCGGCGTCGACGGACTGCCGTTCACCGTGGTGCTCGTCGACCGCGGGCCGTGGGGCGAGGCCCTCGGCCGGTCCGTCGCGCTGCTCGTCGACCTGCCTGCCGAGCTCGGCGTGCACGGCTGGAAGCTGGCCGACCACGCGGGCGGCGACCTGGTCCGCACGCGATCGTTCCTCGGCGAGGACCTCGAGGCGCTCGCGGTCGCGGCGCACGGCTACGCCGGCCCGCTCGTCGTGCCCGTGCTGGGGCCGCTCTCGCTCGCGGCCCGCGTGGACCTCGCCCGCGGCGACCGCGTGCTCTCGGACCCCGCCGCGGTCCGCGACGTCGCCGACTCGCTCGCCGCGGGGCTCGGCGAGCACCTCGCCGCGCTGCGGCGGGCCGTGCCGGGGGTGGAGCCGCAGGTGCTGGTCCACGAGCCCCTGCTGGCGCAGGCCGTGGCCGGTGCGGTGCCGACGTTCTCCGGCCGTGGGCAGCTGCGCGCCGTCCCCGGGCCGGTCGCTGCCGAGCGGCTGGCGCCCGTCGTGGACGCGGCGCGCGCCGGAGGCGCTTCTGTGGTGGGCGTGCACGTCGGTTCGGGCTGGGGGGTGATCCCGGCGGTGAGGGCCGCTGGTGCGGATGCGCTGGGGCTCGACGTGGGACTCCTGACGGAGCCGGCCTGGGAGGGCGTGGCCGAGGCCGTCGAGGACGGGCTGCGGCTGTGGGCGCAGCTGTCGCCGGCGGCGTCGTCGCAGTGCGCGGGGCCGGACGCCTCCGGGCACGCCGAGACGCTCGTCGGGCCGTGGCGGCGCGTCGGCCTGCCGGTGTCGGCCCTGGCCGACGTGACGCTGGTTTCCGGCCGGCCGGGCGGCCCCTGGACCCCGGATGCCGCTCGCGC
>Ga0255334_1000792_pt1 | contig 19319 bp, 11 predicted proteins | sample EtOH5_35cm_T3_12_FD_202080 | JGI IMG/M metagenome (GOLD analysis project Ga0255334, IMG submission 202080) | Sandy soil microbial communities from University of British Columbia, Vancouver, Canada - EtOH5_35cm_T3_129 | ecosystem: Engineered > Artificial ecosystem > Sand microcosm > Unclassified ...
GGCCGATGTCGTATTGCTTGGCCAGCAGGGTCAGCGACAGCAGGCGCGGGTACAACTCGTCCATCACGCGCTCGTACTGCGCACGGCTGTAACGCGGGTGCAGTGCCGACAGCTTGATCGAAATGCCCGGGCCTTCATAAATCCCACGACCGTGGGAGGCTTTGCCGATCGAGTGGATGGCTTGTTCGTACGAGGCCAGGTATTTCTGGGCATCGTGCTCGGTGAGTGCGGCTTCACCCAGCATGTCGTAGGAATAGCGGAAGCCTTTGGCTTCGAACTTGCTGGCGTTGGCCAGGGCTTCGGCGATGGTTTCGCCGGTGACGAACTGCTCGCCCATCAGGCGCATGGCCATGTCGACGCCCTTGCGGATCATCGGCTCGCCGCTCTTGCCGATGATGCGGCTCAAGGACGACGTCAGGCCGGCTTCGTTGTGGGTGGCGACCAGTTTGCCGGTCAGCAGCAAGCCCCAAGTGGCGGCGTTGACGAACAGCGACGGGCTGTTGCCCAAGTGCGGGTGCCAGTTACCGGTGCTGATCTTGTCGCGGATCAGTGCGTCGCGGGTGCCTTTGTCCGGGATGCGCAGCAGCGCTTCGGCCAGGCACATCAGTGCCACGCCTTCCTGGGACGACAGGGAAAATTCCTGCAACAGGCCCTGAACAATCCCGGCACGGCCGCCGGCGCTCTTCTGATTGCGCAGTTTTTCGGCAATCGAGGCGGCGAGCTTGTTGGTGGCTTCGGCCATGGCGATCGGCAGGCGAGCCTGCTCGATCAGCATCGGCACCACTTCCGGCTCAGGGCGACGGTAAGCGGCGGTGATCGAAGCGCGCAGGACCGATTGCGGCAGGATGCTTTCGGCGAACTCGAGGAAGCATTGGTGCGCGTGGTCAGCGTGGACTTCGCCGGCGTCGTCAGCGTCTTTGCTGATCAAACCGCTCAGCTCGGTCAGGGTTGCACCACCCTCGAGTTTTTCCAGGTAATTGAAAATTGCCTGCTTGATCAGCCAGTGCGGCGTGCGATCAATCGAGGTCGCGGCGGCCTTGAGTCGCTCGCGGGTCGGGTCGTCAAGTTTGACCCCAAGGGTGGTGGTAGCCATATTTTTATCCTCATGTTTGCCACGACCGCGTGGCATCAGCTGGCGGCAAGATTAGCCGTGCAACCGTCGAGGTGCAACCGGGTGCAACCCTTTTTTTGTCGGAATAATACGCAGCTCGTCAGGAAATAAATTCCGGTACGAGCGTACCGCTCCTGCTTGGTGCTTTTGCTTCTAGTAAACCGCCAAGACTGCGCTAAAAGGGAGCAAAAACAGGGCTTTTTCAGGTAAATCCGATTAGGTGCAACTTATTCTCGCGAAACTGGTTGCACCTTATTTGCTTTGTTGAATAGCATTCGCGCCCAAGGTGCAACCGGTCACAAAAGACAGGTGCACCGGCTGATGGCTTTCCTGGGGAAACATCAGTCCTAAATGCGCGGGTCCCGAAGTCGTCTGAACAAACGTTGTCGTTTGTCGGCGATTTCACACTCTGCCGCTACATAAAAACAAAGCCAGGGCATCACTTAATGAGCGTAAGCAATCCAACACTGATCACGTTCGTGATCTACATCGCAGCAATGGTGCTGATCGGCTTCATGGCCTATCGCTCCACCAACAACCTTTCTGACTACATTCTGGGCGGTCGCAGCCTGGGCAGCGTCGTGACTGCATTGTCCGCCGGCGCCTCCGACATGAGCGGCTGGTTGTTGATGGGCCTGCCGGGCGCTATCTACATGTCCGGTCTGTCCGAAAGCTGGATCGCCATCGGTCTGATCATCGGTGCTTACCTGAACTGGCTGTTCGTCGCCGGCCGTCTGCGCGTGCAGACCGAGCACAACGGCGATGCGCTGACCCTGCCGGATTACTTCTCCAGCCGTTTCGAAGACAAAAGCGGCCTGCTGCGGATCATCTCCGCGGTCGTGATCCTGGTGTTCTTCACCATCTACTGCGCTTCCGGCATCGTGGCTGGCGCCCGTCTGTTCGAAAGCACCTTCGGCATGTCCTACGAGACTGCACTGTGGGCCGGTGCCGCGGCGACGATTGCCTACACCTTCGTCGGCGGTTTCCTGGCCGTGAGCTGGACTGACACCGTACAAGCCACCCTGATGATCTTCGCCCTGTTGCTGACGCCGATCATCGTGCTGCTGGCCACCGGTGGCATCGATACCACGTTCCTGGCCATCGAAGCGCAAGACCCAAGCAACTTCGACATGCTGAAAAACACCACCTTCATCGGCATCATCTCGTTGATGGGCTGGGGCCTGGGCTACTTCGGCCAGCCGCACATCCTGGCGCGTTTCATGGCGGCGGATTCGGTCAAGTCGATTGCCAAAGCACGTCGCATCTCCATGACCTGGATGATCCTGTGCCTGGGCGGCACCGTGGCTGTAGGCTTCTTCGGTATTGCCTATTTCTCGGCAAACCCTGCCGTGGCGATGCCAGTGAGCGAAAACCACGAGCGTGTGTTCATCGAACTGGCCAAGATCCTGTTCAACCCATGGGTTGCCGGTGTACTGCTGTCGGCCATTCTGGCTGCTGTGATGAGCACCTTGAGCTGCCAATTGCTGGTGTGCTCGAGCGCCCTGACCGAAGACTTCTACAAAACCTTCCTGCGTAAAACCGCTTCCCAGGTCGAGTTGGTCTGGGTCGGCCGTGCCATGGTGCTGCTGGTTGCCTTGATCGCTATCGCTCTGGCTGCTAACCCGGAGAACCGTGTACTGGGTCTGGTCAGCTACGCCTGGGCTGGTTTCGGTGCTGCATTCGGTCCAGTCGTCCTGATCTCCGTGATCTGGAAAGACATGACCCGCAACGGCGCGCTGGCCGGCATCCTGGTCGGCGCGATCACCGTGATCGTGTGGAAACACTTCGAACTGCTGGGCCTGTACGAAATTATCCCGGGCTTCATCTTCGCCAGCCTGGCGATCTACTTCGTCAGCAAATCGGGCGAGCCTACCAAAGGCATGCTTCAGCGCTTCGCCGCTGCCGAGGCAGATTTCCGCCTGAACAAGTGATCGGGATGAGCTGATGCTCTGACCTTTCGCCGAACATGAAAACGGCCCGCTTCCTGATGGAGGCGGGCCGTTTTTTTTGGGTTGGCGCCAGACCTGAAAAGTGGAAGATCCCCTGTGGGAGCGAGCCTGCTCGCGATGACGGTTGATCATTCAACATTGATGTCGACTGACCCGACGCTATCGCGAGCAGGCTCGCTCCCACAGGGGATGGTGGTGCTTCTGAAGGGAATGTATGTAGTTCCCTGTCCTGTTTTTTGAAGGAAAAATCTCTAAATAAGTAGGGCAAATCTGATTTTCCTGCCCCTCCATCAACATCCCTAGTCGCTCATGCAGAATCGCCCGCCTTCATTCTGCAGAGACACATCGGATGTTCGCTCCTGCCAATCAACCGCGCTTCACGTTGACGATCGACGGCGTCCAGAATGAGCTCAAGGTACTTGAGTTCACAGGTACGGAAGCCATCAGCCAGCCCTACCGTTTTGACCTGGAACTGGTCAGCGAACGGCCGGACATCGAACTCGAAAGCCTCCTGCATCGTCAGGCATTTCTGAGTTTTGATGCGCAGGGTTCCGGCATTCATGGTCAGATTTTTCGCGTTGGCCAAAGCGATTCCGGGCAACGTCTGACGGGCTACCAAATCAGCCTCGTGCCGCGTCTGGCCTACCTCGGTCAGCGCATCAATCAGCGGATCTTCCAGCACAAAAGCGTGCCGGCGATCGTCGCGCAAATTCTCAAGGACCACGGCATCCAGCGCGATGCCTTCGAGTTCCGGCTCGGCAGCGACTACCCCGCGCGTGAGTACTGCGTGCAATACACCGAAAGCGATCTGGCGTTCATCCAGCGGCTGTGTGCCGAGCTCGGCATTCACTACCACTTTCAGCACAGCCCCGACGGGCACCTGTTGGTGTTTGGCGATGACCAGACGGTTTTCCCTCGTCTGCCTGAACCGACGCTCTACCTGCCAGGCAGCGGAATGGCGGCGGATGCGCCGGCCATCAAACGTTTCAACGTGCGCCTGGAAACCCGGACGACAGCGGTAACCCGTCGCGACTACGACTTCAAAAAACCGCGCCTGCAACTTGAAAGTCGCCTCGACAGTGAGCTGCGACCGGTACTCGAGGATTACCACTTCCCTGGCCAATTCACCGACCGCGAACACGGCAAGCATCTGGCCCAACGAGCACTCGAACGCCACAACGCCGACTTCCGTCAGGCCGAAGGTCGTGGTGACGAATCGGCTTTGGTCAGCGGGCATTTCCTACACCTGGCCGAGCATCCGCGTCAGCCATGGAATGACCTGTGGTTGATCACCGAAATCGAACACCGTGGCCGCCAGCCGCAAGTGCTGGAAGAATCGGCTACCACTGACGGCCCGAATGATTTCCAGGGCTATCGCAATACCTTTCTGGCAACACCGTGGGACGTTTCGTTTCGCCCTCCACTCGGGCCAGAAAAACCACGCATGCTCGGCTATCAACCTGCCGTGGTCACCGGCCCGACCGACAGTGAAATCCATTGCGACGAGTTCGGTCGGGTCAAGGTTCAGCTGGCTTGGGACCGTGACGGTCAGCTCGATGAACACTCCAGTTGCTGGCTGCGCGTCGCCACCGGCTGGGCGCACGACCGTTATGGCAGCGTGATGATCCCGCGAGTCGGCATGGAAGTGCTGGTGGGATTCGTCGACGCCGATGCCGACAAACCGCTGGTGATGGGTTGCCTGCCAAACGCCGCAACCCCGGTGCCGCTTGATCTGCCCGCCGACAAAACCCGCAGCATTTTCCGCAGCCAGAGCAGTCCCGGTGGCGGCGGTTACAACGAATTGCGCATCGAGGATCGCAAGGGCGCCGAGGAAATCTACCTGCGCGCCCAGCGAAACTGGACTCAGCACGTACTGAATGATCAACAGGTGCAGGTCGATAACACCCGCAGCATCGTCGTCACCGGCACCGCTCGCCATGAGATGAAAGCCGACGAGCAGCGCATCACCCATGGCCAGCGCCAGACCGAAGTGAAGCTGGATGATCACCTGGTGGTGGTCGGTGACCGACACATTCGGGTGACCAGCCAGGCGCTGAATGCCAGCCAGCAATTCCATGTCAGTGCCGGTCAGCAAGTGGTCATCGACGGCGGGGCCAGCGCGACGATTCAGGCGGGCGGGCAGTGGATCAACATCGGTCCCGGCGGGATTTTCAGCAGCGTGCCAATTCAGGTCGGTGGCGGGTTGATGCCGTCGATGGCCGCTGCGCCCGTGTCGCCGGATACGCCATTGAAACTCGTCGCCGCCCCGGCCGCTCTGCTGAGCGCCGCACAGATCATGAGCCTGCAAAGCGATGCGCCATTCTGCGAAGAATGCGAGCGCTGCAAGGATGGTGTCTGTGCAGCCTGATCACTTGTCACCTCTCGACTGGCTGGATCGCCAACCACTCAAACCTTCCGAGCGGTTGTTCGCGGTTTTCAGCAGTGCGAGCGCCGCTGAACCGTTTAAAGCCTGGCAGCGTTCGATCTCCGCTCAAGCACCCAGTCCGATCTGGGCCGACAACGCTTACGCCGAGTGGGAACCGGTAATGCCCTATGTCGGAATCGTCGCTGCGGGTAGTGAGTTTCTGGAGTGGGTCGCCAACACCGAGTCTCGTGATTGGGGTTGGCTGGCGGTTTCTTCTGCCCCTCAGGAGGTGTTGGTCGAGCATCTTCGCAGCCTCACTCAAGTCCTTTTGCCCAACGGTAACGCGGTGTTTTTCCGCTTTTGGGACGGGCGTTATTTGCTGTCGATTCTTCGGTCTGCCGAGGTTGACGCTACGCAGCTGCTGCCGGTGATCGGGCGTTGTTTGATCAATGGCCAATCGGTCGAAATTGGTGGTAGTGCGCTGAAAGCTTCTCGTGTTTTTCCATGGTGGGAAGTTTCCGAATCGCTGCTCAAACACCTCGCAGAAGAGTCCGCAACAACCCGCATCAGCAACTTGCTGAAGTGGTTGAGCGAGGAACGTCCTGATCTTTTTGAGGCGTTTTCCGAAAGCGTTTTGCGCCACAAGGTCGCGATCTTTCTTGAAACACCGGACCTGCCTCAGGCACCCAAAACAGCCTTGGTGGACTACCTGATGGCGGAGCTGAACTGATGGACCAGATCGTACGGATCGAGCAGGAGCTCGACAGTTTCCCAAACACCCTTTCTCTTTATCGCGAACAGTTAAAGCACTGGTTCAATCGGACGGCGGACAAGGCCAGTCACGCGGCTGATTTGCCTTCGCTAATGGGCATGGAACGGATCATTCGATTCGGCAACTCCAGCGCCGCGGTGAGCAGTGGCGACGACGATTTTCTCTCCTCCGTGGTGCAATGCCCAAAGGGTGGAAAGCTAGAGATAGAGAGCAAGTTTGAATCGGTTTATGACATCCCTGTGGGGAGTATTCAGGTCGATGTGATTGCCAGTGAGGGCGGCGAGAAGACGCTGGTCACACTCGATAAAAACGGCAAGGGAACGTTCACCGGTACACCCGGCAAGTTCTACCGCGTTCATGTTCACCACGAAGTCACGCCGCAGCAAGTTGAAGATCTTTTCTCTTCCTACAACGGCCTGACGAAAGAACTTGAAAAATGGCTGCGTGATGAATGGAAGACATTCAAGCCGAAGTGGTCGGAATCTTCTGCGGTTGCTGTAGGCAATGGAATGCTCGCGGGAAGTTGGGCGGCAATCGAGGGCGTGTGGGACGGCATCGGCCTGCTTTCGGACATCCTCAAGGATCCGGGGAAGTTTGGTGAGCGGTTGGGTGAGAGCGCCACAGCGCTGAAGAACCTCGCGGAAACCGCTCCGGATGTCATGGAGAAAGCCCAACTGCTGGCCAGTGACGAAGCGGCGCTGTGCCTACTGTTACGCACCGCCAGCCTCTGGTTGGACATGCTGCCTCCCGGCGAGATCGCCGGCAAAACCGCCGAAGCCGTGTCGACGGTAGTGGTGCAACTGTTGATCGACATCCTGATTGGCATCGTTCTGACGTTCGCTGCGGCAGGGGCCGGTATCGCCTATTTGACGATGCGGCTGGCTAATCGAGCTGCGCAATTACTCAGCGCTGTCCTGCGCCTCGTCAAAGCGATTTTCACGATCATCAATGGCTTCATCGGCTACGTCGACCGCTACAAGAAAGTTGCTGCCCGAGGCGTTGCTGCCGGCATGAAAAAAGGCCGGATGCAGTTGAGCTGGAGCGCACGTCGCAATGCGTCCCTGAAGAAAGACGAACACCACGACAACGCCCCGGATCAGGCGAAAAACCCTAACGGCGACAGCGCCGATTGTGTGCCGCTGACCTGCACCAACAACTGCCCGGTGTCGATGGTCACCGGCGAAGAACTGCTGACCCTCACCGACGGCTCGCTGGACGGCATCCTGCCGTTCGACTTCACCCGGCTCTATCGCACCAGCGCCGCCGAGATCGATATCGGCCTCGGTTTCGGCTGGAGTCACAGCCTTGCGCATCGACTGGAAATCGATGGCAAAAACGTCCTCTGGATCGACCACGAAAACCGCCGTACGACCTTTCCGCTACCGAGTACCGAGCGCCCGTCGATCCACAACAGCCTGTCGCGGGCAGCGATTTATCTGGGCGATGAACCCGAAGAACTGATCCTCGCCCTGGCTGGAGAAAAAGCGCGGTTTTTCCACTTTCGTGCAGGACGTCTGACAGCGATCAGCGATGCCTATGGCAATCGGCTGACGGTGCAGCGGGATACATCTGACAGGATCAAGCGCCTCGACAACGGCGCAGGGCGCGCCCTGCGATTGCGCTATGACCGCAGCCATTTGGTCGCCGTCGACTATCAGGTTTTTGTCCCGGCCCAGACCCTCGACGAGGCTTGGCACACCGAACAGACACTGGTCAGTTACAGCTACGACGAGCGCGATCAATTGATCGAAGCAACCAATGCCGCCGGCGAAAGCGAACGTTACGACTACGACGATCAGCACGTCATTCTGCAACGGCAGTTGGCCGGTGGGGCGAGTTTCTTCTGGGAGTGGGAACGGTCCGGCAAGGCGGCTCGATGCATCAGGCATTGGGCGTCGTTTGCGCAGATGGATGCGCGTTATGTCTGGGATGACGAGGGCAGCGTCACCGTTCAGAACATCGATGGCAGCGAAGAGGTTTACGTCCACGACGACCGGGCACGGCTGGTGCGCAAGGTCGAACTGGACGGCGGCGAGCACCTCAAGGCCTACGACGACAACGGTCGGTTGCTTGCCGAGCAGGACCCGCTCGGCGCCATCACCGAATACCGTTACGACGAAGTCGGACGGCTGATCGCGCTGATTCCGCCGGAAGACGAGTCGACGGCCTACGAGTATCGCAACGGTTTCCTGCATGCGCGGTATCGCGGCCAAGCGGTGTGGAAATATCAACGCAACGCCCAGGGCGACATCACCGAAGCGACCGACCCCCACGGTCAGGTCACCCACTATCACTACGACGACAAAGGGCAACTGCTGTCGATCCGTTCCCCGGACACCAGCCGGCATGTGTTCGTCTGGAATGGCTTGGGGCAGTTGGTTGAGGAAACGCTACCGGATGGTGGTGTGCGGCGGTTTTCCTACGATGCATTGGGGCGGCAGATTACCCGTCAGGATGAACACGGTGCCGTTACCCAGTACCACTGGGATGCCGTTGGCCGACTGATCCAGACGACGCTTCCTACCGGCGCCAGTCGCGCCTTCAGCTACAACGCCTACGGCAAGATCACCGCCGAGCGCGATGAACTGGGCCGCGTCACCCGCTACGAATACGTCGACGACCTGCACCTGGTCAGTCGTCGGATCAATCCCGACGGCACCCGGCTGCAATACCGCTACGACAACGCCCAGCTGTTGCTCACGGAAATCGAAAACGAATCCGGTGAAAAATATCGCCTGGACTACACAGCCAATGGCTTGATCCGACAGGAAACCGGATTCGACGGCCAACGCACGGCGTACGCCTACGACCTCAATGGCCAGCTGCTGGAGAAAACCGAGTTCGGTGATGACGGCTCGCAGCGGGTGACGGCTTATGAACGAGACTCGGCCGGACGCCTGCGGGTCAAAACCCTGCCCGACGGCATCAAGGTTGAATACCGCTATGACAGCCTCGGCCGGTTGGTCAGCGTCGACGACGGCCACGACCATCCGCTGGAATTCGAGTACGACCAACAGGATCGGCTGATCACCGAGCATCAGGGCTGGGGCACGTTGCGTTATGGCTACGACGCCTGCGGCCAGCTCAATCGCCTGCGCCTGCCGGACGGCAGCAAACTCGATTACCACCACGCCAAGGGCGGCGCGCTGACGGCCATCGACCTCAACGGTGCGCGGCTCACCACCCACCAATTCGCCTTCGGCCGCGAACAGCAACGCCAGCAGGGGCAGTTGCTCAGCGAATATGCCTACGACGATCAGGGCCGCCTGAAAGCCCACGCGGTCAGTCAACAGCACCAAACCCTGTATCGCCGCGACTATGCCTACAGCGCCAACGGCAACCTCGACAGCATCGCCGACACCCGTCACGGCCAACGCCATTACCAATACGACCCGCTCAACCGCCTGATCCGCGTCCGTCACACCCGCGATCAACCACCGGAAAGCTTCGCCCACGACCCCGCCGGCAACCTGCTGATGCAGGATCGTCCAGGCCCGACCACCGTCAAAGGCAACCGCCTGCTGATGCAAGGCGACCGCCATTACGACTACGACGCCTTCGGCAACCTGATCCGCGAACGCCGCGGCACCGGGCAAAAACTGATCACCGAGTACCACTACGACTGCCAGCACCGCCTCATCGGCGTCACCACCCCGGACGGACGTTGCGCCAGCTACCGCTACGACGCCTTCGGCCGCCGTATCAGCAAAACCGTCGACGGCAAAACCACCGAGTTCTTCTGGCAAGGCGACCACCTCATCGCCGAAAGCAGCCGCGAGCATTACCGCAGTTACGTTTACGAACCGGGCAGCTTCCGCCCACTGGCCATGCTCGACGGCAAAGGCCCACGCAAGGCCTGCCCGTTTTACTACCAACTCGACCACCTCGGTACGCCGCAAGAACTCACGGATTACAGCGGCGAAATCGTCTGGTCGGCGAAGTACAACGCCTACGGCAAGGTCACTCGCCTCGCGTTCGGTGGGGGAGAGCAGCTCGAGCAACCGTTGCGGTTTCAGGGGCAGTACTTCGACGCTGAGAGTGGTCTGCATTACAACCGGCATCGCTACTACAATCCGGATATTGGTCGGTACCTGACGCCAGATCCGATCAAGTTGGCGGGCGGGCTGAACCAGTACCAGTACACGCCGAATCCGACGGGGTGGGTTGATCCGTTGGGGTTGAGCGGGAATTGCCCGCCACCGAATAAGCCTGGGTGTCAGGCGCCGGATGATACGACTGGCGCTAAGGTTGATGAGGGTGAGCCGCCGCTACCGAAAATGACGGCTGAGCAGCGTAGGGCGAGGATTGATGAGTTGGCTGAAGCGAATGCCAAGCGGCGGGTTTTAGAATGGGAGGATGAATACGACATGCATTCTGTGGCAAAACACAATCCCGAAATACCTGACAAAGCGTTAAAGCAGAGATCTATTGATGGCAGTCATCCAACAAAAAAAGGAAAAAAGGGACCGATAACGCCTAGTTCCCAGTTTAAAACCTGGTTGCTGCAATTTAATGCCATAAATGATGCTGTATCTAGAATGAATAGAAAAAATCCCTTGCCAACAGGGTATACCCCAGATGGAGATCCCGTTATTAGGAAGGAAATGCCTGGAGGAGGTAGGGGATACAAGCCTAACAAAAAGGATAGGAGCAACCCACGATATATAGAGAGTCTTGATTATTCTGAGGTTAGATTTGATCAGATAAGTGTGAAGCCTTACACGGGCTTCCCGGATTAGGAGAAATGCGATGTTGATGTGGCCGAAATTCAATACTCCGTTTGAACCAACACTCTTTTATTGGTTGGGCGGGATATCTATATTTGATCGCGAAGAAACGTTAGGTGCTGCCTTGTGGGTTTACAATCCGAATGAACAGCATGATAGAGAAAAAGTTATAAAGAACTTCGTGTTGAGAAGATTCGATCATCTGACTTATCGGCACCGGTTTTTGCTATTCAAAATCTTAACTGATTCATTGTCGCAATCAGAATTCGATTTTTCTACTCAGTTTGAAAGTAATTATGATGAAAGCACTTGTGTTGCATGGGATGAAACTCAAATAAATGATGCGCGTGGCTTTTTCGAGGATATATACAGATTGGCAAGCGAAGAGTGGAGGGAGGATCTTCATAAGGCCAGTCTCGAAGATCAGTCAAAATGGTGAGACTTTTATGTCTGTAAGGTTGGGATAAGGAATGTTGCGATGTCCATTTTTTGATGAGGAGTTTGATGCAGGGCTGATGTGGTTCATTGGTCGATTTAGTGTGTATGATCGTGAAGAAACACTCGGTGTAGAACTTGATGGTTATGACCCTAATGATAAGTTTGATAGGGCGGAGTTGATTAAAAAGTACGCATTGGATCTCGGGTGTCTATCTTATAGGCATAAGCTTGTGTTGGTGGAGTCTCTAGCGGGTAAACTGCTTGATCGAAATTATGATTTCCAAAGTTTGTTCGAAATAGATGAGGGCGAGGCATCAAGCTGGCCTCGCGGAGAGTGGTACGAATTGGAGAGTCCTCGGGAATTTCTTCATCATGTTTACACGTTGGCGCAAGAGGTTTGGAAAGACGATTTGCTCAAAGCGAGTCTGGAAGATCGAGCCACTTGGTAAAGTAAGCAAATTTCCCGATAAGTCTCTGTCAGCGAAATTTCTGGGCAAGGTCGTCGGAAGTTTCCTTCAAGTTGTAGCGGTTTCCATGAACTGGTGCGAAGTGAGCTCCATGGATAGTCTTCGGCTGTCGCTGCAAATGCAGTGGCAGGGTGTAGGAACCCTTGGAAATTCACCGCGCGTCAGCGCTGTCGTTTGATTGCGGCACTTTATTCGTGTCCGTAAGATCGTTCGCGGCGGCTGTGCGTGGGACACGCTTCGGCGTGGCTGAGTTTGGTGGATCCTCAGTTTCCTACTCCCGCGCACGGCTGCCACCCAAGCCCGTAGGAAAGGCCGTTGGTAGCTTGAATTTATCCACCAAGGTCTCAAAAAATGAAAACACTTCACCCCGATCCACCCTACGTAAAACCAACCCCCCATCCCCAAAGCCGCTTCATGGCGCTCACCAGCAATTGCGACGACATGCCAACCCTGTTCGTCGACACCCAAGCGCCGCTGGATGTTTTGTATGACGCTGCCAACTACCGAATTCGCGCCGTCACCCAAGTGATGGAGAACTTGTCCATGCGCGGTTCGATCGAGTGTCAGTCCTTCATTCTTAGTGATTTTGCTTTGCTCTGTGCCATTCCGTTGCGGGATGGGTGTGATGTGCTGGATGTTCTTGGGCGGCGGTTGAAGGCGCGGTCTTCGGAGTAGCGCCGGGCGGCTTTTGTGGCGAGGGAGCTTGCTCCCGTTCGGCTGCGCAGCAGTCGTCAAACCAAGCCCTGTGGAGTGCCTGACAAATCCGCGTTGCTGGTTTTGGGGCTGCTTCGCAGCCCAACGGGGGTAAACCCCCTCGCCACAGGGGTTGTGTGATGCCCGAAGTAGGGGGTGGGATAGCCCGCTCGGCTGTGAGGTCCTGACGTTCGCCGCCGTACAAGGTAAACTTCCCGCCCTTCGCAGGAGCAGCCATGAATTATCGTCACGCCTTCCATGCCGGCAATCACGCCGATGTGTTCAAACACCTGACTTTGACCCGCATCATCGCTTTGATGTCGCGCAAGGAGCAGCCGTTTGCCTATCTCGACACTCACGCCGGCATTGGTCTGTATGACCTGCAGGGTGATCAGGCGAGCCGTACCGGTGAGTACCTGGAAGGTATTGCGCGTTTGTGGGATCAGCCGGATCTGCCGGCGTTGACCGCTGATTACATGAAGGTGCTGCACGACATGAACCCGGATGGCCAGTTGCGCTATTACCCGGGGTCGCCGGAGTTGGCGCGGCGGCTGACGCGGCCGCAGGATCGGGTGATGCTCAATGAGAAGCACCCCGAGGACGGCTTGCTGCTCAAGGACAACATGGCGGGCGACCGTCGGGTGAAGGTGCATCTGGGCGAAGGTTGGCATGTGCCACGGGCGATGTTGCCGGTGCAGGAGAAGCGGGCGGTGATGTTGATTGATCCGCCGTTCGAGCAGCTGGATGAGATGCAGCGCTGTGCGGCGTCGCTGAAAGAGGCGATTGGCCGGATGCGCCAAACGGTGGCGGCGATCTGGTACCCGGTGAAGGACCAGCGCCTGTTGCGTCGTTTTTATCAGGACCTGGCGGGTACGGGCGCGCCGAAGTTGCTGCGGGTCGAGTTGCTGGTGCATCCGCTGGATACGCCGAACAGCCTGAACGGTTCGGGGTTGGCGATTGCGAATCCGCCGTGGGGGCTGGAAGAGGAATTGCGTGAGTTGCTGCCGTGGTTGTCCAAGAAGTTGGGGCAGACCCAGGGTGGGTGGCAGATGGATTGGTTGATCGCTGAGAGTTGACCAGTGATCGTTCCCACGCTCTGCGTGGGAATGCAGCCCGGGACGCTCCGCGTCCCTGCCGAAGCGGACGCAGAGCGTCCCTTGAGGCATTCCCACGCAGAGCGTGGGAACGATCAGTGCGGTGTCAGATCGGGCAAGTCACGCCTGTACCGCCAATCCCGCAATACCCTTCAGGGTTTTTCGCCAGGTATTGCTGGTGGTAAGCCTCGGCAAAGTAGAACGTCGGGGCTTCGTCGATTTCAGTGGTGATGGTGCCTTTCCCAGCCTTGGTCAACTCCGCCTGGAACACCTGCTTGCTGTGTTCGGCCGCCGCCAGTTGAGTCGGGTTGGTGGCGTAGATCACCGAGCGGTACTGAGTACCGATGTCATTGCCCTGGCGCATGCCCTGAGTCGGGTTGTGCAGTTCCCAGAACATCTTCAGCAGCTCTTCGTAGCTGACTTTCGCCGGCTCGTAGACTACCAGTACCACTTCGCTATGGCCGGTCAGGCCCGAGCAGACTTCTTCATACGTCGGGTTCGGCGTAAAGCCGCCAGCGTAACCCACCGCCGTACTGACCACGCCTTCGCGCTGCCAGAACTTGCGCTCTGCGCCCCAGAAGCAGCCGAGGCCGAAGATCGCGAAATCTACGTCCATCGCGAACGGGCCGAGCAGCGGGGCGTCGTGGACGAAGTGTTTTTCCGGCACGGTCATTGGGGTTTCACGGCCGGGCAGAGCTTGTTCTTTAGTCGGGAGCACGTTTTTGTTCACCAGGATTTCCGAGCGCAGAACCATGATCAGTCCTCTCAGTCAGGTTTGAATGTAGAAAGTCAGACCGCCAGTTTGCCCAATGATGCCAAGTTAATCACTACCCAAAATGTGGGAGTGAGCCTGCTCGCGATGGCGTCGTGGCAGTCTGCATCGTTGTCGCTGATACACCGCTATCGCGAGCAGGCTCGCTCCCACAGGGAGACTGCAGTGTTATAGAGATAGCGGGCCACGCGGGTAGCGCTTGAGCTTTTCGATCAGCTCGGTGCCCGGGATCGGGCGGTCGAACAGGTAACCCTGGCCGACGTCGCAGCGGTGACGGCGCAGGAAGGCCAACTGCTCGGCAGTTTCGATGCCTTCAGCCACGACCTTGAGTTTCAGGTTGTGGGCCATGGCGATCACCGCGGAGGTGATTTCCATGTCGTCCTGGTTGTCGGGGATTTCGTGGATGAAGCTTCGATCGATCTTGATGATGTCGATCGGGAATTTTTTCAAGTAACTGAGCGACGAATAACCGGTGCCGAAGTCATCCATGGCCAGGGTCAGGCCCAGGCGCTTGAGCTGATCGAGCTGCAAGTGGGTGTCTTCGGTGGCTTCCAGCAGCAGGCCTTCGGTGAGTTCGAGTTCCAGCAGGTTTGCCGGCAGCGCTTCTTCTTTGAGGATGTTAGCGATGGACGACACCAGGTCCGGATCGGAGAACTGTTTGGGCGACAGGTTGATCGCCACCTGAAGATTGCCCAGGCCAGCGGCGGTCAGGTCTTTGCTCATGCGGCACGCCTGGCGGGCGACCCATTTGCCGATGGGAATGATCAGGCCGGTTTCTTCGGCGACGCTGATGAACTGGTCCGGGCGGATCATGCCTTTTTCCGGATGGTTCCAGCGCAGCAGCGCTTCCATCCCCAACAGACGACCGCTGCGCAGGCAAAGCTTGGGCTGGTAGAACACGTCCAGCTCGTTCTGGGTCAGGGCGCGGCGCAGGTTGTTTTCGACGAACAACTTGTAACTGGCTTCGGCGTTCAGCGCTTCGGTGAACACCTGAACCTGATGTTTCCCGTTGGCTTTGGCCTTGTGCAGCGCCAGACCTGCGTTGCGCATCAGGGTTTGTGGATCGCGACCGTGCAACGGCGCGCAGGCCAGGCCTACGGAGCCGGTGACGCTGATCAGCTGGTTGTCGACGAACATCGGTTTGTCGAGGGTCGCCAGCAATTGATTGGCAATTTGTTGGCCCGCCCGCAGGTCGGTGTCGTCCAGCAGCACGGCGAATTCATTACTGGCGAACCGCGCCAGACTGCCGCTCGGGCTCAGGCTGTTGCGCAGGCGTCGGGCCAGGCTGATCAACAGTTTGTCGCCGGTCTGGTGGCCGAGGCTGTCGTTGATCCGCTTGAAGTTGTCGATGTCCACCAGCAACAAGCTGATGGGGGTATCGCTGTCTCGGGCGAAACGTTCATCGAGGTTGCGGATGAAGGCCGGGCGGTTGCCGAGGTTGGTCAGGTTATCGGTGTAAGCCAGACGCTCAATGCGCTGCTGGGCGAGCTTGGTCTGGGTGATGTCTTCGTAGATGCCGATGTAATGCGTCAGCTCGCGGTTGTCGCCGTAAACCTTGGAAATCGACAACTGACCCCAGTAGGGTTCGAGGTTTTTACGACGGCTTTTGAACTCACCCTGCCAGCTGTTGCTCTTGGCCAGCGCCGAGGGCGCGTCGAACAGCAGTTCGCTGAGGTTTTCCAGGGCCGGCAGTTCCGACAGCCGCTGGCCGTGGACTTCTTCGGTGGTGTACTGGGTGATCGCCGTGAAGCTCGGGTTGACGTATTCCACCACACCGTCGCAATTGACCAGCAAAAAGGCGTTGGCGCTTTGCTCGACCGCACGCTGGAACAGGTGCAGGGCGCTGGTGGCGGTGCGGCGGTTGTGATTGTTGATGACTTGGGCAAACTGATCCGCCAACTCACCGGCAAAAGCAATTTCGTCCGATTGCCAGGCGCGGGTCGTACCGGTCTGTTCCAGGCAGAGTACGCCGACCACTTGGCCGTCGACGCGGATGCTGGCGTCGAGCATGGCGTTCACATCACGCGAGCGCAGGTGTTCGGCCATTTCCCGGGTACGCGGGTCGCACATGGCGTTGTGGGCGTCGATGGCGCGGCCGGTGTGCAAGGCGTCCAGGTAATCAGGGAAGAGACTGACGTCAATCGGCTCCGGCAGCAGGTATTCCTGGCTGGCGCGGTGATAGGCCGAAATCGGCACGAGCTGTGAACCTTCGAGGTTCCACAGGCTGGCGCAGTCGATTTCGTAAATGTCACAGGCACTGCGAGTGATCAGTTCGGCGGCTTCTTTCAGGGAGTTGTTGCTGCTATAGCGCTGGCGGGTCAGCAGCAGGATCAAGTCTTGCTGGGCGCGTACCCGGTCCAGGTGCAGAAGCTGTTCCTGCTGGGCGCGCTGATTGAGTTCCAGGGCGATTTGCAGGCGAGAGTTCTGGGTTTCAAGGTCCAGGGACGGCAGCAGTTGCTCGCCCTCGAACAGGCCGTCGACCACCAGCAGGTAGCCGCGCAGCAGGTGTCGATTGTGTTGTTTGTAGGCTTCGCCCAGTTCCAGCAGGTTCAAGGCGCCTGCGGCGGTGTGCAGGGTGTAGCGGATCAGGTAATGCGGGGCTTGGGTGAGTTGCTGCTGAACCGCGTCATGCAGCTGATAACGCGCTTCGGGTTCCATCAGGCTGGCGTAGGGCGAGCCGACCAGAGCGCAGAGCTCCACAGCCGGCAGGCCGAACTGTCGTTCGCAATTGGGATCGAGAAACAGCAGCGCCCAGCTCGCTTCATTCAGCCGTTCGAAACGCAGCATGCCAAGCCGCGAGGGCACAGGCAACTGCGTCACTACCTCGGCCACCATACGGCTGGCGGCATCGGGTTGGCTCTTCATATGGAGGGAAACTCGCTTCGAATAGGCTGAACGCGCCGGGCTCTCGCCCTTTTTACTGTGACCTGCGGCAAGGTTGCATCATTGCGACACTGACTGACAAGAGACATGAAGGCCAAGTGCTATAAGAATATGTCGGCAGGAGGGAGGATTTCTCCAGTCGAGGGCCAAAAAGTAATGTTTTCAAGCACAAAAATAGGCTCAGCTAAAGGATTACAACCTGTGGGAGCGAGCAAGCCCGCTCCCACAAGTGTTGTGGCATTAACGCAATTTAACGTTGGTCGACTGCAAAAAGTTGCCGTCCCGATTGTGATAACTGACGCGAACCTGTTCGGCATCGACAATCAAATGAGCGAAATTGTCCTGGCTGACCACCTGGCTGGTCAGTCCATGCTGATAGTCGCCAGCGGCTGTTCGCGCCAACGGGTGATCAAGGATGAAGGTGGATGCCTTGGCGTACGGCAGCAGCTTGCTGTTGCACAGCGGTGAAGAAACGATGGTGTGAACTTCGAAGTCCGGGTCCTCGCTATGGGTCAGGCGACTGGTCAGGGAGCCATGGACATCGCCGGAAACGAAGAAGACGTTCTTGATACGGTGTGTACGAATGGTCTCCAGCAGCCGCAGACGCTGTTCGGGAAAGGCCTTCCACGCGTCATCGCCTAGGGCTTTGCGGTCGGGGTAGAACATCACGCTGGTGACCACGAATTTGACCCTGGCTCGGCTGTGAATCAACCATTTGCACAAGGCCCGTTCCTGCTCTTCGTCGAGGATGCGTCGATCATTGGCCGACAGGTTGCGTCGGGTTCGACTGTCAGTGACAAACCATTCGATATCGCCTTCGGCGAATTGATACCAATAGTGCTGCAGTTTTCTATTTATTTGCCCGCTGGCAAGAAGTTCATGCGCCGGGCTATGACTGGCTTGATACAACTCATACGCCGCGATGGCGTTTTTGTATAAGTAGGCATCGGCTTTACTTTCGTTGGCGGGCCAGTTGTCTTCTATTTCGTGATCGTCGAGGATCATGTAAGTCGGCACGCCGGACATTAACTTTGCAATATTGGGTTGGGAAAAAGCGGCGCGGTACTTACTGAGTATTGCCTTGTATTCCCGGTCGGGAGCGATAACGTTCAGGTCATCGACATAGATTTGATCGCCGGTCATCAGCATGGCACTGATGGGCGGCTCGGCCTGCTGCGCCAGATTCGTGATCGAGGCGAAAATCCGGTCCCCCAGATGCGGCGCAGACGGGATGCCAGCGGTCATGCGCAGGTAGCGACATGAACCGACGATGTAGGCCCGTGGAGTCGTGGCTTTGCTGGACTGTGTGCGGAATCGGTAGATACCCCGCGGCCATTGCAGCGGCAATTCCTGAACCGTTTCCACGGTGTGCACCGGGCTCATGGGGCTGAACCAGCCCGCCTGGTATTCGTACTCGGTATCGGCGGCAAGATCGTTGAGTGCGATGACATCGGACATATCATGCAAGATCGTTAACTTTGCAAATACACCTCGGGATCATCGCTCTTCGCCGAGCCGGCGATAACGAATGCCTGCAAAGACCGGTGCATTGTTTTGAAGTTCGCCACGCAAGAAGATGCGTGCGTGGTTAGTTGTTGTGTGGCCCATAATGGGGCCGACAGTCGGTTTGAACATGTTCGAATCCATTCGAATTAATACTAGTTAAGCAAAATTGGCAGATGAAGGTTTGACGATAATTAGTTGAACTAAGCTTAGTTATTGGTTAGCAATAAATATCGAGAAGAAGTGGACTGGAGTTGTGGGCGACGTAAGCCGCGAATGTAGGAAAAGGGGCGTCGGGTGACTTTCTTCCAGGCAAAAAAAGCCCCGCCAAACTGGCGGGGTTGAGGTACGAGCGTGGCGCTCGGAAAACGTGGAACGCGACGGGCCCTCCGGTGAAGGAGGGCCGGTCGGTGTTACAGCAGGATGGTGCGGATGTCCGCCAGCAGGTCGCTCAGACGCTTGGTGAAGCGTGCAGCAGCGGCGCCGTTGATCACACGGTGATCGTAGGACAGCGACAGTGGCAGCATCAGTTTCGGCTGGAAGGC
>Ga0255334_1000793_pt1 | contig 19314 bp, 17 predicted proteins | sample EtOH5_35cm_T3_12_FD_202080 | JGI IMG/M metagenome (GOLD analysis project Ga0255334, IMG submission 202080) | Sandy soil microbial communities from University of British Columbia, Vancouver, Canada - EtOH5_35cm_T3_129 | ecosystem: Engineered > Artificial ecosystem > Sand microcosm > Unclassified ...
GTGGCTCGGCATGCCCTCGCTCCGGTCCTGCTCCGTGGGCCCGCCGCCATCGGCCATCCATGGCCGGGGGCGGCTAACCCGGCATCCATGCCGGGTTGCCCACTGCGCAGAACCTCCACTCGGCCTCCCGAGGGGGCGAGTACCGCAAAAGCAACGCGAGGCGGCCTACCGGCCGGCCTGTCTCTTCAAGCGTACGCATTCCCCTTTGGGAGCGAGCCTGCTCGCGAAAGACGTGAACGATAACGCGTGCTGTCTGAATGAACGAGGTGTCCGGACGTTTTTCGCGAGCAGGCTCGCTCCCACAGATACCGCGCTAGGCTTTGGCTTTGGCTTTGGCTTTGGCTTTGGCTTTGGCTTTGGCTTTGGCTTTGGCTTTGGCTTTGGCTTTGGCTTTGGCTTTGGCTTTTGATCTAGATCTGCCTGCCCCTTTCCCAGAGGCCGAACGCAGGCGTTGCGTAGGGGGCACCGCGGCAAGGATGCCGCGGTAGCCGCCCCCGGCCATGGATGGCCGATGGCGGCGGGCCCCCGGAGCAATGCCGGAGTGAGGGCATGCCGAGCCTAGGCGAGGCACCGAATGGCGGGGCAAAAGCGCTTTGGTTACTTTCGCGCTTTTCGAAAGTGACTCGCTGTAAAAGCGAAACCGTAATCAGCCATCACCGCAGAAACGGATATGTACCCACCAACCCAATCCCAACCTCAACCCCAATCCCAATCCCAATCCCAAACTTTCTCAGGCGAACAGCATTCCCATCCTCGTCCGCTTGTAAGAACCGCTTCACAGCGGCACTCTCTAACCCAAGAGCATGGACCTCAAGTCACCCGGATTTTCGCTGGAGAACTGCTGATGACCGATATTGATGCACGCTTGCGCGAGGATGTTCACCTGTTGGGTGAACTGTTGGGCAACACCATTCGTGAACAGTACGGGGACGGTTTTCTCGACAAGATCGAGCAGATCCGCAAAGGCGCCAAGGCCGACCGTCGCGGTTCGATGGACGCTGAACTGAGCGCCAGCCTCAACCAATTGAGCGAAGCAGAGTTGCTGCCGGTGGCGCGGGCGTTCAACCAGTTTCTCAACCTGGCCAATATCGCCGAGCAATATCAGCTGATACACCGTCGCGAAGAGTCACAGCCTGCGCCGTTCGAAGCGCGGGTACTGCCGGAACTGCTCGCCCGCCTGAGTGCTGAAGGCCATGGCGCCGAATCCCTGGCCCGGCAACTGGGACGGCTGGAGATCGAACTGGTCCTCACCGCGCACCCGACTGAAGTCGCGCGCCGCACGCTGATCCAGAAATACGACGCCATTGCCGCGCAACTGGCCGCCCAGGACCATCGCGACCTGACCACCGCCGAGCGCGAGCAGATCCAGACGAAGTTGCAGCGCCTGATCGCCGAAGCCTGGCACACCGAAGAAATCCGCCGCACCCGCCCAACCCCCGTGGATGAAGCCAAGTGGGGCTTTGCGGTGATCGAGCATTCGCTGTGGCAAGCGATCCCCAACTATTTGCGCAAGGCCGATAAAGCCCTGCATGACGCCACGGGCCTGCACCTCCCACTGGAGGCAGCGCCGATTCGCTTTGCCTCGTGGATGGGCGGTGACCGCGATGGCAACCCCAACGTGACCGCCGCCGTGACCCGTGAAGTCTTGCTGCTGGCGCGGTGGATGGCCGCGGACTTGTACTTGCGCGATGTCGATCACCTGGCGGCCGAGTTGTCGATGCAGCAGGCCAGCGATGAATTGAAGGCCAAGGCCGGGGACAGCGCCGAACCTTACCGTGCGGTGCTTAAACAGCTGCGTGAACGCCTGCGCGCGACGCGTAACTGGGCTCACGCCTCCTTGACGCAGACCACGCCGGCACCCGCCGATGTGTTGCAAAACAACCGCGAGCTGCTTGATCCGTTGGAGCTGTGCTTCCACTCGCTGCATGAATGCGGCATGGGCGTGATCGCTGATGGGCCGCTGCTCGATTGCCTGCGCCGGGCGGTGACGTTCGGGCTGTTCCTGGTACGGCTCGATGTGCGTCAGGACTCGACGCGACATACCGCGGCCATGACCGAGATCACCGATTACCTGGGCCTGGGACGCTACGAGGACTGGAGCGAGGAAGAGCGCATCGCTTTCCTGATGCGCGAACTGAACAACCGCCGGCCGTTGTTGCCGGCGTACTTCAAGCCATCGGCCGACACCGCTGAGGTGCTGGCGACCTGCCGGGAAATCGCTGCAGCACCGAGCGCATCGCTCGGTTCGTATGTGATCTCCATGGCCGGCGCCGCTTCCGACGTGTTGGCCGTGCAGCTGCTGCTCAAAGAGTCTGGCGTGTTGCGGCCGATGCGCGTGGTGCCGCTGTTCGAAACGCTTGCCGACCTCGACAACGCCGGCCCGGTGATCGAAAAACTGCTGCTGTTGCCCGGTTATCGCTCGCGCCTGCAAGGGCCGCAGGAAGTGATGATTGGCTACTCCGACTCGGCCAAGGACGCCGGCACGACGGCGGCTGCCTGGGCGCAGTATCGGGCGCAGGAGCGCTTGGTCGACATCTGCCGCGAGCAACAAGTGGAACTGCTGTTGTTCCACGGTCGCGGTGGCACCGTGGGGCGCGGCGGCGGCCCGGCACACGCGGCGATTCTCTCGCAGCCACCGGGTTCGGTGGCAGGGCGTTTCCGTACCACCGAGCAGGGGGAAATGATTCGTTTCAAATTCGGCCTGCCGGACATTGCCGAGCAGAACCTCAATCTGTACCTGGCGGCGGTACTGGAAGCGACCTTGCTGCCACCGCCGCCACCAGAGCCTGCCTGGCGCAATCTGATGGACGAATTGGCCGCTGACGGTGTCAGCGCTTACCGCGCCGTGGTGCGGGAAAATCCGCAGTTCGTTGAGTATTTCCGCCAGTCCACTCCAGAGCAGGAACTGGGACGCTTGCCGCTGGGCAGTCGCCCGGCCAAGCGCCGCGCCGGCGGGATTGAAAGCCTGCGGGCGATCCCGTGGATCTTCGGTTGGACCCAGACGCGTCTGATGTTGCCGGCGTGGCTCGGCTGGGAAGCGGCGTTGAGCAAGGCGCTGGAGCGTGGCGAAGGCGAGCTGCTGGGGCAGATGCGCGAGCAGTGGCCGTTCTTCCGCACGCGCATCGATATGCTGGAAATGGTGCTGGCCAAGGCCGATGCCGATATCGCCCGGTCCTACGATGAGCGTTTGGTCGAGCCGGATCTGCTCCCTTTGGGTGCGCATTTACGCGACCTATTGTCGCAGGCCTGCTCGGTGGTCCTGGGGCTGACCGGTCAGTCGCAGCTACTGGCACATAGCCCCGCCACGCTTGAATTCATCCGCTTGCGCAACACTTACCTCGACCCTCTTCATCTATTGCAGGCTGAGTTGTTGGCGCGTTCGCGACAACAGGAAGTGGCGCAGGGCAGCCCGGTAGAACAAGCGCTGCTGGTGTCTGTGGCGGGGATTGCCGCCGGTTTGCGTAATACCGGCTAAGGTTTTCGTCGTGGGTCAAGGCACTCGGCGCGAGCGTCGAGTTGCCTGTGGGCGAGGGGTTGAAATGTGCTGCCAGGCGACAGTTAGTGATGGGGTTGCGACTAGGGTTACCCCGACGAAAGGCCACATCAGGCGCGGGTTTCTCCGACTTTCGGCGGCTTGTGTGGTCCGGGCCTGCTGTGTATCTTGATCAGCCTTTGACCGTTTGGGCGGTCACGACCCTTTTTTTGAGATTGGCCCCACGAGGCGAATCTGACGTTATCTATATAAAAAATTGAGGAGCACATCGATGCGCGTCATTCTGCTGGGAGCTCCCGGGGCCGGTAAAGGTACTCAGGCTAAGTTCATCACCGAAAAATTCGGCATTCCGCAAATCTCCACTGGCGACATGCTGCGTGCTGCGGTCAAGGCCGGCACCGAGCTGGGCCTGATCGCCAAGAGCGTCATGGACAGCGGTGGTCTGGTCTCCGATGACCTGATCATCAACCTGGTCAAGGAACGCATCAGCCAGGCCGATTGCGCCAACGGTTTCCTGTTCGACGGTTTCCCGCGCACCATTCCTCAGGCTGAAGCCCTGGTGAAAGCCGGCGTCGAGCTGGACCACGTGTTGGAAATCGACGTTAAAGACGAAGACATCGTTCAGCGAATCGCTGGCCGTCGTGTTCACGAGGCCAGCGGCCGCGTGTACCACATCGTCTACAACCCGCCAAAAATTGCCGGTAAAGACGACATCACCGGCGACGAGCTGGTGCAGCGCAAAGACGACACTGAAGAAACCGTGCGTCATCGCCTGTCGGTCTACCACGCCCAGACCGAGCCTCTGGTGAAGTTTTACCAGGAGCTGTCCGTCGCTCAAGGCAAACCGAAGTACAGCCACGTCGAAGGTGTTGGCTCGGTTGAAGCGATCACCGGCAAAGTGCTTGAAGCACTGAGCTAAAAAAACGCTTCATCTTCTACGGCCCGCTTGCGGGCCGTAGTTGTTTATACTGGCGCACTTTTTCTGACCTCTCTTACGGAAACATCGATGAGCACCTTGCTGGCCCTGGACACCGCGACTGAAGCTTGCTCCGTTGCCTTGCTGCATGACGGCAAAGTCACGAGCCATTACGAGGTGATCCCGCGCTTGCATGCGCAGAAGTTGCTGCCGATGATTCAGCAGTTGCTGGCGGATGCCGGGACCACCCTGCAAGCGGTCGATGCAATTGCTTTCGGACGGGGTCCGGGGGCGTTCACCGGCGTGCGGATCGCCATCGGCGTGGTACAGGGGCTGGCGTTTGCGCTGGATCGCCCGGTGTTGCCGGTGTCGAACTTGGCCGTGCTGGCGCAGCGGGCCTATCGCGAACATGGCGTGAGCCAGGTCGCGGCCGCCATTGATGCGCGCATGGACGAAGTGTATTGGGGTTGCTACCGCGAAACGGCGGGGGAGATGCGGCTGGTCGGCAATGAAGCGGTGCTGCCGCCGGAAGTGGCCGCGTTGCCGGCTGACGCCAGTGGTGAGTGGTTTGGCGCTGGCACTGGCTGGGGTTATGCCGAGCGCATCGCCGTCAGCCTGACCGGGCAGGATGCAGGCATGTTGCCTCACGCTGAAGATCTGCTGACCCTGGCGCGTTTTGCCTGGGCGCGGGGTGAGGCGATCGTGGCTGATGAGGCGCAGCCGGTGTACTTGCGCGATAAAGTCGCGACCCCCAAAGCGCGCTAAATTCCGAGACCGAGTCGGTTTTATCGCGAGCAGGCTCGCTCCCACAGGTTTTGCGCTAACCCTGTGGGAGCGAGCCTGCTCGCGATAGCGATCTAACGAATGTAGCCAATCGTCGTTTTATATCCCCAGCTTTTAAACCTTTTTCATTTTCTGTGTTCTAGTTATCACTCGGCGGTTTGCGAAGTGGGCTATGCGCCACTAAACTGCCATCATTGATACCGGACATGTACTCATGCGTATAGACGGCGTTCCTTCTCAGTCCTACCCCATCAAGCGCAAGCCTCGCAAAGGCCCTGTGGCGGATGACGACTACGTCGATATCGACGGTGAGCAGGAAATTCCATCCGAAGAGCAAATGGCCGCCCGCGCTGCCAAAGCCTCTGCGCAGCGCTTGAGTAATCTCCCCGCCCGCCAACAAGACATGCTTTATCACCGCGCCATGAGCAGCAGTGTCGCGAAGGCCTTGGCCAGCTACCTGAGCACCGCCGGTTTTGTCGATTGGGATTCGGATGTGCTGGGCCTCGATCTGTACATCTGATGCAGTTGCCTTACTACCTGGGCTGTCCGTCCTGGAGTGAAAACGCCTGGCGCGACTACCTGTATCCGCTAGACGCAAAACCCGCCGAATTTCTGAGTCTCTATTCCCAAGTGTTTAACGCAGTGGAAGGCAATACGACCTTCTACGCGAGCCCGGCTGCGACCACCGTGCAGCGTTGGGTCGAGACCATGCCCGAACACTTTCGCTTCACTGCCAAGTTCCCCGGCGACATCAGCCACAGCGGTGACCTGCGCGAACAATTGACCGCTGCCGACACCTTCCTGCAATTGCTCAGCCCCCTGGGTGAACGGGTTTCACCGCTGTGGCTGCAACTGTCCAAAAGTTTTACGCCGCAGCGACTGTCGGAGCTTGCCGGTTTTATTGATGCGGTGGACCGGCCTCTGGCGGTTGAAGTGCGGCATGACGAGTTCTTCGCCAAGGGCGATGCCGAGAGAATGCTCAATCGCCTGCTACTGGATCGCGGTGTCGAGCGTATCTGCCTCGATCCCCGCGCGCTGTTCAGCTGCACATCGACCGACCCCTCAGTTCTTCACGCCCAATCGAAAAAGCCCAGGGTGCCGCCTCGTCCGGCCGCCTTCACGCAATGCCCGCAGGTGCGCTTCATCGGCCATCCGCAGCTTGAGGCCAACGACCCGTTCCTGGTGCCATGGGTCGAGAAAATCGCCGTGTGGATCGAGGAGGGCCGTACGCCCTATATCTTCCTGCACACCGCCGATAACCTGCTGGCCGCCAAACTGGCGCAACGTTTTCACGCAAAACTGATGCTGCGTTTGCCTGGCCTGCCGCCGCTGCCTGAGCTATACAGAGAGCCCGCTGCCGAGCAACTTGACCTGCTCTGAAGCGGATTCCCTGCCCTTTTCAGGAGCCTGCCAAATGGATGCGCAAACCCTTCGAGCCCAAGCGTTCAAAGCACTGCACGAACGCGCGGGGGCTTTTGTCATTCCCAACCCGTGGGATGCCGGCTCGGCGAAGATGCTCGCCAGCCTTGGTTTCGAAGCGCTGGCGACCACCAGTGCCGGATACGCCTTTTCCAACGCCCGCCCCGATGGCGCACTGACGCTGGATGACACCCTGGCAAACGTTCGGGCGATTGTTGCGGCAACTGATCTGCCCGTCGCCGTCGATCTGGAAAACGGCTTCGCTGACGATCCAGCCGAATGCGCACAGAGTATTTTGCGTGCGGCAGAGGCCGGTGCGGTCGGCGGCTCTATCGAAGATGCCACCGGCCGTGAAGAAGCGCCGATCTACTGCTTCGAGCACGCCGTCGCGCGCATCGAGGCTGCCGTGGCAGCCGCTCGCAGCTTGCCGTTTCCCTTTATGTTGACCGCTCGCGCGGAGAACTTTCTGCACGGCAATCCTGATCTCGCCGATACCATTCGCCGCTTGCAGGCGTTTGCCGAGGCGGGTGCCGACGTGCTTTATGCGCCAGGGCTGCGCAGCGCTGAAGACGTGTTGGCGGTGGTTCGTGCCGTGGCGCCGAAACCGGTCAATGTGTTGATGTCCGGCGGACTGAAATTGACGGTCGAGCAGTTGAGCGAAATGGGCGTCAAACGCATCAGCGTCGGTTCGGCGCTGGCCTTGGCCGCCTATGGCGAGTTTTTCCGCGCTGCCGAAGAGATCAAGACGTCGGGCACCTTCGGATTCACGTCGCGTTCCATGCCGTACGCCCAGGCCAATCAATTGTTCAAAGGCTGACGATGCATTGAGGGTCAGGCGGCGATGCGCAGGTTTTGCAGGACGATCGGGCGAGCCCAGCCATTATCGAAGTCGAGTTGTTTCTGTTGCTCCACCAGTTCTTCGGGCGAGAACGGTGGGAAGGGCTTGTCCAGCAGATCGAGTTCGAATTCGGCGATTGGCAGGTGCAGCGGACGCGGTTGTGGCGCTGGACCTGCTTGCGGTACAGGCTGACCTGCGGTGAGCACGATCGGGCGGACCCAACGGCTTTCGAAGTCCTGTTGCTTCTGTTGAGCGACGATTTCCTGTGCCGGGAACGGTGGGAAAGGTTTGTCGGCCAGCTCCATTTCGAACTCGGCAATCGGCAGGAACAGTGGCTCGGGCGGGCGGACCTCGGTTTCTTTCACATCGCATTCGCGCTGGGAAATGATGTGTGCCAGCAGTTCGCTGCCAACGGTGGGTTCGATCGGGCTGTCGAGATCAACCGGTGGAAAGTTGAGAGAAGCCGGTACGACATCGCCCGACTGATCGGCCAGGGCCTGGGCAAAGAAATCCTGCCACAGGTGACTGACGCCGCTCAGTGCTTGGGAGTTTCGTAGACCAAAATCGCCGTGTCGCGAAATGTAGCCTATCGATGTGCGTTGAATGTCTGACATTTCTCTCGGTCGACGCTCAGCTCTGGCAAAATGCTCGATAGTTTTGTTATCGGCCGTTTTTGCCGATCATTAATTTTTTGAGCGTGTTTTCTCATGATTGAGCAACCTGCGGCCTGCCGCATCCACGTCGAGGCCCTGGCCGCGACTTTTCAGCCACAGGCCGAGCAATGGGCCGAGCGCCTGGGTTTGCCGATGCAGGTGGATGACGGTGAGTTCGCCTTGCAGGTCGGCGACCAGGGTTTGCAGCTGCAGCAACTGGGCCCGGACGCACCGGGGCCGGTGCGGGTGGACTTTGTCGAGGGTGGCGCGGCCCATCGCCGCTTGTACGGCGGCGGCAGCGGTCAGATGATCGCCAAGGCTGTCGGGGTTGCCCAAGGCGTGCGTCCGCGCGTGCTGGATGCCACGGCGGGGCTGGGCAAAGATGCGTTCGTGCTGGCGAGCCTGGGCTGCGAGATGAGCCTGATCGAGCGTCAGCCGTTGATTGGCGCGTTGCTTGAAGATGGCCTGGCACGCGGCGCGGAAGACTTTGAGGTGGCGCCGATTGTGGCGCGGATGCGCTTGCTCAAGGGCAATTCGATCGAGGTGATGCGCAATTGGGAAGGCGAGCCGCCGCAGGTAATCTACCTCGACCCGATGTTTCCCCATCGTGAGAAAACGGCCTTGGTGAAGAAGGAAATGCGCCTGTTCCGGCCGCTGGTAGGCGATGACCCGGATGCGCCTGCACTGCTCGAAGCGGCGTTGGCGTTGGCCAGCCACCGGGTGGTGGTCAAGCGCCCGCGCAAGGCGCCCTGCATCGAAGGGCCGAAACCGAGTCATGCGCTGGACGGTAAATCCAGCCGGTATGACATTTATCCGAAGAAAGCGCTGAAGCCCTGATCCACACTGATCGTTCCCACGCTCTGCGTGGGAATGCAGCCAGGGACGCTCTGCGTCCCATCCAAAGCCGAACGCGGAGCGTCCGTTGAGGCATTCCCACGCAGAGCGTGGGAACGATCATCGCTAAGGCCGATACGCCCGCATAAACAACTCCACCACTTCCTGCACATGGCTCTCGGCCGCATCCCCGGTCAGCGGCTCGCCGCATCCATAGAGCAGCCTGAAATTCCCCGCCCCCTTGAGCAGGCAGAAGAAATGCTCGGCCGCATTGCGCGGTTTGTCGATGCTCAACGCGCCGCTGTGATCAACCTTGGTCAGCAGCCGCTCCATGCCCTGCAGCATGCGCTCAGGCCCGGCCTCGAAGAAGATCAGCGAGAGTTTTGGGTCCTGGCTGCCCAGCGTCATCATCAGCCGGTGCAGGTTGACCGATTCGTCGCTGTTGATCAGCAGATGAAAACCGCGCGCGATGTTCAACAGCACCGTCTCTATGGCAATGCCGTCCGGCAATTCGAAAAACAGCGTCGGCAATTGCTCTTCACACTTGGCCACCACGGCGGCGGAGAACAGTGTCTCCTTGTCGTTGAAATGGCTGTAGACCGTCAACTTCGACACACCGGCCTCGGCCGCGACGGCGTCCATGCTGGTACTCGCATAACCCTTGCTCAAAAACAGAATTTTCGCCGCCTCGAGGATCGCCTGGCGCTTGGCCAGATCCTTGGGACGGCCAGGGCCGTTGGGTACTGAAAGATTGTTAGGCATATGCGCTTTTAATACTGGACTGGTGAGTTTGCTATTAATAACATACCGCCAAGTATAATTATTCCAAGCACCATTAGCGAAAGGTCCTTCACCATGTTCCGCTATGCCTTGCCCCTCGCGTTGCCAGTCAGTCTGGCGTTTTTATTGTCTGCGTGCGGTCACGAAGAGGCGCCCCAAGTCACCGTTCGCCCGGCCATGGTCGTGCAGCCAGAGCCTTCGGCCCAGGCGATAGAAAGTTTTCCCGGTGAAGTCCGCGCACGGTATGAGCCGGACCTGGCGTTTCGCATTGGCGGTAAAGTCAGTCGACGACTGGTCGAAGAGGGGCAGCGGGTCAAGGCCGACCAACCTTTGGCGGAGCTCGATCCTCAGGACGTGCGCCTGCAACTGGAAGCTACCCGTGCCCAGGTCGCTGCTGCCGAGGCCAACCTGAACCTGGTCCGCGCCGAACGTGATCGCTACAAGACCCTGATGGACCGTCAGATGGTCAGCCGTTCGCAGTACGACAATGCCGAAAACCTTTACCGATCCGGTGAAGCACGCCTCAAGCAAATCAAAGCCGAATTCAACGTCTCGACCAATCAGGCCAGTTACGCCGTGCTGCGTGCGCCGCAGGATGGGGTGGTGGCTAAACGCGCGGTTGAAGTCGGGCAAGTGGTGGCGGCGGGGCAAACCGTATTTACCCTCGCCACCGATGGCGAACGCGAAGTGTTGATCAGCTTGCCGGAGCAGAGCTTTGGCCGCTTCAAGGTTGGTCAGCCAGTGTCGGTGGAACTCTGGACCCAACCCGACCAGCGTTTCGCCGGGCGCATCCGTGAGCTGTCGCCCGCTGCCGATCCAAAATCGCGCACCTTTGCCGCCCGTATCTCCTTCACCGCCGGCAAGGTTCCCGCTGAACTCGGCCAGAGTGCCCGGGTGTTCGTTCAGACCTCCGATGTGGTGCCGCTGTCGGTGCCGCTTTCCGCGCTGACCGCGGAAAACGGCGCGACCTACGTCTGGGTCGTCAATGCCAACAACACCCTGAAGAAAACCCCGGTGCGGGTCGGTGCCTTCGGCGAGAAAACCGTACCGGTACTCGAAGGACTGAACGCCAGCGATTGGGTGGTCGCCGCTGGCGTCCATGTGCTGCTTGAAGGGCAGCAGGTGCGTCCGGTGGATCGCTCCAATCGCGTGGTCAATCTGGCGGGCAAGGAGTAATCCCCGATGGGTTTCAATCTTTCTGAATGGGCGCTGCGTAATCGCCAGATCGTACTGTTCCTGATGCTCTTGCTGGCCATTGTCGGCGCACTGTCCTACACCAAGCTCGGCCAAAGTGAAGACCCGCCGTTCACCTTCAAGGCCATGGTGATTCGGACCAACTGGCCGGGGGCCACGGCGCAGGAAGTGTCGCGCCAGGTCACCGAGCGGATTGAAAAGAAACTGATGGAAACCGGCGAGTACGAACGCATCGTTTCGTTCTCCCGTCCGGGCGAATCCCAAGTGACGTTCGTTGCCCGTGATTCCATGCACTCGGTGGAAATCCCGGACCTCTGGTACCAGGTTCGCAAGAAGATCAGCGACATTCGTCAAACCCTGCCACCGGGTATCCAGGGGCCATTTTTCAATGATGAGTTCGGCACGACGTTTGGCAATATCTACGCCCTGACTGGCGAAGGTTTTGATTACGCGGTGCTCAAGGACTACGCCGACCGCGTGCAGATTCAGCTGCAACGGGTCAAGGATGTGGGCAAGGTCGATTTGCTCGGGTTACAGGACGAGAAGATCTGGATCGAACTCTCCAACGTCAAACTCGCCACCCTCGGCCTGCCTTTGTCGGCGGTGCAGCAGGCCCTTGAAGAGCAGAACGCGGTGTCCACCGCCGGGTTCTTCGAGACCTCCAGCGAGCGATTGCAGCTACGCGTCTCGGGGAATTTTCAGACGGTCGAAGAGATCAAGAACTTCCCGATCCGCGTCGGTGATCGCACCTTCCGGATCGCCGATGTGGCGGATGTGCGTCGGGGTTTCAACGATCCGCCAGCGCCGAGCATGCGCTTCATGGCAGAAAACGCCATCGGTCTGGCCGTGGCCATGAAGGACGGTGGCGACATTCTGGTGCTGGGCAAGGCGCTGGAAATCGAGTTCGACCGGATCCAGAAAAACCTTCCTGCCGGTATGCAGTTGCGCAAGGTCTCCGATCAGCCCGCCGCCGTGAAAAGCAGTGTCGGTGAATTTGTTCAGGTGCTGGTGGAAGCGCTGGCAATCGTCCTGCTGGTGAGTTTCTTCTCCCTCGGCGTGCGCACCGGCATGGTGGTCGCGCTGGCGATTCCTTTGGTATTGGCGATGACATTCGCCTGCATGTATTACCTGGGAATCGGCCTGCACAAGATTTCCCTCGGGGCATTGGTACTGGCGCTGGGTTTGTTGGTGGACGACGCAATCATCGCCGTGGAAATGATGGCGATCAAAATGGAGCAAGGCTTCGACCGGATCAAGGCGGCCAGTTTCGCCTGGACCAGCACCGCATTCCCGATGCTCACCGGCACGCTGATCACCGCTGCCGGCTTCCTGCCGATTGCCACTGCGCAATCGGGTACCGGCGAATACACGCGCTCGATCTTCCAGGTGGTGACCATCGCGTTACTGGCCTCGTGGGTGGCTGCTGTTGTGTTTGTGCCTTATCTGGGGGAAAAACTCTTGCCGGATCTGGCGAAGATTCATGCCGCCAAACATGGCACCGGCGGCGGCCAGCCCGACCCTTACGGCACGCCTTTCTATCAGCGCGTCAGACGCCTGGTGGAATGGTGCGTACGGAGACGCAAGACGGTCATTGTCCTGACGGTCGTGTTGTTTATCGGTTCTGTCATCCTGTTTCGCTTCGTGCCGCAACAGTTCTTCCCGGCATCGGGTCGTCTGGAATTGATGGTCGATCTGAAACTGGCCGAAGGCGCCTCGTTGAGCAACACCCGCGATGAGGTCAAACGCCTCGAAGCACTGCTCAAGGATCACGCCGGTATCGACAACTATGTCGCGTACGTCGGCACCGGTTCGCCACGTTTTTACCTGCCGCTGGATCAACAACTTCCTGCCGCGAGCTTCGCGCAGTTTGTCGTTCTGGCCAAAACCATCGAAGAGCGCGAAACCCTGCGCACCTGGCTGATCGAAGCCCTCAAGGAACAATTCCCGGCCCTGCGTGCGCGGGTCACACGTCTGGAGAACGGGCCACCGGTGGGTTATCCGATGCAGTTCCGGGTCACCGGTGAGCACATCGAGGAAGTTCGCGCGCTGGCCCGTAAAGTCGCGGCCAAGGTTCGCGAGAACCCGCACGTGGTCAACGTCCACCTGGATTGGGAAGAACCGAGCAAAGTCGTGTATCTGAACGTCGATCAGGACCGCGCCCGGGCGCTTGGCGTGAGCACTGCGAACCTGTCGAAGTTCCTGCAAAGTTCTCTGACCGGTTCGAGTGTCAGCCAGTACCGTGAAGACAACGAGTTGATTGAGATTCTGTTGCGCGGCACGTTGCACGAACGCACCGAACTGTCATTGCTGCCAAGCCTGGCGGTGCCGACTGACAACGGTCGCAGCGTAGCGTTGTCGCAAATCGCAACCCTGGAATACGGCTTCGAAGAAGGCATCATCTGGCACCGCAACCGCTTGCCGAACGTGACTGTGCGTGCCGACATCTACGGCAAGGAACAACCGGCGACGCTGGTGCAGCAGATCATGCCGACCCTCGATCCGATTCGCGCCGAACTGCCGGACGGGTATTTGCTGGAGGTCGGTGGCACGGTAGAAGACTCGGCTCGCGGGCAGAATTCGGTGAAGGCCGGTGTGCCGCTTTTCATCGTGGTGGTGCTGACGTTACTGATGCTGCAACTGCGCAGTTTCTCACGCACGGTGATGGTGTTTCTGACGGCGCCTTTGGGGTTGATCGGTGTGACCTTGTTCCTGATGGTGTTCCGTCAGCCGTTTGGTTTCGTCGCCATGCTCGGCACCATCGCGCTGTCCGGGATGATCATGCGTAACTCGGTGATTCTGGTGGACCAGATCGAGCAGGACATCGCCGCGGGGCTCAAGCCTTGGCAGGCGATTATTGAAGCCACGGTACGGCGCTTCCGGCCGATTGTGTTGACTGCACTCGCGGCGGTGCTGGCAATGATTCCGCTATCACGCAGCGTGTTTTTCGGTCCGATGGCGGTGGCGATCATGGGCGGGTTGATTGTCGCGACGGCGCTGACGTTGCTGTTTCTGCCGGCGCTGTATGCGGCGTGGTTCCGAATCAAAAAGGACCCAGCCTGACCTCTGTAGGAGCAAAGCTTGCTCGCGATGCAGGCGCCTCGGTCCAAATGGCAGACCGAGGTGCAGCCATCGCGAGCAAGCTTTGCTCCTACAGTTTTTGAAGAGCGTGGGAACGATTAGCAGGAGAGAGTACTAGAGGGTACCAAACACCTTCTTCGCCAAACTGGTGGCTGCCGCCGCAGGATTCTGGCGAATGGTTTCTTCCTGTTTACCAATCATTTCGAACAACCCGTTCAACGCCTGCTCGGTCACGTAGCTTTCGATGTTGGCGCTCTTCGCATCCACCACACCCATTGTCGCGGCTTGCCCGGCGAACGAGTTGTATTGTTTGGCCAGGCCGACCTGGTCGGTGGCTTGCTTGACGATTGGCAGGAACTTGACGCGGATCTGTTCGCGGCTGGTTTTGCTCAGGTACTGAGTGGCCGAGTCCTTGCCGCCGCTGAGAATGCCCTTGGCGTCCTCCACGCTCATCTTCTTCACCGCGTCCACCAGGATCGGCTGGGCTTGCGTCACGGCGGTTTCCGCCGCTTTGTTCATGCTGGTTTCCAGCTGGTCGACCTGGTCGCCCATGCCGAACTGCTTCATCTTGCTGGCGACTTTGCCCAGTTTGCCCGGCAATTCGATTTTCACGTCCGGGTTGTTGCTGAAGCCGCCCGGCGTGCCCAGTTGTTTCACAGCCAGTTGCGCACCTTGAGTCAGGGCATCCTTGAGGCCGCCGGTGGCGTCTTGTTGTGACAGGTCGTTGAGCGACAGCGCCAGGGCGCTGGCAGAGATCATCAAGCCTGCGCACAGGCTGGCGAAGCGAAGGGTAGGGCGGAACATGGCGGCTTCCTTGTTCAAAATAGAGAATTAGCGAGCGGCGTCGACGCGGATTTTCAGTGGCTGCGGATCGCTGCCATCCAGTTGCACGGCGTGATGTTCGGTGGTGATAAACATCAGTTCGCCATTCACTTCTATCCGTGCGCTGACCGAATAACGATGGCCCGGTTTGACCTGCGCTGGATCGTAACTCAGATGAAAGGGTAGCGGCACCTGGCCTTTGACCGGGCCTTTCTGTTCGTCGAGGATCACGGCGGGTGCGTCGGCGAGGGACACGTCCTGCAGGCTGACGCTCAATGTGGCGCTCGGCGGGAGGGCGATGCGTTGCAGGTAGAAAACTTCGCCATTGAGGCTGGTTTTAGCGGTGGGTTGTATTGATTGGCATGCAGCGAGTAAAGCCGTAAGCCCTAGAAGCGAGAGTTTTTTCATGAGTTGAATCCCTGTCGTTGGCGCCCGAAGTAGACGAACGCCAACAGCAATTTAACGGATTTTTCCGGTGGTTTCTCCCTATGAATCTTTTGATGGGCGCTTTTTTCAGGTTCTACCAAAGGGTTTCAATACAACGGATCCTGGATACACCGTAATTGCATTGTGGTATTCATTTTCAGTGGCTGCCAGCGTATAGCGTTTACCAGGTACGACAGTGTCCGGATCGTATTCCAGGTAAAACGCCTCCGCCATTTTTTCGCTGATATGTATTTGCGTCAGTTGTGCAGCCGTATCGTCGTGCTCGTGGGCGACAACGGTTACAGCGTGTTCAGGTTGTACCGCCCGAGGCTCCTGTGCCTGGAGATAGAGGCGGCCGATGGGGCTAAGGTGTAGGGTTTGCCGGTGCGGTGCACGGTGGACGATCACGAAGTAGTCCAGGTCAATCAGCAGTGGAACGCCGTTGTGGGTCATGCTGACGGTGACCAGGTATTTAACGCTGACATCGGAATAGTTGTGTGCAAAGTAAAAATTCCAGCGCCCACTGTGCAGTACGGGTTCACGGGATTGCGCCACTTTGATGGGGGTGGAAGTATTTGCGGTATGAACGCTTATATAAGTTTCGCCTTCGCCACCGCTGGGCGGAAGATAGTCTTCAGGCAAACTAAAGGTGAGGGTGACGTATGGGGTGGTGTTTTCTAATGGGTTCATCGCGATATCCGTATCGGGATTAGTTGTAGAGGGCCTCTATTAATTCATAACTGGGTGATTATAAGAACATCCTTGTTCTTATAATCATTGTCAGAAAGTTACCGCTAATCGCAACTAAACTTGATCCGCTGCATCTTCACTGCGATGCAACGCGACCTGACGGATCGACAAGCGAATCTCCGCCGGCAACACTCGCTTGGCCGCACCTTCGGCCAGTTCGCCGAGCAGTTCGTGATAGCTCAGCTTGCCGGCCTCGTCGCGCTTGAGCACGTCGAGGTCGAGCAGGGTCTGGATGAAGTGGCGGAACAGGCTCTTGTCGAAAAACTCCGGGGCGTTGAGGCCATGGAGGATCGACAGGCGTTGGGCCATGACCGTGCACAAGTCTTCCAGCTCTTCGGCGCTGATGCTGTTCTGACCGCTATTGAGCAGCAGCGAGACCGTCATGTAGAAGCGTTGCAGGGTCTGGGCGATGCTCTTCGACAGCAGGGTCAGCAGCACGAAATGCCGCGAGCTCGGCGCCGGGCGCAGGTAGACGTCGTTCTCGAAACGCAGCAGACCTTGCTCGACGAAGGCTTCGAGCCATTGATCGATCACCGCATCCAGTTCGTCCAGCGACCAGCGAATGAACAGCTCCGATTGCAGGTACGGATACAGCGCGCGGGTGTAGCGCAGGATCTGTTCGCGACTCATGCGCGAGGCGCTCTGGAAGAAACTCGCCAGCAACGCCGGTAAGGCGAAGATGTGCAAAACGTTGTTGCGGTAGTAGGTCATCAGGACGGCGTTCTGCTCGTCCAGATACAGAATCTTTCCGAGCGCGTCGCTCTGCTCGGACAGCAGGTCCATGTCCTTTACATGCTCGATCAATGCACGGCCGTCACCTTCCGGCAGGGTCGTGTGCGGCGAGTACGGGACCTTGCGCAACAGCGCCAGGTACAGATCGAGCACCCGTGCCATGGCGCGATCGTCCAGCGCGAGACGGCTGGTGGACAGCAGCGCCAGCGCCACGAGATTGACCGGGTTGATCGCCGCGGCTTCGTTCAGGTGCTGCGCGACTTTCTCGCCGAGGCGGTTGGTGGTTTCGTTGAGCCAGGCCGGTTTGAACTGCGGACCGAGTTCCTGTTGACGCCAGTCCGGCTGCTCGCTGTCGAGGAATTCCGCCAGTTTGATCGGCTCGCCGAAGTTCACCGCGACCTGGCCGAAACGCTGCTTGAGGGCGCCGATGACTTTGAAGATGTCGAAGATCGATTCTTTCTTCTTGGTCGCCCCACGCAGTTCGCCAAGGTAGGTCCGGCCTTCCAGCACACGCTCATAGCCGATGTAGACCGGGATGAAAACGATCGGCATCCGCGACGAACGCAAGAAGCTGCGCAGGGTGATCGCCAGCATCCCGGTTTTCGGTTGCAGCATGCGCCCGGTGCGCGAACGGCCACCCTCGACGAAGTACTCCACCGGGAAGCCTTTGGTGAACAGGGTGTGCAAGTACTCGTTGAACACCGAGGTGTAGAGCGGGTCGCCCTTGAAGGTGCGGCGCATGAAGAACGCACCGCCGCGTCGCAGCAGGCCGCCGATTCCCGGCATGTTGAGGTTGATCCCGGCGGCGATGTGTGGCGGGGTCAGGCCATTGCGGAACAGCAGATAGGACAGCAGCAGGTAGTCGATGTGGCTACGGTGGCAGGGTACATAAATCACTTCGTAACCCGGTGCGACCTTTTGCACGCCTTCGATGTTGTTGACCTTGATACCGTCGTAGATCTTGTTCCAGAACCAGCTCAACACCACTTCCATGAAGCGGATTGCGGTGTAGGTGTAGTCGGAGGCGATCTCGTTGCCATAGCGCAGGGCCTGGGCCTTGGCTTTCTCCGGGGAGATGTTTTCACGCTCGGCTTCGTCGAGGATCGCTTGCTTGACCAAGGGCTGATTGAGCAGGCCTTTGACCAGGTTGCGACGGTGGGAAATGTCCGGGCCGATCACCGCCGCTTTCAGGTTGCGGAAGTGCACCCGCAGAATTCGCTGGGCCATGCGCACGGTGCGCTCGTGGCCCTTGTTGTGGTCGATCAGCTCGCGTAGATGGATCGGCGCGGAGAACTGAACGCGGGTTTTGCGCCCCAGCACAATGATGCTCAGCAACCGACGCAGGCGTCCGGTGACCGCCCAACTGTCGGCGAAGAGCAGTTTCCATGGGCTCGACTCGCTGTCCGGCGACTGGCCCCAGAACACGCTGACCGGAATGATCTGCGCGTCTTCGGCGGCGTTCTGGCTCAGGGCACTGACCAGGCGGGTCAGGGTCGGCGGCGCGCCGCGTTTGTCCTGGCGGCCGAGCCAATCGGGTTCTGGCGTCAGGTAAAAGAACGCGGCGGGTTCCTCAAGCGTACCTACCGAGACCGGCAACACCGGGCGCGGCAGGCCGGCCTTGCTGCATTCGGTATCGACCACGGCCAGGTCGGTCAGCGAAGGGTTTTGCAGGACGTAGAACACCGGGCGGCTGCGGTCGAGGTTGAGGGTGAACGACGACTGATTGATCGTCTCCGAGCGAACCCAGAGGTACAACAGTCGACGCAGGGTGCCAAACACAAGACGGCGGAACGGGGAGCGGGTCATACGGCATCTGCGTGAGTGAATAAAACCGAGCAAATGCTCGGGCGGTCGTAGGGGGCGTTCTCAATGAGTTTTCACGCCGTGCCGGGTCTGCTGTTGTGCAGGGCAAGGCGCGAGAAGCGTGGTTTGGTCATTCCAAATAAGCTTCGAGCAACGCCGCCCTGCACAACAGCAGGCCCGGCCCTTCGGGTTGTGCCTTAAAGCGGGCCAAGCTGCGTTGCAGGCCTTGGAAAGGGAACAACCATTCCCAGCGGCCTGCGCCTTGCCTGGCCCGCTTTAAGGCGACAACGCGGCGTGAAAACTCATTGAGAACGCCCCCTAGTGTGCCGTATTCGCCGAAAATCGGCAAAAAAGCGGCTAAGTAAAGTGAGTTGAGAGTTTTGGCGGCTGTCATATACTCGGCCGTTCAAAATAAAAACAAGGGGGGTACTGACATGGCTACGCGCGAAACCGGCAATGTGAAGTGGTTCAACGACGCCAAAGGTTATGGCTTCATTCAGCGCGAGGACGGGGTGGACGTGTTCGTGCACTACCGCGCGATCCGCGGCGAGGGGCACCGCTCGTTGGCTGAAGGCCAGCAGGTGGAATACGGCGTGGTGACTGGCGAGAAGGGTTTGCAGGCTGAGGATGTGGTGGGCCTCTAAACCCGATCTTCAGATAACCAAAAACTACTGTGGGAGATTCTATGGTTGAGGGAAAGCCCTCAACTGGCTTTTGGCTGATATTCGCTTTGCCCTTTCAGCAAGGCGAATACCACCCGAGCAAGCTTGCGAGCCAGCATCACCAGCGCCTG
>Ga0255334_1000794_pt1 | contig 19293 bp, 12 predicted proteins | sample EtOH5_35cm_T3_12_FD_202080 | JGI IMG/M metagenome (GOLD analysis project Ga0255334, IMG submission 202080) | Sandy soil microbial communities from University of British Columbia, Vancouver, Canada - EtOH5_35cm_T3_129 | ecosystem: Engineered > Artificial ecosystem > Sand microcosm > Unclassified ...
AATGCACCTTGTCATCCCGTGCCAGTCGCCATTGACGCATGCGCACACGATTTGCGTGACAGGGTCGGCGCACTCTAAGACGCACCATACCATCTCTCTCGGCAGACCATTCATGCTCACTTTATGCGCGTACAACAAACCCTCGAATCGCTCTTTTAAGTTGTAACAACTACCGCACGATTTTTGGTTTTTCCGTGCAGATGTGCCCTGGCATCCAAGTGAGCGCATGCGCCAACTCTAATGCTACGTCCAATCGCCGATTCGTGGCACCATTTGTGCTTGTTTACGTGCTGTGCGTTTTGCTCGCAAACACAAACTGAATTTGGGTTCTGGCGTTGAGCGCACACGCCATTTGGTTTGGCTCGTGGACCAACTCACACTGGTTTCGCTGGCACATGCGTTTGTCGGACGCCTTTGGATTACTCGTTCAAGAGTTGCCATTTTGATTAACCTCAAATGTTTGTCTCTCTATCAAGCGAAAATGGGGCCAATTAGGTAGGCTAAAGCATTTCGCGCATCCAACTGGCCGACCAGTTGCTCTTCCTGGCGATCAATGCGCACATCTCCCTGTTCCACGGTGCCCCACGTTCCCTGAGCCATGACACTGTCGCGTTGCACCCATTGATGGCGGCATCGGTGCACGCTCGCTCGTTCCAGGCACATCCATGTCTCATGAGCCACTCTAGCATGTCCAGGTCGCCGCGTGAGGCAGCCACATTCATGCACGCTGTCTCGTCCCACTCGTATCCGTGAGCACGCAGCCATAGCAGGATGTCGATACGGCCTTTGCGTACCGCACCGGTGCTGCCCCCTGCGCGCCATTCGTTGTCAGAGGCGCGGGTACCGCGTGCACCGATCCACCGGAGTGTCTCCATATGGCCTCTTGCGGCAGCTTCCGCCACCGCGTGGTTGGATACAGGTGGTAATGGGACTTGGCCACCGTCGGTGCCCGTCGATAGCATGGTGAGCGCCCACTCGAGCACATTGATGTGTCCGTTTCCGACGGCCTTGGCAATGATGTCTTTGGTGGACCACTCGAAACCGCTCATCGCGCACCACTCGAGCACTCTTACCTGGCCCCCTGCAGCTGCCCATTGGCAGACCATTGTCTGATTCATGGGCGAGCGCTCGCACAGCCACTGGACCATCATTAGGTGGCCCACGTTGGCTGCAAAATTGCATGCGGTCTGTGTGTCGTGGCGCACGCCATTCTCCCACAACCATTTTACGATCTCGAAATGGCCTCTTGTTGCTGCGTCGGACATTGCGCGGCGGTGTAACGTGCACCCATGCGACGTGATCCACTGGAGCACGCAGAGGTGTCCCTTTCGCGCTGCCGCCAAAGCGACCATCTCGCTGTCCCAGTCGCACTTGTGCTCGTGCAACCATTCGAGCACATCCACACGCCCGCCTTTTGCCGCCTCCTGTGCCCATCGCTGATCGGTCACACCATCCCCTGCACTTTGCGCATATGCTCCCTCCAGGACGTCCATCCAGCCGTAGCGCGCCGCCGCATAGGGCTTATGCGAGGAAACCGTGCGCATTTCGGCGCACCTTTTCGTTGCCCATTCGGTCATCTCTCGGTGACCTCCCCGTATCGCGTTTCTCAGCGTCTTGCGGCCCCATGTATGCCCGGCCTGCGCGAGCCATTCGAGAATGCCCCTGTGGCCGCCCAGGGCTGCCGCATGGCTTGCGCCGGATGCGTCCAGTCTAAATTCGTTACTCGCCAATGTTTGGAGCCTTGCAAGGTCGCCATCTGCTGCCGCGATGGTGCACGCCCACTTGTCCGCGTTATTGATCCCTTCCATCGGTCCCGCCCTGTCGACCATCCACTCGAATACGCTCCATCGCCTCTGGTAGAGCGCCTTCTTGGCATACCGAATCGCGCACCGGCGCGGTTGGAGGCATTTGCCCTGAGTGCCATCGTCCTGGTTTATACGACAGGCGCACTGCTTGCGGTTGCCGCTGTAACGCATTTGTGGGTTGCGCATGGCTTCCACCATGATGCGCCACGCACTATTAACGCACCCACACACGATCTGCGTCATTGCGTCTGTGTGCTCTAGGATGCACCACACCATTTCGCTGGGCAGTGTATCCAGACACCTTGCGCTGTCCATCTTTTGTTCTTGTTGTGGTGCTTTTGATATGACGGGCACACCCCTACAGTGTTTGATTTGCGACTTTCTCCTCTTGGACCTGTAAGAATGAAACTCGTTTGGTGGCAGCTGCTCCAATGGGTAAACGCGTTGTTTGCTTTTCAGAATTAGAAGAGAGCATAGCCTATCCAGGTATCCTCATAGAAACTGTGATGCTTCACCCACAGTTGATAGTCAGATCGGGCCACAACAAAGGGCGTACTCTCAGCTGGAGTGGTATCCACGCTTGCATAGCCACTTCATAATGTGCCGCCGGTTGCTGAGTTGAGCGGCAAAGGCAACCCTATCGTCCAATGGGCATCCCTGTGCGTGCAGCCACTTGAGCATATCCATGTGGCCGTTGGACGCCGCGCCGATGCAGGCCCTGATATCCCAGGGACATCCTCGGGCGCGCACCCATTCGAGGCCCTCATGGCAGTTGCGCATCGCAAACCCTGCAGAGGTGCGCTCGTCCCATGGGCACCCACGCTGATGGAGCCACTCGACCATCGTCAAGTCGCCTCGGGTTGCGGCCTGCGCGCACGCATCAGCGTCTATGGGACCCTCACGTGCGTGCGCCCAGTGGACGTTGCCTTGATTGTTGCGTTGTGCGAATCCGACCTGTACCCGAGCGTTCCAAGGAAACCCTTTCGACTGTATCCACTCGGCGGCGTGTCTGCGGTTGGTCAGTTGGGCAGCAAGAGCAACCCTCTCGTCCCATGGGCATCCATGAGTGCGCAGCCACTCGAGCGTGTATACGTGGCCGTTGGACGCCGCACCGATGCACGAAGTGACATCCCAAGGACATCCTCGGGCACGTACCCATTCGAGGCCCTCGTGACAGTTGCGCATCGCAAACCCGGTGCAGGTGCGCTCGTCCCACGGGCACCCATGCTCGTGGAGCCACTTGACCATTGGCAGATCGCCTCGGATTGCGGCCTGGGCGCACGCGTTGGCATCCATGGGACACCCACGCGCATGTGCCCACTGGACATTGGCTAGATCGCCATGATGGGCCAGTCCAGCCTGCACCCGGGCGTCCCATGGGTGTCCATTTGTCCGTATCCATTCGAGGCTCTCTAAATCGCCACGCTCAGCGAGCATGCCCGGTATGCATGCGTCCCACAGTGAATATCCACCGTCAGTGCCTTCAAACTTGAGCGTCCCATTTGTGCTTTGCTTCATAGGTACATGTAGTGCGGCAGGCATTCGGCCTACAGAACGGCGCAGCCAGTGAAACATGTCAATATCACGCCGCTGCGCAATCTCGAGGCCGACCATCATGTCCCAGATACGGCGAGGGCTCAGCAAAAGGAAGTATTGCTGGGTGTGGTCCAGAATCCACTGAACAACATGCACGTGACCCTCTAGTGCGGCGGCCTTGCATATGCGGCTATCATGCCACACTACATCATCATCATCATCGTCATCATCATCATCATCGATCAAATGGCCATTGTTGCACAGCCACTTGAGAGCGCCCAGATGACCTGCCTTTGCAACGCCAATCATAATATCGCTTGTCACCCATACAGCCTGATGTCTCCCGATCCATTCAAGCACATTCACGTGATTATTTAGTGCTGCACCTTTCCACACGTTACCCCAGAAAGGGCATCGTTTAGACTGTGCCCACTGTAGGCACTCGATATGGCCTCGCTCGGCTGCTCGCGAGATCGTGTGTCTGTCCCACGGGCATTCGTTTGCACGCAACCATTGGAGCACATGCAAATGACCACCTTTAGCCGCTGCCGCACAGGCATCAGCGTTTTGTATGGGACGCGCTTGATGCACCCACTGAACAATGTCCAGGTGTCCATAACGCGCTGCGGCGCACACGACTGAATCGTCCCAAGTGTAACCTTTTCCTTGTGCCCACCGGAGGATATCTAGGTGCCCGCCCTTGGCCGCCTGGGCCCATATTCTAGGGCCCAATTTGCATCCCTGATCGTAAAGCCACTCAATCATGGCAAAGTGACCGTGTCGAGCCACGCGGGCGTACTCTGCGTCCTTCCATTCAGTGCACTGGTGGTCGATGAACCAGTGAAATAGGTCGATGTGGCCTCCTTCTGATGCCGCCGTGGCCGCCCTCTTGACACACAGAGCGCCTCTTGCGCGCATCCACTCGAGAATATAGGCGTGCCCGTTGCGCGCTGCGGCCTCTGTAACGAGAGCATAGTCACATACATCGCCGCGTCTCTCAAACGCAACTAGGCGCATTAGATCGCCATCAGAAGCCGCAACCGCGCAGGCCTCGGTCTGCACGGCAGCAATCTTGTTTGGGTACAGGACCTCGTGGCACATCCAGTCGACGATCGCCCACCTGCGTCGTTTGACCATATCAAGGGCGTATCGAGCGGCACAGCGCGCAGGTAGCGCACAGCAATCGTATGCAAGATCCCAGCATGGGCGCTCCTTGCGTTCTGTGCAGCGCTCCCTATCATAGGCGATCAGTGCGCGCCATGTGGACGCGACGCAACACAGTATGGCCTTGGTCCTCTCGTCAGTCCAGCATGTGATCGCATGGACAATCTCTAATGGTAACGCATCCATTGTGTCCTCTTTCGTTCTGTTGCAATGACCGGGTACCGTCAACGTGCTTGTTTATTGCGCAAAGCCTCTGAGAAGTATGGTCAAAGGTGGGCAAGAAGGAAAACGGGCCGGCAACGTTATTGGTCAGCAAGGTCCAAGTTGGGGCAAACGCTTGTGTGACGTCGGGTACGCATTCCCAACACCCTGTTCTTTTTGTTGTTCCACCAAAACGGCGGCGTTGTACGGGGTACAATGAAATGTGATTGGCTTTTTGCAACGGCTTGGCGACAGCGCGTTTGAGAAGGGGGCAGTAAAGTCTCGTGAGTGCAAGTAGGAGCCGAGTATTTTCTCTCCATTTCGTTTGGTGCCGGCAACATAATATCAGGGTCCAAAAGGTGCCAGCCAATAAAGGCAGTGTCTGCGAATAATAGAGTAATCCCCAGACGTATCTTGAAGTGGTACAAACATGACTGGACATTTCGTGTGCATGACATGGACCCCACAACATCAACAACCTTTGCATCAAAGTCCTCTCTTGGGTTCGCTGGCCCAACGGCCTCTCTTGCACCTCACAAAAAGGTGGACGGTGAACCACCGTTGTATACAGACTCGCCAATCCTCGCCGACATGCAGTCACTGGTTCAACCTGTCAGCCTATGCATGCCTGATACCGGCAAGGCCATTTACTGGTTTAACCTGTACGACCAACTCTTTGGAAGCAAGGAATCTGATGGCAAGGACAGTGCAACCTCGTCGTCATTCCGTGTCCTGCATGCGACCGACGAGATGCTCGTTCTCAAAGGAATGACCACTATGGACGAGCACTGGAAGGTGACCATAACGCCCGCTTCTGTAACTGCGCGCTACAAGTACACGGCGTGCGTAAAAGTGGGCAAGAAGATCTGTACAGACCTTGTTGTCTATGGAAGGCCGCTCAACGTCACAGTGCTTACCATTGCATCTCCCACCGGACCCAACATTACGAGGCGCCGCACAACGCAAGAAACCCGTGACTAGTGTGTCGAGCAGGTTGCTGAGTGTTACATGAAGAAGGGCCCTGGACGCTCATCATTATCACCTAGTGGGGGGGGGACGTATATGCTACTTTGGGGAGACAAGGGTCCCTCGACAGAGTATGTATGTGGTTCTATGCCAACAATGGGGTTCCTTTCGAGTGTCGGCTACACTTATGGACAAGATGTTACTTTCACTGCGAGATGAAAACGGCGCCGCACAAGAGTCTAAGGGGACGACAGAAAGGGTTCATGGCGCGACCAGGTGCAGGTCTTTTCCATGCGGCGCTGCAGCGTGCGCCGTTCGCTCTCGCCCAATGATGTGATAAAGGTAATCACCGGATCGTCGACTGTCAGAGGTATATGGTTGTGATGCGTGATGGCCTCTGCCACCAGACGGAGAATGTTCTTGTGCACCAAGGGCCACTTGCCGAGCACGACAGAGGCCGTCTGTAGAACATTGTCGAGAGAGGGCGCCGTGCATGCGGATTCAGGGTCAAACGAGTCGTTGGCGCTGCAAAGGGCATAGCCGAGGTCGCACCTTTTGCCACGAAATGCGGGCTGACGCAGCATCCACAGAGCGCATCGTGGCCCAATCACCTGATAGTGACCTCGTGCCATGTTGAGCGCCGACGACAGTGTGCGCGAATCAATGGGGCCTCCAATCTCGGCCATGCGTTCGCAAAAGGCCACGCCATCGTCGGGCAGCGCGCACGCAAGGATATAGTCCCTGGGGTAGCAAATGCCTTTGGCATGGCAAAAATCGATGCACGCGGGTTGGTCGCCCAGTGCTGCAGAGGCCAGCCAGTGGACGCGATCGTCGCCATTGTCTTGCTCGCTGCCTCGCCTCTCTGATATGGCCGTGCACATTTCGGCGTCATCGCATGTTTCCATGTGTGTACCTTCTATCACGCCATCGAGCAAATGGAGCATTTCCATAAAGCCAAAGCGGCCGGCCGCGCGCCAGAGACAGTCTGCGAGTTTGGGAGCCTTTACCGCTGCGCGAATTGCAGGATGCGTGATCAACGTCCCGATGACGTTTAGGCGTCTGAATCCGGCAGCGTATACTATAGCATTGTGGACGCACTCGGAGCAACAGTGCGCCTGGGCCATACGCGCGACCGTATCCGGTGGGCAGCACCGTGCGGTAAACTGCAAGAGGACGCAGTGCCCAAAGGAGGATTTGCACCAGCACCAGTGTCCCGGCATCTCAAACGGATCCCTGGGGAGGGCATCGCAAAGCGCGCACCCTAGTCTGTACCATGCCTTTTGGTGGCCCTTGACCTTTTGCCCCATGGCGATGGCCTTGTCGATGCGCCCCGCCAGCAGCAAAACGATAGACGCGTCAGGTACAGGTATGTCTATACCCGCATTCTTGCGCACGCGCTTCAGGGACACGCCACGCTCAAGGAGCGCAGCGACGGCCGATGCTGAAACGGCGCCACCTGAAAGGCAATGCATAGGATCGGCGTCGTCTTCTTCCCCTCTGTCATGTTGAAGCAAACGTTGGCTGTCGGAGCGCGTGATGGCCTGAACGATGCGGCGCCATCTGGAGCACACCAATGCGATTGACCATCTCCAAGAGGGCGGCACAAAGGGCGTGCTGTCCAAAGAGACGGTGTTGAATAGTATGTAGAGCACATCATCGGGCAGCGTATTCAACGTGCACCGCCTGTCTTTTAGGTGCGCTTCCACACGGCGACAGGGTCTGCCCCGCAGATAACCGACAAGCCTTTGCAGCCGATTCTGGCTCATCTTACTCTTTAGAGGAGGGCACAAATAAAATGACAGGACAAAGGTACGGGCAGAATGCCGAAACTGTCTCTATGTGCAAGGATCATACGTTCCCGTGCTAATGTTGTGGCATTATGGATTCATCTTTCCCATGTTGGTAGGTGCCTTGTTGCGTTTGGCCAGGCGCCGTCCGCGCGACTTGCCCTCGACGTAACCCAATTTGGCAGCACGCGCACGGTCCTCGTCTGTCCACGGGCACCCATTGTCGCGCGCCCACCTGAGCACATCCACGTAGGGCTCGCGCAGGGCACTTTTACATGTCACCGCATCCCACGAGCATCCATTGGCCCTTGCCCACCTGAGCGTGTCGAGGTGGCCATGCTCGGCAGCAGCCGAGCACGTCGTCTCATTCCACGGGCAGCCGCGCGCTCTGAGCCACTGCAGTACGTCAGTCCAACCATTATAGGCAGCACGGGCACATGCTGTCTCGTCCCATGCAAGACCCCTGGCGTGCGCCCACGAAAGCACCCTTTGCTGCCTATGCTTTGCCGCCATGGCGCAGATTGCGGGACCATGCTTTGCGGCATCAATGTAGCCACTGTCGTAGGCCCAATCAAGCACGTGCACGCTGCCGTTGCATGCAGCATCTATGCACATGCTCTCATCATGAGGACATCCGTTGGCCTTGGCCCACTTGAGAACATCAAGGTGGCCGCCAGACGCTGCATATGAGCACACATCATGTGTCCAAGGGCAGCTGCGCTCGCGTGCCCACTGAAGCATGCTTAGGTCGCCCCGACTGGCAGCACCCACGCACACGTATTTGCCACTTGGACATCCGTGGTCGAGGGCCCACTTCAAGACGGCAAAGCCGCCCTCTTCTGCTGCGACCTCGGCGCACAGTTGCGATGTCCACGGCACATTCTTGGACAGCACCCATTCGAGTACGTCGATCCGCTTAGACACTCCTGCCTCGAGCCACAGCAAATCATAATAGTCGCCGTCGGGCTCGTATAGCGCACTGGCCGTCTCAAGGTCGCCCAGGGCAAGTGCTCCACAGCACGACAGTAGATGCTCGCCGGGATAACGCTGTTTGAGCCATTCAACGATCTGGCCATGCTCCTCCTTTATGGCATGGTACGCGGCAGTCTGCTTGATATCATGGCCTTTGTCAGCGAGCCACTCTAGCACATTCAGGTGGTCGTGCGTGACGGCCTCTTCAGCCAGACTGTCGCCATCCATTTCAAGTCCTGGGTTCTGAAGGACCATCCATTCAAGGATGTGCACATGGCCGTACCGAGCAGTCTTTATGCACACATCTCTGTCCCACTCGCACCCCTCGGCGACTGCCCACTTGAGAGCCTCGAGATCGCCGCTGGCAGCAAACGCGGGGCATGTCGACTCGTCCCAGTCGCGGTAGCCCTGCGAGCGCAGCCACCTGACGATGTGAACGTGGCCGCCACGCGCTGCGGCCTTGAGCGTTTTCCCATCGCAGGGGCATCCATGGGTGCGCAGCCATTGCACCATCTGAAAATGGCCGGCGCGCGCAGCTGCTGCACACGTGTCTCGGCGAAAGGGGAACCTCTCTTTGTGCGCCCAGGACAAAAGAGCGAGGTTGCCCGTCGAGGCGATGGCAGTCGTGTAGGCGACGGCCTTGTCGGCTTGAGTGTCCGCGGCGTCAAAGCGCAACGATGATGTCTGTACGATGAGGTTGCGCCATTGCCAGCAGACGCGCCGGCACGCGTGTCGACCCACAGGCGCGACCGTGTCCAGTATGCACCCCACGAGTTCATTGGGGAGCGCGTTCATCGCCCAGATGTACGTCGCTGCGTTTCTTTCGGTAGTGCGCTTTTCTCTGTGTATGTTTCTCTCTCTCTTCTATCAAAGGCGCACGATGGAATGGAATGTAGGCCGATTTGCCGCCAAAGTTTATATCGTGGCTCTTGTTGCGCACGGAAAAATCCGTTTGTCGGCAGACTACCCGTCAGTCGGCGCTCCGTTGTGGGCTCGCTCTGTCCCCTGTAAACACCAACACCATTTGGTGGCAATGCGTTGTGTTCGGAATGGTTCATGTGCTCGTTACTTGCGACTCGCGCGCTGTGAGGGGATTTCTCGATACGCCATCGAGAATCCATGTATGAGAAATCGTGCCCGCCGCAGGAAACAGGTCGAGTAGTAGTACGTTGCCTCTGCAGAGTCTGCCTTTGTGACCCCCCTTCCCTCTGTATAGGGCAAAGGCGCCAACTCTCAACGATACATCCTTTGAACCGACATTCACAATGTGAAAGAGTGCCCCGCCCCCTTTCATAATGTGCACGATGCGAGCAAATTGATCTTTGCCCTCTACGGATGCTTGCGCATGCTTTATTCCTGCGCATTGCCACAGACAAACTGCTCGGATGGGTGTAACGTCGCGTGTATGCCCGTCAGTCATAGGGACATCCATTCTCAATCGCCCACTTGAGCACGTGAAAGTGCATGCGGCGAGCAGCCTCCTGGCACGTCTCCTCATCCCAAGGACACCCCTCTGAGCGCGCCCACCGCAACGTGGCCAGGTCGCCCCGGGACGCGAGACCCGCGCACGTCCGCTCGTCCCACGGGCATCCCTGCTCTCTCAGCCATCTGAGCATGCTCGGCTGTCCGTAGCGTGCCACCTGCTCGCACGCGCGCGCATCCCACGGGCACCCGCGCTCTCGCACCCACAGCAGATCTCGAGGGCAATCACGGCAGACCAGAGACGCATAGGTCTCTCCCGAGTCCCACTCGCAGCCCCTTTCGAATGCCCACTTGATCTCGTCCATGTTGGCCAGACCTGCTAGCATCGCCATCACCCGACGCTGCTGGTCTTTTGCGCCTCCCGGTGTGAGCAACCATTCAGCTGTCTCGAATCTGTGCCGCACGATGGCCTCGACACATGCCTGACCTACCGTATCGTTCCATTCCCGTTTGTCGCTCTCTTCCATGAGCCATTCGAGAATATCCGTGTCTCTGGCTTCCCGCACGCACTGGTAAAGGTTCCACGGGCACCCCTCCCGATGCGCCCACGCTGCCACATGGAGGTGGCCCTTTGCGATGGCCTTTTCGCACATGCTGGGCCCCCATGCACATCCGTGTTCCCTCAACCACTTGAGCGCACCGAGTTGGCCTGCCTCTGCCACTGCTGTCATCAGCATTCTGTCGTCTGTCTCTTTAAAGGCATCATGCCCCGTATGGTCGCGCGCCGTCGTGCGCCACCATCCGAGACCGTGGTTCCACGCCCACTCCATGATCGCAACGTGTCCGCCCGTGCCTGCTTTGACAAATACCTCCTCGTCCAACGGGTACCCCCGCTGTGCCATCCACACGAGCAGATCGAGGTGGCCTCCCTCTGCCGCGGCAGCAGTTGCATCCGCTGTCGGAACGCGACCCCGTCTTTGGAGCCATTCAATCAGCCCTTGGTGCCCGCCCCTCGCCGCCTCCCTAATCATACCACCGCACGGGCGCCCGTATTGGCACAATTGCTCAACGGTCTTGGTATGTCCGCCTTTGGCCGCCAGCAACATGCACTCGCTCCGGCAGTCATCAAGCGTGCCCCCATGTCCACACGGCCGACCCCCCGCTAGAAATCGATCTATGATATCGGTCCGGCCCGCCGCAGCTGCTCCTCTGAAGCACATAGCTATGCGTATGAAATGGCTTTCCTCGAGCAAATCCAAAGCGGCATTGTCGCCGCGCGAGGCTGCCATCATGCTCACGCCGCCGTCGATCTTATAGTCTGTCTCGATGAACAGCCACCTCAGCATTTCGAGTCGGCCGCCCTTGATGGCCGCCTCACATGCTCGCCCTTGGGGACCTCCCCTGTCCCTGGCCCATTCTACGACGACCTTGTGTCCATATCGCGCGCCCTTTTCCGCAATTTTGTCGACGTCCCACCTGTACCCCTTTTGCTCTGCCAGCCATTCCAGTCTCTTGGTATCAGCGTCCTCTGCCGCCGCCTCGGTCATCGCCTTGTCGGCTGTGTTTCTATCGCCAAAGGGACCCGCCAGGTCCACCATCCACTCAAACACATTCCACAGCCTCTGCTTTGCCATTCTCGACGCGTACTGGGCAGCGCATCTCTGTTTGAGGCGACACCTCGTGCCGTCGCTGCAGCGCCTCCATAGCCCCTGGCTTGACCTCGCTTGTTCGACCTTGCTTATGTCGATCCACCTTGGGCTAACGCATCCGAGCACCCTCCGTGTCCCCTTCTCGGTCCACTCCCATATTCTCACGAGCATCTCTGTCGGCAGGTCTTCCATGATCTTCCCCCTTGCTCGGCTTTGCTTCCTTGCTTTCTTTTGCCTTGGACCATCGGTTACGCCTCATGTCAGACTATTTGCTCCCCTTGTCCAATCACAAACTTGGCCCCATTCACAGAGCCCCTGCCAAGGCCATACAGGACCTTGGCGGCCACATGGCAGCGCGCTGGCAAAACACCATCGCGCACGTTTCCCATTCGCTTTTGGCAACCCCATTGTCGTTCCGTTGTGGCCTATATACCGTTCCTCGCACGCAAAGCGCCAATAGATGATTTTCATGTATGTTTTCTCATTCAACAGTTTTCCTTAATTTTCCCTTTTTGCCCTCTTGGATACTGTGTGTCCCACGGCGTTTGGACCCGACCTCCCCTCTCCCGCACCAGGCATGTCGCACGACCGGCCGCACCTGTGCCTGCGCTGCCTCTGGCCAAAGTGCGCTACTGAAAAAGGTACGATCACACAATACTCATTGATTACGCACAAACGTCGTGACCAACACGGTCGCTCATCTGTGGTCCGACCTCTTGGTGCGGTCCATCACCATCTCGCGCATTGGGCGCGCCCTGTGCACATCCAAAAATGGTAATGCTAAGACGGGGCATTGTTCTATTACGCACATACAATACAGATGACTCAAGCGTTTTGCCAATGCTTTCTCCTATCAAGGCAGATGCAAAAGAGACGATGCCCATTCTATACAAACGATGGGCCCTTGGAGCGGCACATATGCTGTAGGAAATATGCTAATCGCCATATATACGCAGTATCCAATGGAGCGTCGACTCGAGTTGGATGTTGTAGGATGAGAGCGTGAGCCGGTCGTCCAACTGGTGGCCGGCAAAGACGAGCCGCTGCTGGTCCGGCGGGATGCCCTCTCTGTCTCTAAGAACGTCCTTGACCTGGGCGATGGTGCTGTTGCGAGGGCAAGAGATGGTGACGGTCTTGCCCGTCAATGTCTTTACAAACAGCTTGATAGGGTGCCACATAAACGCCGGCTCGATGACGCCAATGTTGCCCCTGTTGCGCGGAGCGACGGCTATATCCTTGGGCGTCGGCGTGTTACACCGCAGGCACCTCGTAAAGCGCGCCGCGCAGTTGCTGCACATAGAGGGCGCCGTGCACCGGCACGGGAGGGCGCAGTTGGCCTCGTAGGCTTGACACATAAAGCAGATTGGCAGTGGTGCGTTCGTCCACCCATCGGTGCCCCTCTTGCTCTTGACATCAATGGTCCATGCGCCACCGCCATCTGCTCCATAGGTAATGTTGGGTAGGTGCATTTGGTTGCTTTTACCATTGTACCTGTAGGCGACCAAGTGGTACGCGAAATCGCCCATGTCCCTGACAATAGCCAGCAGCGTCGCGTCGCCCTTGGTGACATAGACAAGACCGCCCAAGCCCGCACCGGATCTGCCCCATCTGCCTAGCGTATTCCAGTCGGTCCCCTCGGTAGGGTCTTGTGTATCTTTGGACTGCTCGTCAGTCTCTGACACTGGGTACGTGTCCATAGTGGTTAAACAGCGTTTGTGTGCAGTCCAGCAGTTATGCGTTTTGAGCGAGACCGCCTGATTTCCGGTGGCTGTCTGATATGGACCAATTACGACGTTGCTCGTATGGCGCACGGTGCGATGGATTCTTGATAACGTGCAATGTACCAGCATCTCGATGGCGTGCACTGTCGACGGCGCGCCCGTGTGCACCGGTACGCTTGCCACACCTATGTGTCACATACAGGCCCATATATGTGTTTATTATATCCACGCACTATAGGCATCGCACTATATCCCCTTTGAGGTGCTATCAAAGTGCTTTGTCCTAGATGGCAGGCGGCACGCCTCCTCCATCCACCGCCTGATCGCTTACTCGAAAGAATGTTTGCTATCGCATGGCTTCGATAGTGCTTGTGCTCATTCTTAAACAAATATGGGGATCACCTAGCTACAAAGACGGCCTGAGTCCTTGTCCACGACAAGTGCACGCGCATCCCTCCTGTCAGCCATCAGTCCCCACACGCTTGTCACCATGGCAAACGGGCAAGAGTACAAGAGGACCTTACTCAATTACATTACGCGCATGATGCGCATCGAGGAGCAGGAAACGCCGCTTTCGCCCGACGACCGCGCCTTTCTTCAAAATTTGTACAAGGGCGTAAACATGGTTCCCCGCGACGACGATAAAAGGGTGAATGATGCACTCGCGGGCATCTACGTACCCTTTTGGCTGAGAATCCGTTCTCTCTACTCGCCTGGTTTGCGTCTGGTGCCGCTGCCCAGAGACCCGAACGACGCGCTCACACCAATGCAAGTTTACGTGGTCAATAATATGTTTGTGCAACACGCGCGCTCGGGCGAAGCTTATATGCCTACGTGGGGGCAGATTGCCGAGGAGGCGTTTGAAACAGGACCCTACTCTCTGGAAGAAGCAAGCGACTTTGCCCGGCAGATGGGGGACAATTACGCGAGAATGAGCGACAGGGCGACCACAAGTGCGGGCATGCTGATCGCGCCAACGGCCTCACTATCGGGCCCTGTCGCGCGGAATTGGGCCATCGAACGCGGATTGTGCAATCCCAGTGGTCAGCCGTTCTTTATCCTCGTGGGTGCCTTGGAACCCATTGCGCCGCGACCAGAGGAAGTGACATTTGCTCTCTTGTGGTACGGAAACGCTCCCATCACACTGCGCACCGAGGACGAACAGCGGCTTCGCACTGTCGTAAGCCAGCTTCCGCCATTCCTTCGTTCCTACAGGGGTGCTATTAACGAGATTTTACTTGACGCCTCCAGGGAGGATCATGTATTCGATCTCGGCCTCGTTGAAATACCGCTCAAGGCGATGCCGCCCGCGCTCGAAGACTTTGTCATCAATATGGAGCAAACGCCTGACACGCTGAACGCAACGCCACATCCTGCACATGTGAACATTCCCGGGTATCGATTTGGCCCTCCCTATTTCGGCGCCAACGTGGACGAGTGCAATCTGGTCGCTGCAGTGTTGTCGCGCCTTCCGCAGGGCCCTCTCGCTGGCATTCGACGTGCTCTCGTCCCGCCGCCGGTGGTTGCGCCCGCTCTGTTGACTGGTTCGCTTGCCAATCTAGCTGCGCGATCCTACAGAAGCGGCCCTCTGACAAGAACGACAATTCCTCAAGAGGCGTGGCGCCAAATCGCCGGCCAACAATGGCAGCAGACTTGCTATCCAGCTGTTGTCACGGTCGACGTTCCGCGCCGGGCTGCCCTGCAAGCCGACTGGGAGCGTTTGGTCGATATCGCGCTCGCGTCCGGGGTCGATCCTGGTGAGATCACGCGCGATCCCGAAACGGGTCTCATATCGGGCACAGATCTTTACAGAGACAAAGGCGCTTTCTGCCGTGACATTGGCGTTGCTCTCTCGGAAGAGCCCTTTGCTCTGCGCGGCTATAACGACTCTTGAACAAGGTCCATCGCCACTTTTATCCGCACCTGGCGGTCAAGCGTTCTTGCTCTGCCTTTTACAAACGTTGTTTCGGCTGCCAATGATGTCGCAGGGTTGGCTGGATTTGGCTCCGTGTGCGTGCTTCGTTCTCGTTTGCCAGAGGGTCGTCGGACACAAATCATATTGGCTCAGTAGTGCTTTTTTGTGCATATTTGGCGCATATACGCGTGTGACCAAGCGCAAGTGTTTAGGCAAGGCGATCGTGCGCCGGCCTTGCCCGTGGTCGGCACGCGTGCGACGCAATCAAACTGCGCGACGCTCTTGTGGAGCGGTACTTGCGAGCGGCGGCAGTTGTTGCGTCTCGTAGAGCGTATCCTTTAGTACTGCGCGCGCATATCGCACATAAGGCGTATCAGAGAAAGGGCGCCGCAGTGGTTAAAAGGCCTGGCATTTTTGGTATTCTCCGGGTCTATAACTCCCCCCTCCCCGCGCCCACCACCTTTGTTTTCATGGCGACGACGATAAACGCAAACATGCCGCAGGCGCGGGAGCAATTCAAGCAAATACTGTCGGACTATGAGCGGCGGCTGCGTGGTACCATAGCAAGCGCGGGCCTACTCTCGCCCCAAGACAGGACGTTCCTTACAACACTGTACAAGGGTGTCAACATGACGCCCGACGTCAACAATCGTGCCTCCAACGAAGACCTGGCGCGCATTTACCGATTCTTCTGGAAGCGGTTGCGGGGGCTCTACATACCGGGGTTTGTTCTCTCGACAGATCCTAGCGACCCTTACACGCCGAGAGATGCCTATATCCCGCCGTGGCTCATTGTGCAAAGGAACCGTACGGGCGTCTCGGACCATGAAGAGTCCCAAGCCATTGTTGATGCCGCGTTCGAGCCCGGAACCTATTCATACCATCAAGCACACGACTTTGCTGATCAAGCGGCGCGCGGCTTGGAGCGTACGCTCACGCGCGTACGCGACAATACACTTTGGAAGGTCGCACCTACGGCCACATTGGCGGGACCCCTTGCCCGCGGGTGGGTCATCGAGCGTGGGCTCTGCCAGCAAGCAAGTCAGCCACTCTTTATCCTGCTGGGTAGGCTCACTCCGATCGATGGAGGGCAGAATGGCGGCTCCTTTAGCATGCTCTGGTACGGCAACGGACCTCTCGTGATCATTCGGAGCGACGATCAGGGCAATTGGTTCCCTCTGGTCAATCAGCTTCCGACATTCCTGGGCCCCTACACAGACGCCGTCTACGGGCTATTGATGGACGCGGCTAGCGAGGCCTGGGCCACTGCTTACGGGTTGGTGCCCCTTGACATCGATACCATGGCACCATCGGTGCAGGACTTTGTTTCGGCCACGCAGGAGCATACATACGACGACCATCCTGCGCGTGATCTCATTGCACAGTATCGCCTCGAGGCGCCCTTTTACGGTGCGTACGTCGAGCAGTGCGATCTCTTGGGTGCGCTCGCACAGCGCTCCGAGGCGGCAGGGCCTTCTGCGATCTCCCTCCAAGCCCCCGCAGCGTTGGGGCCTCTCGCCGCGCTTGCCGCGCGCTCATATGGTGGTGCCGGTCGGGTGCCGCTGTCGCAGGTGCCCGCACCGCAAGAGGTCAGACATCTGATCGCCGCCCAGAGGTGGCAGGGGTCGTGCCGTGCTGATGTCGTCGCCCAAACGCCGTGGGAGACCCTGATCGACACTGCCCTGGCGGTGGGAATAGATCCCGGCGAGATCGTGCGCGACCCAATGACAGGCGCGTACATCGGCACGCACAGCTACTATAGCAAGGACGCTCTCTGCAGAGACATTGGCATGGCCCTCTCGGGCGAGCCTGTCGTTTCACGAAACATGTAGTAGTAGTTTTCTTTACTCGTGCTAAAGATCAGTCTTACCATCGTCAATGACAGCAAATTCTCCGCAGATAGATTGCAGCGTTTGGGTGCCATGTGTAGACACGGCCGGCACAGGGAGTAACGTGTACCTGACCATGCACCCCGTACCATGGTAGTCCGACCACAGCCTTGTGGAGCATTTTTTATGGTAAAAACGGTCGCTTTACAGAGGTATACGCCGGCGCATGTGCACGACGACATACCAACTGTTAGAAAACACCCGTAATGGCAGTCGACCAGCCACCACTGACACGCCAGCAGTACGAGCAGCTATTTCGAGATTATGAGCAGCACTTGAGGCGCATCAACGCCCAAACAGGACCGCTTTCACCCAAAGATACGGATTTCATCGAGGCCCTTTACCAGGGGGCTAACCTGACGCCCCGTGCGCTTCTACATAACCTACTCGATATCTATGTAAAGTTTTGGCGTGCCGCAGGTAGCCTCTACACGCCCGAGTTGTCCCGCATAGTCGGCGGTTTGAGCGACCCGTTTACGCCCCGACAGGCCTACGCAATACCCATGATGGCCGTCAACCAGGTGCGCACGGGCACCGCGGCCGCAGACAATTTGGCCGCCATCAATGGTGCTACGTTTAGTGGCAGGCCCTACTGGGTAAGTGAGGCAATGGCATTTGGAGAGCAGGCGATTCGGCAACTCGTGCGGCAGATTGGTCGCACAACCGCTGGCGAGCATCTTACCATCGCGCCAACGGCCAACCTGTCGGGTCCGCTCGCACGCCGTTGGGCCGTCGAGCATGGACTATGCCAAGGCGATGATCAACCCTATTTCATTCTCGTGGGCGAACCATCACCCAAGGACTTTCTCGATGATTACAATGTCACATTTGGCCTTCTTTGGCACGGCAACACGCCCGTTGCGGCCGTCTCATGGGCTGATACGACGTGGCGTGTGACACACAGGTGGAAGACTACTTTGCCGACCGCCCTTGTTTGGGCCACCAACCATCTGCTTGCTGAGTTGGCAGCACCTCCTCTCGGGCGTGATGAGAGACTGGCACGCGTCGACGAAAAAGACATGCCGCCTTCGCTCGAGGATCTTGTCCGCGCCATGCAAAGTGGTGGGCGCGAGAAACATCCTGGTTCTCGTAACTTGGAGGACGACTATGACGCCTTACTCCCGCCATTCTATGGTGCCTATGTTGAACCGTGCGACCTCATGGCTGCTATCGTGACGCGCACGACCAAAAGCGGGCCCATCGCAGACGCTCTCTATGGTCGCTTGCCGCAGCGCACCTCCTCCACCGGATCTCGCTCCTTGGCTGCTCTCGCGGCGCGCTCCTATCGAGGGAGCGATCGAATCCCTCTCTCGCAATTGCCCGTTCCACTCGAGGCAAAGCGCCTGATTGCCTCTCATCAGTGGAGAATCGCTTGCCACACACCTAGGCAGTCCCTGTGGGGCTATGACATCAATACCGCACCCGAGCGGTCGACATGGGAGCAGTTGATCGAGATTGCTCTCGCGTCGGGCATTGACCCGGGCCAGCCCATATACGACCCTCGGACAGGTCTTTTGACGGGCACCGACGCCTATACGAATCGCAGCGCTCTCTGCTACGATACGGGCATCGCCCTCTCGAGTGAACCTTTTGTCTTGCAAAACATATGACCATTTCCCCCTCTCCTTGGTGGCCACAATTTCCTTGTCCTCCATGGTCATGGTTTCCTGCTGTACCATATGTTGCTTTCGCTGCAGAAGGATTCAGAACATAGCACACGCCAGAGAGGAGCGAGTGCGTGTTGTGGACGCCTGGTAGTCCAAAGGCCCATTTGGCAGTGCCGCCAGACAATAAGCGCTACGCAAAAACACATCTGCCGAAGCGATGATGACCGCTGCAGGCTCGCCAACGCACGAGCAATACGAGCGGGCGATTGACGGCTACATGGAGCACGCATACCGTGCCGCCAACCAATGGGAGCCGCCATTGCCCGATGATGAGGCCTTTGTCGAGGCTCTCTATCGGGGCGTCAATGCGGACCCCACTACGTACGATCTAAACACAAACGGGTTCCTCACAAGCGTGATTTACGAGGACTTTTGGCGTACGGTGAGGCAAGCCTACACGCCCAACCTACCCAACGTTTTCAACGACCCTGACGATCCGTTTACGCCGTTGCGCGCGTATTCGATCGCCACGTTGGCTGCCCAGCGACGCGGCGTGGGCGACAGTGCCGCCTATCGAGATCTGAACGTTACATTCGACGGTAAAGCATACGACGTGTTGTACGAAGCAGAAGCCTTTGCCAAGCAGGCAGCCAACATGT
>Ga0255334_1000796_pt1 | contig 19242 bp, 12 predicted proteins | sample EtOH5_35cm_T3_12_FD_202080 | JGI IMG/M metagenome (GOLD analysis project Ga0255334, IMG submission 202080) | Sandy soil microbial communities from University of British Columbia, Vancouver, Canada - EtOH5_35cm_T3_129 | ecosystem: Engineered > Artificial ecosystem > Sand microcosm > Unclassified ...
CCGATGCAAAGGCCGCGGCCTCGAGCGCCGTGCCGTACTCGGTGGCGGCGTTGCCAAACGGTTCCGACCAGAGCATCTTGCGTATCACGCTCTCGCGCGTCTCGTACTTGTTGTGTCCCGCCGCGCCACCAAAGAGCGACGCCGACAGTCGGTCGCGCCTGTAGGCGAACCACGCGGTTGTGCGCTGCGGCGTGTTTTCGGCCTCGTCGATCTGCGTCTTGGTCATGGCCAGGCCCTCAAGAAAGGCCCTCTTCTCGTCGTCCGTCACGCCATTGTTCTCGTTGCGCGCGCGCTTGCTCGACAGCAAGCCGTTGCTGGCCTTGACCGGTGCGCCGTCGCCGTCCGCAACGGGGATGGTAATGGCGGCCCTGCTCGGACTCGCCATGGGCCGTGGCCACCGCTGCGCTGCCGTACTCATGCTCGAGCGTTTTTGGTGGATCACCGGGGATAGAGTGCGCGGTGGCTTCCCGTTGGGGCCGGCAGATACAGTAAGAGAACCGATGGTGCCGTCGCATCTGGCATAGAGGCAATCGCTCAGAACACAGGGCGGGAAAAAGCGCGCGCTTTCTGTTTGTTCCTTCTTTTTTTTTTCCTCTTTCGAGAGCGAGTCCGACAACGGGCGTGCTGGACCGTCCCAAGGTTTGACGTCATCCAGCTTGTGGTATCTGCCCATTCCTTCTCTCTCTCTCTCTCTTTCCCTGCATCTTGCCACCAGTACAATGCCCTTCTCCGCAAGGATACCAAAGGGAGCCTTGCGATTTGCGGAAAGGGCCGTATCTGTGCGGCGGCCTCTGAAAGAGACGGTGCCCGCGCTCTGACAGCCACCTTTCGTTTTGCGCCCGCCCAAAGGGAAAGCGGTTTCGCAGGTCCCGCTCTCTAGGAAAAGGAACGCGGAAGGAGGACCGATACAACCGCCCATCGTGGTCATCAAAGAGAGAGAGAGAGAGTGAGAGAGACAGAGGGGATAGGCATAGACGCGCGCCCCATCATGGCTTCCGTGCCGGCCCTCGCCCAGCACCAACAGCAGACGACGCCATTCTATCATCAGGTGGTGAACCGCCTGCTGCGGCGCCATCCTCCCGAAGAGCCGCGTGCCACGCAAGCAACTGGAGGCGATGGCCTCAACCCGTCGGATCAGCAGAGTCTCTATCGGCTGCGCGATCACGACGCGCAGCAAGGGGACGCGCCCCCTTCGCTATGGGCACACTTTACGCGGGCTCAACCGGACGCGGTGCACGCGGGAAGCGGTGCCCACGTGCGACACCCACAGGCGCCTCTGTCAAAGGCGACGACGCAGACCCTCGATGTCGCACAAACCGCGGCAGGAACGCACATGGCGCCCCTCCCAGCACCAGAGTCGCTCGAGGAAAAGCAGGCAGCCTTTGCCAAGTGGTTCACCGGACTCGTGCGATACCAATCGATCCCGACCGTCATCGCCAATGCGACGATGGGCATGATGCGCACCCTGCCCACGTCCTACTTTGACACCAACCAACAGCGCGCCGCAGCGGTCGGGTGCGTGCGTATCGCGTTCAAGTGGATCGATGACGGTTTCGAGGCCAAGAAGCACTGCGATGCGCTCAACTATTATCTGGACCCACGACCCGCTTCGTGGGGCCTCTACGAGTTTACCCTGCTCTCTCACCTGAACTGGATGCTCACGCGGTTCTTTGTCGTTTCCACGCCTCATATGTCTGCGCCCATACCGCTGCGCGCCATTGCGGGAGGCGGTCTCGACTCGCCCTTGCAGGACGCCATGGTCCTCATTGCTCCGAGAGGTCCACAGAGGGGCCAGAATCCGTTTGGCCGCAACGCACTCGCACGGCAAAACGAGATGCCACCAAATAGGGCCCCATCCCAGTCCGGTGCGACGGGTATGTCTATGCAACAGCACGAAGGCATGCCACCCACTGGCGTACATCGCGTGAGGGCCCACGCGCGAGGCACATTCGTGGACCGACCTGTGGTGGCGCATGAGATGCACGCTATTTCGCGTGCCAAACAGAGGCAAACGGGGCACGTGCAGCATGACCCATCGCGCCAGCACCACGCCACGGCGACCACGACAGCGCAACAGCAGCGGCAGCGGTTTGCGTATGGCGAGGCCAGAACGTCCGATGAGAGCGCGTCCCGACGCCGCGCGTACGCTCGGCGCAATGCCAGACGCCAAAATGCTTTGGCCGAGCACGAAGCGTGGTCGCACGGTGACGGCGATCACGAACGCTCCTACGCGGCGACCAGTCTCATCCCTGTTGCTGCTGCTGCTGCTGCTGCTGCGACGCCGTCCCGCCGTCGGCACAGTCGCACGGAAGCATCGACGAGCACATCGCCGTTGTCGTCGGCGGACCGAGCGTTGGGGCAATTCCCGCTTCGACAGGCTTATGATCAAACGATGGGAGCAGAGGAACGGGGCGACGTTCGTGCAAAACAGACACACGTCGATCACCCCATGGTTACGCGTTCGCGCGCCAAGCGCTATGCGATGGTGGCAGCATCAGGAGCGGAGAATACCTCGCCGGGCGACCGTGGCGCAAGCACGAACCGCGTAGGCCATGACGCACACGCAAAGCACATCAATACGGACAACGCACACTGGAACGATCTAAATGGAATGCCACGGGTCGAGATCGAGACGTCGGACGACCCACGGGCGGCCTTGTCTCTTATTCCCACCGACCCCTAATGAAATTACACCCTAATGGTATTACAGTGTTTCTCGTTTAACCCAAAGCAGACGCTCACAGGATAGGCGCACACGTTTGGAGAGATGAGGGAGAGGGGAATTAGTTGGAAGGGGAAAGGCCCAAGGCGAGGCGACGCGCCGCCGATATGCCCAGCGAGCGATCGATGCGGAGACGGTGCACAAAGCGCACCGCGCCCGCACACTTGTCCAGCGCATCGGCCAACGGACGCAGGACATCCATATCGGTAGGCTCGACTCCGCGCGCTGTGGTCCAGTCGTTTCGGCGCCACGATGGCATATAGTCGCGCGCCCACATGATGCCCTGCGAAGAGTCTGTACATAGATCGGCTGGTCCGGCCCACTGGTCCCTTGCCAATGCGCGCGCAGCACAACCTAGGGCGTACAGAGCGGCGCGACGCTCACAGCGCGTGTCCTCGGGAAGCTTGCCGGCCTCGTTGCGCGGGTCGCCGGGTCCCCAGTAGACACCGTATCGAAAGGCACTGGATGACTGGTTCGTTGGAGGCAGCACACTGACATTGATCTGAATCGGTGTTGCTGCCGATGTCGTTGTCGTCGTCGTCGCCGTCTCGTATTTTGGGTCGGCCTTGTTTGTGCGACTGCCGCCCGTGTCTGCGCCCGTTGCCGCGGCCATGACTGGACACATTCTAGAGGTTTGCACGGTGGCGACCAATGGGGGCGTCAGGGTAGGACCTTCCACATATGCCCGTGCCTGCTGGGGGCAACCGAACCGCCTGTAGACAGCCCCGGGAAACCCATCAATGGAGCGTCGCGCTTCGTCCCATGTCGGAAACACCCCTGGCTTCCTGCCGATGCGTACCGCATAGTAGCGTTTGGCACCGTCCTTTCTTACACCCGACTGGCGAGGGACGCCATTTGTGCGCACTGCCCCCGCCTGCCTCCCATGCTTTTCCCCGCTGTTTGCTTCCATGACCGCCCTTTCTCTTTCTCTCTCCCCCTCTCTCTCTCTGCTTCTTGCAATGTCTGTTCCGCCTCTCGGCAAAATGACCACGATCCAAGGTGATCCTCCTCCCTTTCCTGTCGGTGTGTCCCATTCTCGCCCGTGCCGCTTCCACGCACACGGTAAGAGGCGCGGCGGCAGTCGACAGGCGATGGTCATCGATAGCGAGCGGGGCACACACACACACGCACTGTTTGAGAGGAATCGAAGCGGCTGGTCCCTCAAAGGCAAAACAAAAAGGTGATGGCCCTGAAGGGAAAAGAGCCAAGGCTTGGGGGTAGGGGCAAAGTACAAGCACACGTGCACACGTAGTAAGGGCACATTGCGCGCGCAGAGTGGCAAAACATGAACAATACGCCTGGTGGAACGGGAGAAGCGCCATCTCGAGCGCGCAGAACGGCAACGTCAGTGAGGGCGAGAGCGAGTCGGCGGCGCCCCCCGCCACAGCCAAACGGTACGATGAACGCGGCAGCTTTTATCCGCCTCCTGGAGGCCGGTGGGGACAGCGATGGCGTGATGGCGCGTATCGTGGTAAACGGCCGGCCAGCAAGAGTGGGCACAACGGGGACAGGTACCAGCAGAACGTACCAAGGCACGTTCTTTACGGAACCAGAGAATACCATCGACGACGCCCGACGCCCTGGTAGCGTCCGAGACAGAGGTTCTGCACCCCGGCGCACGCGTGGGCGACGCCGCGCGCCCTATGAGATTCTGGCGCTATCAGACTCTTCCTCGCCTTCCACTTCAAGTGAAGACGAGAAGGAGGATGATGATGATGCATTTGGCCAATCATCCACTGCGCCGGATCCATCACGCGATCGAGAAGCCACATCCATGTCGATGGACAGACAAAATGTCGTTCCCGGCCGAGATGGCGATCGGGGAGAGGAAGGCACTAGGCCGGCCACCGACACACACGACATGGACTTGGAAGATGAAGTGGAAGAACCGCACACAGAAGAGCCGTCAGGGAGGCGCCGCGCCCCCCATATGACGACGGCGCCACCCCAGCCAGAAACAGCAGATGTGCCCATACCCGGCGCGCTGTGGGGGCCCATGTTTTGGGGCTCGATGGCGAGCCTCTCATCGACCACAACAGAGAGCCTGCTGGATCAGGCCCTAAGCAACCTCTTGTTTGAGCAGGTACTACGCACGTCAGCCGCAGAGGCGGCCAACGCTCCCTCATCGGGAGGCAACGGGCTGCCCAGCACGCTGTTGAACGCTCTGCCGGTGACGACCATCGACACGTGTCCGAGTGCCGGCAGTGACAACACAACGTGCGCCATCTGTATGGACGACTTTGCCGTCGGCGATTCGGTGCGCACGCTGTCGTGCGCTCATGCGTACCATCTGACGTGCATCGATCGATGGCTCAAGGACCACGACACGTGCCCCCACTGCCGTGCGCGCGCATTTGACCGCAAAGATCCACGGGCTGCCGCCCTCGCTGCCAGAGACTCTGAAACGGCAACCTACCTGGGGATCGCCGCTGCGCGCGTATCGGAACCCCGACGTGGACACGGGCCAACGGCAGGACAACGGCCGCGCTCTGGCGAATCGAGCGCACCACCTTCCGCGATGATGATGACAACGTCGGGTTCGATGTCCGGCTGGCTGGACGCCATCATCAACGAGGCCCTGGGCGATATCGTGCGAGAGGCCTCTTCCTAGTTGTTTGTTTGCTTTCCCCCATCTATCGTCTTTGGAGCACACATGTAGATCATATCGTACCGTTTCTCGTGCACCAAGGATGCATTCTCTGTTGGGAGCATAAAGCATAAGCGGGGGTTCTCGTTTACCCAGAACAAGAGTATTGCTCTTGCCATTTGCATGATATAAAGAGAGAGAGAGAGAGAGAGACAACAGGGTATAATGCCAGGGAGCAAGAGCGCGACCCCAGGCCCGCGACGATAACCGGCGTTTTTGGCACGACACCCAGTGTCTCGGTCTGGTGTCGCCCCAACCCTCCCTCTTTAGGGATCATGGTAGGCTCGCTCTGATTGGTTTGCCGCAGCATTTAGTTGGGGCGCGATCGTGCTGTCCGGGACCTTGTAAACTCCCTGGGCCAGCATGCAGCAACCAACACCAACACGACCTCTACCGACTCATGGGGTCTTGACACATCCTGTGTGCGCTCATTTAGCCGCGGGCGGTCGCACGATACGATTGGACGACTGGGAACAAAGGGGTCTCGCACGAAACGCGGTGTGGGCGTTGTGATCGACCAGGGCAGGGTAGTTTCGATGGGGGGGGGGCGCATCGTCCACAGGACAGGTGATATCGTGTTTTGCACAAAATCGTCCTCGTTTGGTTCCATGCTGCTCGGGGTTTGGACGACTACGCGCATGTCCGGTCTGAAAACGCATGCGATACCATCACGATCCCGCGCTGCGGCCCATGGACGGTCCCAACATAGATGGCGACTTGCAGGCAGACAGCCATGTGCTCTCAATCGGTGCGACGGCGCGCACGACCTGCAGTTTGGTGCCCGCGTTCACGCACGTGTCACCATATCTGGGAGCAAAGCTACCCGCTGGGCACTCTAGCGCTCGTCGTCGGTGGCAATCGGCAGGGGACGCTTTACGGCATACCCAATTCATGGACGTGCAGGGGCAGGAGCAGGCGATGTTTCTGGACGAATCGCACGCATTGCGGTTGTACCGATGCGCAACAAGAGCCCATACCTATAATGCGCGCGCACAATCGTATTGCCGTACACGTTTCTCATTGACGATAGACTGTATTCGTAATTGTAGGGCAGGGAGGGGGAGGGGGAGGGGGAGCGCATAAAGGACGATTTCACAATCACGTTTGATGTGCACGGTGTGCATTTGGTGCCGCCACCCAACGATCAAAGGAAAACCTCTCTTCATCTACATAGGAAATGTTGGATGGACGGGAAAAGGAACGAGGGTGCCGCTAGCACGAACGAATCATGGGCACGCGCGAGGTGCGCCTGGAACCGGCGGCAACGACCTTGTTCATCAGGGTGGGCACGCGCACGGGCGCCACGCCGAGGGCCTTGCTGCGTATGTCGAGCGCGCGCGAAATGGGCCTGCCTGTGAGGCGCGTCTTGAGCGCTCCGGACCTCTCGACGGCCATCGGAGCGCGTGCGTGTTCATGGGAAGGACGGGGAACCGCTCCATCCGGCGATTCGTTCTCCTCGGTGGTGCCTTTGGGCGGAACGGGCGCTGCGTCTTCCCTGTGGGCCGACGGAAAAGGGTCCTCCGGGTGCGAGAGCGGAAGGGCCTCTTGGTCAGGGCGAGTCCCTGCCTCTTGGCGATTGGACTGAACCGCTCCAGAGGACCCGCCGTCATCGTCGTCCCTTTTGTGGGCGTGGTCCTTGCACGCGAGGGCGCGCTTGGCGGCCGCCGACGCGAGGCGCAGAGATGTGGGAGCGAGCGGGGCGGCGGGCGCGGGGATAAACGTCCACCTGACCTCGTGGCAGATGCCCTCCCAGATCTCCTCCTGCTTCTCCAGCTTGTCGCGGCCCTTGAGCAGGGTAAAGTAGGGCAGGTATTCGTTCCACGACAGCAGCTGAAAGATCTTGTAGAGCACATATCCATAGGAGAGAAAGTTGATGCGCGTGGGGTTGATGCGCGCCTTCCACTTGAGAAAGGGCGCCTGGATGCGCGCAAACATGTTGCGGCAGTAGGTCTCGCGCGTGGGCCCCAAGGTGGGCGCCGGCTTGCCCGTGATGCGGCACCATATGTTGATCTCATAGTCGTATAGGTCCTTGAGGTTGTTGGCCTTGAGGGCCATGCGCACGGTGGTCGTGGTAATGTCGTCCACCTCGATGATGCCCTGGTCCAGATGCCACTGCATGACCGTGTCGATCACCTTTTTCGTGATGCGCTTGCTGCCCTTGCCCTGGAACAGCTTGAGCCTATCCTCAAAGTGGTGCGCCTTCTTCGGGTTGTTGGGCACAAACTCGACCTCGTCGCCATAGGCCATCGACGCCGTCGTAGCGTCGATATAGGGCAGGCCCATGCGGCACCCGGGGCACGTCAGGAGCGCACCGTTGACCGCCAACAGCAACGGGACGCCGCACGCTGGACATGCGTCGTGCTGCACTATGTGCATGGGTGGCGCCTGTCGCTCAAACTCGGTGTGGTACTCGCACAGGAGGGCCCTATTGGTCTGGTTGGGAGGCGCGACCGTCGGCGTCATTGCTGCGGCCGCTGCGGCTGCGGCCGCCGCGGTGGCCCTCTGCCGCTTTGCGGTCGCCGCCTTGCCCGCCCCACCGCCCTTCTTGACCGGGCGCACCGGGGACGCCAGAGGCCGCTGCTGACGATCGTGAAAGGGACCCAAAGGCGGTGCCAACGACGATGGCAACAGGGATGGCGCCGTTGCGTTTGCCTCAATCAGCGCGCGTTCCTTGTCGGCGTTGGCGCGCGCGCGCTCGAGGTAGAGCGCGACCCGGGCTTCAAACGTCGCGCGCTCTCTGTCCTGTTCGATGTTCAACGCCTCGTGCTCGAGTCGATCTGCCTTGGCCGACAGGGTATGCGACGCCTTGATTGTTGCACGCACCCTGCGCAGACACCCCGCTCTGGCTCGGAGGGCAGTCGCACTGGAGCGCATTTCGGCCACGCGCTCGCACCTCGCGGCAAAGTGGCTCCTGCGCAGTTGGATGGCGGCTTCGAGTTCGCGCAGGGCATCGGCTTCGGGCGTAAAGGGCTTGATCTCGATGGGCACGATCGGTTCCTCAGCGCAGGCCGTTTTACGCTTCTTGGACCCCCCATTCCCCTTGACGGTCGCGCGCACGGTCTTGGCCCTGTTGCCGCCGGTGGCGGGATCGCTGGGCGGCTGTTCGGCCTGGGGTGGCTCGCGCTTTGCCATCGATTCCGCACCTGTGCTCGCCATCCTCTCGCCCACTGTATGAGGATGAAGAGCAAAGACCTCCGTTCCCGGTATCCCTTTCCTCGTGACGTACGCGCCTTTCTCGTATCGTGGCGGTATCCTTTAGGGTTTGTGCAACGACCGCCCTTTTTAAAGGGTTAGATGAAGGCGTTCCGCACGTCCTCATTCCCGCGCCTAAATGGGCGCGCACGCGCCAGAGGGGAGGCAAGGCAAAGGGATGGGGAAAAAAGGAGACGGCGCAGGTGCGCGTGGCGGCGGCGCAAGCGACGCGTCTTTTGTGCGCGCGTCTGTTGATAAACACGCCCCCCTCCCCCCGCCGTCACGAGGGCGTTTTGCCATTTCTTTCCTGGCTGACCGCCCCATATGCAGGAGAGATCACCTGGATTGGCGTTCGAGCCTGTGGACGCGATGGTATCGCGCATCCAGGCGCGTTGGTCCGCCGACGAACAGCGTGCATCGGGTGCAGCCTGGTGGTGTCCCAAGACCGCATCGGTACCGCGAATACCGCTAGACACCCTTCAGTCTGCGCTCGAACCCGAGTTTGGTGCCTATGCATCTCACGTTGCGCGAGGGAGAAGGCGCTCGGGTCATCTCTATGGGGAGCGCAATCGCGGATCTCTCATCAGCGACCTTGTGGCAAAGGACGCGTCGTCCGCAAGGGCGACAATGACGGAAACGGCAGGGATTGCAACATGCATACCGTCCACGAGCGATTTACAGACAGTTTCCCCCGCACGTTCGACACCTGCCTCCTCGGGCGACACAACCAGGTCCGTGGGCAAACCTGGGTGCGTGCGAGGACAGATGTCCCATCGTTCGAAAAGCTTACCGTGCAACGCTCGGTATGGACACAGCGCGCTTCCCTGGATTGCAATGTGCGCCGTGCTCGTGTTGGTTGCTTTGGGCGTGCTCGTGTGGTTGTCGCGCAGAGGCGGGCAGGATGCGCAACGGCCGGTGCATGAGCAGGGGCCGTCCTGATGCCATACCACCATCGGGAAAGGTGCAAAGGGGGACCTTTTTTGGAGGCAATGGCGCAGGAATGTTCCTTTTACACAATGCACGCAAACCAATGGCCGCAATTTGGCCATGGATGACTCTCCTACCATCGGGAACGAGCAGAGGAAGACAGTGGTTAGGGGACAGGGAGCGCTCCCTTCCAAAGGCACAAATGGGGAATCGCCGGGAAAGGCGCACGTGAGGGGACGGGAGTGCGCACCGCCGACAAGAGTCCTTTTTCAAAAGGGGTACACCATTGGGTAAACGCAAATCAGCGGCGAGAGGGGGGGTCCGTCTCGAGGAATAATCACCGAATTCACAGTAAAATTCGCCATAAAATGAATATCGAAAAAAGCGGGAAATTACAGGGAGCGTATAGTGCAGGTCGCGGACGCGCACGCAAGCGATCGGCCGACGTGCTCTCTGGCGAGCGGGAGACCATCGTACCGGCGTCGCCGCCCACCAAGCGGCCACGCAAACAGCGTCGCGTCGATGGGGCCCCACGCCCAAGGCGCTTGCTCTCCAATACGACGACGACAGGGACCGCAGCAGTGATCGGGGCGCACCATCTGCCGCGTACCACTCTTTTGCTGCGACGCTTTGGCAGAGATTCCAAGATGGCGCGCATCGACAAGACGCTCGCCGTCGTAATCTTGGCGGTCATGGGGATCGTCAAAACGGGCGGCCTCTCTCTCGCGAGCGGCAAGGTACCCATCTCTGTGCCGTCCCTCTCAAACCATGCTACAGGGACGCAGCGCAGTCACGGTCGCGCCCCACAACAAAGACCCGTACACGGTCTTCTACCCAAGGTCCAAGAGTCACCCTCGTGCACCTTTACGGACGGTGGCGAAGCACACCCCGGATACGACCCTTGCGATCCGGACTGCTTTGGTAGGAGCGGCAACGGTGGTAATGACGACGACAAGGACGGTGATGATTATAGAGTGCGACCGTTTGGACAGATTCGTACCGACGTGACGGCGCCTGCGCCATTGGATGCAGAGCGATCGGCGCACGACATTGTGCCCCGACAGTTGCCGAGCGCGACGCCCGTAAATGGCGTGGACAGAAATGTCGCCGCATTGGCATCTCACAGCCGGGTCGCACCGGCGAGCGATATAGCGGACAATAGCACGGCTGCCGTGCGCGAGAGAGCGCGTGCGCGGGCACAGCAGAGATCCAAGATCGTTGTCCCTCCCGCGGTGCAGGAACAACACCAGCAGCAGCAACAGATGCCGTGGTTCGAGGATTCGAGCGTCCACGGGCCACCGTGTACGTACAACAAGTACCTCAGCATCATGAACGCGGTAAGCATGCTGAGCGTGCGCCAGAAGCGAGACCTGTTCAAGAAGATGCGAGAGGGCAAGATGGCGACCGAGCCCCACCAGGCGGTCAACAGGCACACCCTGTTGCCCCACCTGGGCATAACCTTTGGTGAGTTTTCCTTTTTCTACGTGCTCACGAGCAAGAACGAGTCCTAAAGGATGACCAGGGCCGCGACTTGGTGGAGTCGATCGAGATATAAACTGTTTCAACCCGCTTTCTGGCTTACTGTGTGAATTCCGTTTTGTTTCCTGCGCAAGGTACACAGCGCTACACAAGCAATTCCGCATAGGATACATGCAACAGAATTGGCCAAATCCATCGAGCCATGGCCTCGGTCATTCCTCCTAGGTCCAATCGCTTTGGAGAGGGCACGAACGGCCGCCGCGTGCCCAGTAAAGAGGCCGTCCCTCGGACCTATGTGTGTGTGTGTGTGCGCACTTTAACATCCCAGGATAGAGGCAAGACGGGACTCCTTCTCTGCCGCACGTGACCTTGTCGCGCTTGCCGTGGGCGCACTATGGTGGCGAGCGCGCGCGTGCATACACGTAAGAGGCCACCTCTGGCGCAAGCTTTAGGGGCAAGAGGAGGAAATGTGGTCGGGAGGCGGCGCCAATGGCGTGAAACTGCAGGCGCTCGAGCAGAGCCTGGAGCCGGCGTTTGCAGCCCTGCCCTTGCCGCCCATTCACCAGCAACAGCATCAGCAGCAGCAGCCCTCTTTTGCACCGCCACCATCTTTTGCATTTCCACCGCCTCCGCAGGCGTTTCCGCCGATCGAGCCCAGTCCGCAGCATCAGATCGCTGCGCCCCCAGAGGCGACGGCGCTCACCAATCATGGCGATTTTGCGGCAGCGACAGTGTCGCCCGCGAGCGCGCCGCTTGGTGAGCCCTTGGCGTTCTATCCACCACCTGCCCACGATTCGTGTGCGCACGACCCAACAGAGCCATCGAGGCACGCGCTTGCGGTAGAGGCCGTGCCACCCGTACGGCCGATGCAGCCAGAGACGGCGACATCCATGGCCGCCTTCCTGGCCGACGACTGCAACGAAGATCGCGCCAACGTGCTGGCACAGGACGACGTGTGCGCGCCTGTTCTGCAGCAACGTGCACCAGTGAGGCCGTTTGGCGTACAACCTCTGCAGCCGCAGAGACAAGATACCCTCGCGCCGGCAAAAGGAACCAAGCTGGTCCGCAGGGACGCGTTTACTGTCGACACAGTCACCAATGGCGGTGAAGAAAACAATGGCAGTGGCGACGGTGAATGCGACCCACCGCAATCGAGGCAGAGCGATCGAGAGAACGCGACCGTGCGAGGGCAGAACCAAACGGTGGCACGTATCCTACGCAGCCCCTATCTCTTGGCCGTCCTGACGGCTCTTCTCGTCATGCTGGTCCTTTCCGTGCTGGCCCCGCCCTTTGTGCTCAAGCGACGCCATCACGCCAACACAGATGGAACCGGCGGCGGCGCTCCCGGTGGCGTGCCCATGGATGCCACGTGCCGATGGTCCCTGCCGAGGCGCCAGGTGGACCCTGCGCGCGTCATACTATGGGGCGCGCTTTCGGGCGTGGCAGCATTGGTCGTCCCCATCGCCATCGATCGCATTTGGACGACATCGACCGCGCAGCGCGAGGTGCGTCGCACATCGACGCGATCGGTCCAGATAGTGGAGGCTGCGTCGGTGTCTGCGCGCGCTCCCGCGTCGCGTGGCGCGCCGCAGGGGTGGCCGGCACGCTCTCCGCGCGCTCCTCCGGGCGGCCTGTGGAAACGGCTAAACGGTGGTCCCCGTGCAAATCAATAAACGTGATCGCCCTCGGCGGCGTTTTTGTGTGCCACTGAGAGGGTGTCTCACGCCCGCCAACCACACCGCTTAGAGAAGAGGAGCGGAAGGGCAGGAGAGAAAAGGAATGTAGGAGGGGGGGGGAGGGAGCAACGAGGGAAAGCACACACCTCACGCAAAAGGACGGGGGTACATTGTAGGAAACCGCTCACGTCCCGCGCATCGAGGCGAGAGTGTATGGCCCATGGCAGCGCAGGGACTGCCCATGCCTCTGCTGCCGAGTGCGCCACGCCCGCCCGATTCGGCGCTCGGTCGCCGACCGTTTGGGCCATCCGCAGACTCCTCCATTTCCGCCCAACAGCCGCCATATCAGCAACCCTACCCGGCGGGCCCTATCCAGCCGGTGGGGGAGCCCGGGTACGGATACCCGGAACCGTACCCCTATGATTACGTGCCCGAAGGCGACGCACAGGCCCGATCGTTTGCCCATGGACCAAGCGGACCCTATCAGAACAGCCATGCACCGTATCATCACACATTGGGGGTGACGTATCCAACCGGAGGCGTGCCCCCTCTTGGGCACCAACACCCGCCGCCCATGACTCGACACCCGGTACAGCCACAGGCCGCACCTTACCACCAGCAATCGGCGCATTACCTCCAACAACAACAACAGCAGCAGCACCAGCACCAGCAGCAAGCGAGGCCCGAGATATCGGCACCGCCGCCCTTGTCGTCGGCGGCGCCCATCTACCACAACCTGCTCATCAAGAGCGCCTACTCAGAGGGCTTTTACGGGGGCATACTGCGCGATGAGGCGCCACTGGGCCTCCTGCAGTGCATGGAGAACGCGGCCCAAAAGCACATGGCCCTGGTCGAGTACTTTCTATCGACCAAGCGGTTCGCTGCTCGCGCCGAGTACGAGAGCGCACTGGGCCGCGCCCTGGACACGTGGACGCCGCAGATGCTCGACGAGGAGATCCAAAGCATCGTGGAGGCCACGCCGCAGGTGGTGCCAGACTTTTTCTGCAAGACCTGCGTGGCCTATGTGCGCGCCATCCACGCCGAGTCGCTGGCAACAAAGCGCGCGCGCGTGCACATTCCCCCCTTTCGCGACTTTGTCGAGACCTTCTTTCGCGCGTTTGGCACAATCCCCTACGTGCGATCGGGGGCCTATTTCGATCGTGCACGTCTCATCGAGCGCAAGTTGGTTCATGCCGATGCCCTGCGCACGGCCATCGAACAGTGCATGCGCAACAATGTCACCTTTGTTGCACCTCCCGCGGTCTCTCAACAGTCTGACGATTCATCTTCATCATCTTCTTCTTCGTCCTCTTCCTCCTCCTCTTTACCGTCGGTGCCGACGGCACCTACGCCATCGCGCCAGACAAAACCGATGGAACCGAGCACCAGCAGTTCGAGTGATCCGCCGTCGTCGTCGTCAGCGTCACGGACCAGAACGTCTCTGCCGTCGACGACCGATTCACGGCATCAGCATCGCCACCATCGGCACTCTGGCGGCAAAAATAGATCCGAAATCCCCGACAGGCGCGCCCCCGTGCCGAGAAAGGCCGATGAACGGCGCCCTCTGGACCATCACCATCAACAACAACAACAACGCAGACAGATGCAGGCCGCTCCTGACGCGCCGCCCGCCGGCATGAAGCCAGCACATCAGGGCGCCTCCGTAACGTCTTCCGAGGCACAGAGCGATACGGTGACGGAATCGACGCCGTCCTCGATGACCCACGCACCCTATCAGTACGCGTTTGGAATGAATGCGCATGGCCCAAAGGCGCCGCCGTTTGGCCATCCGTCAGTGGGACTGCGTACGGCCCGAATGGGCGCGCCCGTGAGTGGCGCGCGCAGTGGCCGGGAGCCCGTTCAGGTTGGGCAACGTCACCCATCTAGAGGTGCCCGTCAACAGCGGCAGCAGCAGCAGCAGCAGCAGGAGCAACAGCAGCGTTATGGTTTTGACGGCAATCAGCCATTCGGCCAGGTGCCCGGCCGCCGTGCGAGTATCGCACTGGCCTATGGCCGCCAGCGTCCTGCAGGGGAAGTAGGCGAAGAGGGCACGCCAACATGGGATAGAGAGGACGAGACATCGTCGACATCCTCTCTGTCGGGACAAAGGGGACCCCGTCGCGCTCAATCGGCATTTGCTGCGCCGAGGCGGAATCCTGGCGGGAGTGCGGGCCCCGCGGCGCGCATCGTCCTCGCAGACGACGATGACGGTCAGGAACAAGACCCATATGGGCCCTCGTCGACCGAGTATACCGATCGCGAGGTTGACTATTACACGCCGTCACACGATACCGACGGAGATGATACTGACGGCGGACCGCATTTCGAGGGACAGCCGTTCCCCGTGGGCGACATTGATGACCAAGAATCGGATATAACAGAGGACGGTCCGCATGGTGTGTGGCCCATGTATCCGCCGCAGTTGGGCCAACGGCGTCCCTTTGGTCGGCCCGCACAGGGGACCCAGGGACGGCCCGGCCCCATTCAGTTGGTTGAGTAAAGGTGCCTCTTTTGCCTATCCGAAATCGTCCTCATTCCCTCCCCCTATTGTTGTCGTCGTCGCATTACATGGTGATCATCATAGAGAATGACCGGCGCCGCGCTTTGATAGAGTTGGTCAAGAGAAACCTCTTTCAATCCGTTTCCCCTATTGCCGTACGAATTTCGCTCCGTTTTCCCCGCAAGACACGGCACCGCATGAGCGATTCCACATAGGATGTGCCATCGCACGGCGCCTGCAACGAAATCGGTCAACTCTGTCGACCCGCGGCGTCGGTCATTCTTGTGGATGTTGCCCCGCTGACGATAAGAGGCACATCGCGTGGCGTATAGAGGCAACAGCACCGGCAGCAGGAAGAGGGGGAAGGGCGTGCGTTTAGGAAGAGGACGAGGGGACCCTTTGTGGTGTGCCGTGGCGGCTTTTCTGACGGTCGCAAAGAGCAAGAGCCGCCACAGGCCCCCCGCCCACGCTCACTTGCGCCCTCGTCCCACTCGACGCTCACCCCATAGAGGTTGGAAAAACAATCGTGTAAAATAGAGAGAGAGAGAGAGAGAGAGAGAGAGAGAAACATGAAGAGGATGCCGCAACCGTCGAGGCGCAGTCCAGCAGCGCCGCCGCCGCCCGATGACGAACCCGAGCCCGTAAAGTTGCACAAGTTCAACTTTACCAGTTTCAAGCCCGACCGTATTGTGATGCTCGTGGGCAAACGCGGCACGGGCAAGTCGGTCCTGCTCAATGACCTGCTGTCCTACCTGAGCCTCGAGTACGACATGGGCATTGCCATGTCGCCGACGCCCGAGTCGCAGGACATGTTTCGCGAGTTCATGCCCGACTCGTGCATCTACGACGAGTACGACGGTGACAAGATTGCCGAGGTGGTCGATACCCTGCGCAGATGGAATCACCGTAAGGTGTACCGGCGCGTGTTTGTGCTGCTCGATGACTGCATGTTTGACCCGCGCGTGCTGCGTTCGACCGCCATGCGTGACATCCACATGAACGGGCGCCACCTCAAGATCCTCTTTCTCAACATCGTTCAGTACGTTATGGACGTGCCCAAGTCGCTGCGGTCGCAGATCGACTATGTGTTTGCCCTGCGCGAGCCCCAGCGCGCCTATCGCGAGAGTCTTTACAAGAACTTTTTCGGCGTGTTTGGCACCTATGACGAGTTTGCCGTGGCGCTCGACACGTGCACGTCCAACTATGGGTGCATGGTCATCGACAACACGTCCTCCAAGAACGATCCCAGCAGCAGCGTGTTTTGGTACCGCGCGGTGCCCAAACCGCCCAAGTTTATCCTCGGCAACAGTACCTATTGGAAGCTGCACTATCTGTTCTACAATGAGCCGGATACGGCGCTACGCCCGGACGAGGATCTCATTCCGTGCCTCGCCCGCAACAAGCCTTCTCCTCCTTCCAGTGAGAAACAGCACAAGGAGCACAAGTCGAGCAAGCGCCGCGGCAAAAAGGGCCCTTCCATCGTGGTCGACCTCGTCGTCGAGGACGGCTCGGCTGGACCCGCTCCCGCCGCCGTCGCTCCGCAGGCCAGTTCCCATTCTGCTCCACATGGTGGCCCACCCCTTCAGGTGGCACAACACGGAGGTCCCATGCCTCCGAGGATGACGCAACCACCACAAGTACAGCAACAACAACAACCTCGCCAGCCGTCACCGCACCACCAGTATCAACAGGGTGTGTACCCGCGGCAACAGCAGTGGGTCCCACCAGCGGCACCGGCGCATGCCCCCCACGGCCCGTATCCGGGCGTGCCACCACCCTACGGCTACCCTGCGGCGTCCCCGTCGATGCGCACGTACTCGCCGCCCATGGTGCACGGTTATGGCCATCCACCCATGACGCGCGTTCGATGATGTATCTATGGGGCCAATAAAAGCATAGCATCATGTTTTGTGAGCATTGTCACTTTCTCGCAATGGGGGACGTAGTGTCTCCCATTTTGGGAGACGTTGCAGGACCCTTATGAGCGTCGGACAGCATTTCGGTTGGTGGCCGAATCAACGACGGGCGTTCCCACCTTGCCAGGGATGCGTTTCGCACAAAGTTACCAGGTCCTTTGATTCGTGGCCTCGATGAAAGCGCAAGATGGGCAACATGACCTTTGGTCCATGGAGCAGCACAGGCGGTGTCTGCAACACAACCTCATTTGCCGAGGTGAAAGAGGGTGCGCGATCCCGTACCCATGGTGGGCGCACAAAATCTGCCGACTTGATTCGACCAAAGGGCGTGCACCTTGGCATAGAAACATCGGGATGGTATGGGACAAAACTCTCTTTTATGCTTTACACAAGGTGTATCCCATTGTGGCATCCCTTCTCCCTTTCAGGTCCGCGGGTACCGGTCTCCTCTCCAAAAAGCCCAGTCGGGCGTCGCCGCCAAATACCTCCAACTTCATCTACTGAGCAAGTTCCATGGCATTGAGGCCACCAGCACCGCCACCGACCAGCTGGTTGTAGAGCGCAGGGTTGTTCTTGATACCAAGGGGCTGGTAGTTAGCCAGGGCTCCGCCTTGCTGGGCGCCGAGAACCACCTGCTCGAGGACGTTGTTCAGGTAGTCGAGGTTGTTGCAGAACCGCGTCAGCACGTACCACAGCAAGCTAAACTTGATCTGGCTGTAGGTGGCATCGGTCACGCCATGGGTCTGAGGCGTGGCCACACCGCCAGCCCAGCGCCACGAGCCCTGGCTCACGAGGGGACCCCATCCCTCGAGACCCGTAACCTGAGCGAGGTCGAATACATCGTTGCCGGTGAGGTGGAACGCGTCGACCAGACCGAGGAACGTCCTGACCTGGTCCTCGGTGGCTGCGCAATCCTGCTTGTTGGGGTGCGCGGCGACAAAGGCGGCAGCCTCGTCGTTGATCTCCTGCAGGGTGGCAGGATCTTGGATCAGTGCATCCAGAGTGACAGCGGGAACAGCCGCATTGGGATCGATGTAGGTGCCGTTCTGGACATTGAGGATGTCCTGCGTGATCTGGGGCAGGATGGCGCAGTTATCCAGCGCAATCTGCCACAAAAGAGAGTGAGCGGGCTTGGCGCCGGCGACACCGCGCAGACCATAGGTCACATCGGCAAACGCGCCGCCGGCAAAGCGCGACTTCTTCTTAAGCGAGCGGTCGGGCGCGGCCTGGCCTCGCGCCGCGATCACGTCAATGATGGACGTCAGGTTCTGGCCAGTGTAAAGTGTCTGGTCGACGGCATTGATAAAGTCGGCAATGTCCTGCTCGGATGTGTTACCGCAGATGGCACCGTTGGCAGCCAAGAACCCGGCAGCAGCCGCAGCACCAACGGGTCCCACCGTCGCGCCCGTGCGGTACGCGCTAGTCGGGCGCCTACCGTGCTGGCCGGCGAGGCGGTTGGCCTGAGTCACGGCGCGGAAAGGCGACTCGGCGCCCCTGTAGCGGTTGCTCCTAGCCGGGTTGGCCAACTGTGCGAGATCGGGCGTGTTGGCGTTCACCGGCACGGCCTGGGCGCTGCGCCCAACGAGGCGGGTGCGGCGCTGCACGTTGGGGGCAGGTCCCAGAGCAGTGCCGGCAGGGGTCTGACCGACGGCAGTAGCGCGGGGCCTGCTCGTGCGCCTAGTGGCCCCCGTGGCAGTGGCAACAGGCGAGCCGCCACGCGAAGCGACGGTGCCAGTAAAGAGGTTGCCATAGTTGGTGCCACCGGGGCTCACAAGGGGACTCTGGTTGGCGGACCGGGCGCGACCCCTTCCTCCGGCGAGGGCGGCAGGGGCCGTACCTGCCTGCTGCAGGGCGGCGAGGAGTTGCTGTTGCTGGGCGAGGGTCGACATGATTAGGGGCGAGCGCTAGCAAGGCTGTTTACAAGTGTGTTGGGGGGATAAAAAGAGGCACAGCGTGTGTTATCGTCACAAGCACCAGACTGCCGCGGGCTGTTATCTGCCGTGTACGTGTGTGTGTGTGTACGCGCGGGTTGCGGCGTATGTAGTGCTTGTCGCGAGTGTATGTGTGTGTGTATGTCTAGATGCACGCACGCACGTTGCTCGTTTGCTTTCCTTGTGCGTCCCTTTCTTTTGCTCGCTGTCGCAACAACTACCACAGGGGCGCGCGCGCACGTGTACGCGACA